>JAABUK010012612.1_pt1 | contig 10730 bp, 13 predicted proteins | sample 5559141 | NCBI WGS metagenome assembly JAABUK01 (sample SAMN10711869, study PRJNA513367) | rock metagenome | isolation source: Antarctica rocks | place: Antarctica: Victoria Land, Pudding Butte nord | collected 2016-01-03
TTGTAGGGCAGCAGCCCTACATTATATAGGTGACCTGTCAGCTTGTGGACCTGATACATTGCTTATGCTCATTGTTATGAGATGATGGGACGCTGTGTCAGCATATGTACATGCCTTGCATGACCACAGACCACCTTGTCAAGCTCATGTACATTCTAACTGTTTGCACTGCACATGTGTGTTGTCATGAGATGATAGGACGCTGTGTCAGCACATGTGCATCCTTGCATGACCACAGTCAGGCACGTGTCCATTGTTGCCCTATGGCAGACCAGCTTGCCAGCACATGCTCATGTATGCATGATGATGGCTGTGTGTTGCTGACACATGCTGTGTGTTGCAGACACATGGTACACCAATGGGTCAGTGCTGGTGCCTAACACTGGACTGGAGGGACTCATCTCTGGAACCTACCAGCCCGTCTGGGATGCCTGGCAACGATTCATCCAGCCCCTTGTCTCCAACGTAAGCGCGCTGCCTGCCCCTCTTTCGTACCCCCACCTGTTTTACTTGCTACTTTAAACTGACTGCTCTTTTGAACCCTTTCTGTTCACTTGCTACTCTGAGCTGACTACTTCTTTGTTTCTTGATACCCCTTTTTTGAAGCTGCTCTGTCTCCCGCGTGAGCTCACTGTCTGCCCCTCTGTGATACCCCTTTCTGTTTTACTTGCTACCCTAAACTGACTCCTTCTTTGTAACCTTTTCTTGAAACTGCTGTTTCCTGTAGCCAGAAACAAAGAGAGGGGCATTGGTGTTGCGCTGCCACACTCGTCCTGCCTTGCATAGCTCCTGTTGCTCAGCCTTGTTTGGGCTGCCTTGTTCATCCAAATGTTGTTTTGCGCAACAGGCATCATGTCAATGCAGATCTGCCTGTCTGCCTTGCTGGGGATTGCCAACTGTGTGCCCACAAGTGCACTCAAACCTGTACCTGAAACTGCGCTGTACTGCATGCTTTGTGCAGCTCATGCTACAGTGCCATGTTGCGAGTGAAGGGTTTGTCACACATTCAGCGAAGTTGCTGCAGCTAAAGCCTGCATTGCACATTCAGTAAAGCCCCGTGGCTGAAGACTGCATTGCACGTTCAGTGAGGATTGCATGCTTTGTTGCAGGTCCCCATGCTTGCCTGTACCGGCAACCACGAGATTGAGGCTCAGAGTGATGCAAGCGACTCCATGTTCAAGTCTGTGCAAGCTCGCTGGAAGGTAAGTGCTGTTGGAAGTCAAGAGTGACTTTGCTGGTAGTTCAGGACTCCAGATGCTGCAATGTATGCTATGCTTTGCAGTTTGTCTCTGATATTTTGGAGCGTGGATTGCGCTGAAGTCTGTTTCTGGACACATGTGTTTCAATGCCAGATTTGCACTGCTAAGCAAAGCATGTGCTTCAAGATGTTTGGCTTGACATGTTTCGTTGTACCAGCTGTGTGTTGCTTTTGAAATATCACTTTCTTGAGCCATCGGATCACAGTCAGACTTTGCATGCATTGTGCTCCCCCTTCTGCTTGTCTTTTTTGTACTGCACAGTTGGCAGGCATGCTGGCAGATTTGACAGCTAACAGACAGACAAACAGACAAGTTGTAGGATCACAGATTGTCAGAGGAATCCCTGACAGCTATGCAGCCTTGTTGCTGACACAGATAGACATTGTTTTGACATCAGCATGGTTGACTACTTGGCATTGACCATGCATTATGCTGCCAGCCCCAGCTTCTTCTTCTTTGTCATGCCCTCCTCCCCACTTCTCTTCTTCTCCCTGCTCTACACAATGACACCCAAGTACCTCACATTGGCATCTCTCATGAGATTCCCCATTGCCACGCAGATGCCCTCTAACGCAAGCAACTCCCCGTCATACTTCTTCCACAGCCAGGCAGTGGGCCCCGCTCATGTGATCAACCTGTCCCCCTATGTTGACTACACCCCTGGCAGCCCCCAGTGGCAGTGGCTGGCCGAGGATCTGTCCGGCATCAACCGCTCTGTCACCCCCTGGGTCATTGTTGACATCCACAACCCCTGGTAAACCCCCCTGCGTTCGTGTGCATGTGTGCCTGTCTATTGGGACCGTATCATCGTCTGTGTTTCTGTTGGTGTGTTGGTCTGTACGATGTAATAGATGATACGGCTGCCACCCATTGCATTGCCAACCTCCGAGTCAGTGTCAGTACAGCTGCATGCCCAAGCCACTCAACCCCTGTCTGTCTGTGTGTCCCTGCCTGCCTGCCTGCCTGCCTGCCTGCCTGCCTGCCTGCCTGCCTGTCTGTCTGTCTGTCTGTTTGTCTGTCTGTCTCCACAAGAGAGAGGAAGAGAGAGAGCCCACTGCTTTAGCCAATGATGTCTATTTACACCTGCAAACAATGATGCAAACAAACAGCCCCAAGGAGTTGTGCATGAGGATGTATGCTTGCTTGTAGGTACACAACCGACACCAGCTACAAGGAGTTTGAGCAGATGCGTGTCTCCATGGAGCCCCTGACCTACAAGCATGGAGTGGACCTCTTCTTCTACGGCCACGTGCACGCTTACGAGAGGACGCACCCCATGTATGACTACACCATCGACCCATGTGGCGCTGTCCACATCACCATCGGAGATGGAGGAAACTCAGAGGGCCTTTCCTTCCTGGCCAGCAACAAGATGTCTCCTGGTAGGCCCCTGCTGCATGTTGCGTAATAATGCTAATGATAATAAGTATGATGATGTTGATAAAATAATAACAAATATGATGATGGTAATAACAATCATAATACTAACGCTTTTCAGCTCATGATGAGCTAGGTACATGCAGGACAAGTTTTGTCTTTCCAAGGCAGTCTGTCTTGTGCATCCCTGCAAGCAGGTGGCATGGATCTCTGTTTCATACGGTTGTGGTTGTGACTTGTCGATGAAGCGTTCTATTGTGCTGCCGGTGCCTGAGAATTTTGATTTGAACCATCATGCAATATCACCAAATCAGTAAGGACACAAGCTGATCACACCGTGGCCTGTACCTTGCCTAATGGATGACTAATAGTCATTGACTTATGTGACTGCAGAATATGAGGACACTTCATATGCCCAGAATGGGATCGCAGGGGGGTGCCCTACCCCAGCCAACAGCTCAGTGAGACCCTCCTACATCACCCCCAACAACCCCACCATCTCTGACCCCTGGTCCTTCTACAAGCGCACCCTTACATTCCAGGCAAGCCAGCACACCTCTGCTGCATAGACATCATGTTGATTGTTCTCTCCAATTGCTGGAGCCAACTCCATGCGGTAATACAAAATGTGATGTGGTACCCCAAAGTATGTGCTGATACATTTGCGGCATCATGCTGCAAGTCCTGCACAGTCTGCATTGAACAGCCACCTTTGATTCCAATTTCATGTTTAGACTGCTAGCTGCCAGTTGCTGCCAGCTTTGCAGCTACTGTCATGCACCTGCTTGTCACACAGTATGCATGCTGACCATACACTTATAGGAGTTAAATCTCTTCTCAACCTAGCAGGTATGCTCGTGCAGCTTCAAAACTGGGCACCATGCAATACTTTTACTGTGCAGGCTGATGGTAACAGCACCGGTACAGGCAACCCAGCAGGGTACTGCTACAAGGAGCAGCCAGCCTGGAGCGCATACAGGGAGCCCAGCTTTGGGCACGGCACCCTGGATGTCATCAACGCCACCACTGCCCTCTGGTCAGTCTGCCTGTCTGCCACTCTGGGGCAGTCTGCCTATCTGTCACTCTGGGAAAGTCTGCCTGTCTACCACTCTGGCACAGTCTGTGCCTTCTGATCGGTCTGACTGGCCACGTGTGTGTCTGTCTGTGCATCTGCCTGTGCATATATGCAGTTTAGTCGTGATGGGCCTATTGCACGTGGCATACCCAGATGGATCTACTTGTCTGATCCCTACACGACAAGCACAACAAGCGCCCCCCCCAAGCAGCATAATCAAGCAGGGCGTGATCTGTCTGTCTGTGTGTGTGCAGGCAGTGGCACAGGAACCAGGACAACAACCTGGTGACAGCAGACGCAGTCTACATTGTGCGCAACCCAGCCCTGTGCCCCAACAAGGCCAACACCTGGCCCATTGTCACCACCGGCCTGGTTTCCACTGCCGAATCTGCCCCAGCTCCAGCAGGTACTACCATTGCTACCCTACTTGCACCTGACTTGCTTATGCCCTAGCTGTGATTCTATGACAGTGGCTGCTGGGAAGCATACCTGCAGTTGTACTGCGCATCTTAGCTGTGTTGGTAGGAATGGCTGCTGGGAAGTGTATTTGCAGTTGTACTGTGCGTGTTCTAGCTGTATTGGTCAGAATAGCTGCTGGGAAGTGTATTCGCACTTGTACTGCACGTGTTCTAGCTGTGTCTGATTGAATGGCTGCTGGGAGGGTTGCCATTCTGCACAGCACATGGTGCATGCACTGCAGCTGACTCCCCATGGCCATGCGTCTTCCTGCATCAGAGTGCACATTGAGTGTATTGCATGGCATGCGTGATACTCACATATCTTGCCTTAATGCTTTGTTGGAATGTAATACAATGCTGTGGCCAGACTTGTTTTTGCCTGTTTTGGATGTGGCCAGCAAGTGTGCTCAAGGCAGAATGATTGATGAATGAATTGAATGTTTTGCAGGCGCTGCCGTGACCAACACAGCCACATCTGGCTGATTCACTGCTACACCCAACCCAAAGTTCAGTACTGACTGTCTTCAAAGAACAGTACAGAGTGTCCATAAAGAAGAGAAGTAATTCTGCTGATTGGCAACACCAAATGATGGCTGGCATGATGTGCATGCCAGGCTATCGTGGTGCAATAATAGGTATCATGTGTTAGTTGCGCAAGTATTGAGTATGATGCTATTGCTGCAAGTTGTGCAAGCAGTGCATGCAGTTGTGTACAAGGGCAGCAGGATGTTATTTAAGGCTCCTATAGCAGGATGTCCATACTGCAGCGACCTTTTCTCAATCAGATGTTAGTACTGATGCGTTGTTCACATCAATAATGTACAGATCTGCAATGTACAGCTTTACGTGATTCTGCCAGAGTGTATCTAGTTGTATAGTCATGCATCTCTGTGAGACCATTGGCATGGCTTCACAAAAACCTTCACAGAGGACTAATGAAATATTTCAAGCTGGGTGTACAACTCCTGGTGAGCTTCGAGACCATGATAGGAGCATATGCTAGAACAAAACAGAGACACTGTAATGGTCTGTGGTCTGATACACTGTAAGGCAGCTGCAAGCCAGTTGAGGGAGACGGCTGCAAACATCTTATTGAGATGTGGTCACACTAGGACTCTTGTGCTGAATCGGGCAACATGCCTTTGACATTGAGCAGTTGGTACCTGTGTGACCTCAAGAAGATCCACCATTGACAGTCAACTTCAATATGCAACCCAGAGACAGCAAGTGGTAACTCTAGTATAAAGGCAGCAGTGCTGACGCTTGTCAGGTGTGTCAGCACTGCAATCATCACACTAACTATATGCTGCAAGCTTTGCTATGCAACATTGATTCAGTACAAGATCGTCCTTTGCTGCTGCAAGGCAAAGCTGCTGACAATGTGTAAGGTTGCATACTGGTGCTGCGGTTGCAAACTGGCGTTGCAGTTGCAAGAATATTGCAAACATGTAATCACTGGAACATTGGCTAGGCTGTCTGTGCTGTCAGGCAGGCCTGTGACGCTGTAAGCTGGCCACTTGACAAGGTGACTGTGCATCTCTGTGACTTTGTCAGGAGTGGTGACCTGCAGAGTGATGGCACTTGTACAGCAAGTGTAGTGTTGTAGCCAGCAAGTGTGTGTGTGCAAGGGTACAAGCCTGTTGATAGGGCTATAGCTGTCAACATCCATTCTTGACACTCAAGACTGTATATTGCTGTGTGTACCTGTCAGGTACAGTGCAAGCCCCTTGCTGATGGGCACTGATGGTGTTGGTTTCAGTTGCGGCGGTTTTGTGATTTAGTCCAGTGCTGCAACATGTGTCTGTTGCATCATAGGTGTACACAACCATTCTAGAAAACAGCATTCCTGGATGCTGCCACATGACTGCGCATGACCTCATGAACATTCAACTGGTGATCGTATGCTTGAGCAAGTGCTAAAAGAAAACTCTGAAGCGCGATTGCGAGGGATTGTGTGTGAGCAGGAGCTCGGGGACTACGCCTGAGTATGCAGTGCATTGAGCAAGTGCTTACACAGCTCATACTTTCCCAAAATCTGAAATTCAATGAAGTTCAAAGTATTATCAAAACACCTTTAAATGTCGAACAACATTGCAGAAGCATGTGACAGTTCACCCATTTCAACATATTTCCTGTTTGTACATTTATCTTGCCCTTGACCTAAGCACCTCCAGCACATTGTTGGGGTTGCCCCGCTTGGACTCTCCCCCATTGCCATGTAGCCCAGCATTGCCCTTAGGCCTGGTCACCTCCAGCACATTGCTGGCATTGCCCCGCTTGGACTCTCCCCCATTGCTATGTAGCCCAGCATTGCCCCTAGGCCTGGGAGCCTCCACCACATTGTTGGGGTTGCCCAGCCTGGACTTTTCCCTAGTGCTAGAGCGCCCAGCATTGCTCCTAGAGCCCTTCAACTTGATGGGCAGCACTTTGGTCTTTGCCTTGCTTGTAGTCCCTTTCACCTCCTCCCACCCGTCCTCCTTCACCCCTCCATCACCCCCATCTGCAGTGCTTGATACATCTGCAACACTCCCGGCATCTGCACTGCTGGCAGCCTCCTCAATGCCAGATGCGCCTTCACTGTGCCCCTCCAGGCTCTGCTCAACATTGCTACAGCTGGAAGCCCCTTCATCCAGCTGGCCCCCCCAGCTGGAAGCCCCTTCATCCAGCTGCCCCCCCCAGCCTGCTGCAATCTGAGGGGACCCCAGTGCTGACCCCAAAGGAGACGTGACCTCATAGTCCCCCTGCCCTCCCTGACTTGCAGTCATGTCCACTTCTGGGAAGGACAGGGCATCCTGAAAAACACAAGTGTATCTTGCACCGTGTCTTTTGCATGTACCCAGCGACAAGCTCTGTACGCCAGGCAGTTGCGCATGAGCACATGCACATCAGGGCAATCTCAAGATGGCTCAATGCGACGATTCTTGACTGTTGGCTCAGTGGCACTAACCAGCAAGCTGTTCCACATGCAAAAGAGTTTCAAGCACTGCGGTTGTAAAACATTGACAAGGTGTAGAAAGCTGCATTAGTCAAACAGGCTGCATGGCATCCTGGTCTACACAAAGACTCAAGATTGCGCAAGCACCACACCAGGAAGCAACCGATGGCAGGGAAATTGGTGAGGACTCACGTCAGTGTCATCAGTCTGCTCTACAAAGGCTGGCTCCAGCCCGACACTCTCCACTTGGCTTTGGAGAAGCTCCACCTGATTGCTCAAATAGGCATTCTGAGCAAATTCCTCCTGCAATCAGTTTACAGCTTTGCATCAACTTGCAAACCTTAATCAGACGCTATGGTATGGAGCATGCAATGCTGAACTTGATGCAGGCTGTTGTGCCTTCCAGCAATGTGACCAGTGTGACGACCAGCATTATGATAGTCAAGGTCTTGAACACCTTCCCACCTGGTACATCTGACCAGAATGCAATGAGTGAAGATGGGCAACAGCTACAGCTAGGGTCCTCAACTTGCTGTGCAGTGAAGACCATTCAGCGAGGACATACTGACTGCTGCAGAAGCGTTGCAGTTCGTGCTCAGTACTGACAGCAAACACACTGACAGCACGCACACACACTGTTACTCTGGGTCACAATGGAGCTGATGCACATGGCATGGTGAAGGCAACCAACCTCAAGTTGCATTTTCATAGCCTTCAGCTCCTCATCCCGGCCCTGGACCTGCTTCTCCAAGGTGGACCTCTCTTGCTTCAGTTCAGCCTTGCGCCTGCTGTTGCGCTCCTTCTTCTCATTGACCACCTGCGTGTCACAGCAACTGTAAGCAGATGAGGTGACCCTATGCTGCCAGCATGCTTATGCAAGTTCTCATTAATTGGTGTGCTGACAAGTGGATATATACAATCTCATTGATTGGTGTGCTGACAATATATATATAAGGTGTAGGTATATATCAGGTGTAGATATATAGATATATACACACATTATACAGGTAATGCTGAGCAGGCTGGTCTCAATCACTGGCACTGCTGCTGAGGTATTTCAAACTCTGTGGAGCAGGCAACATGTCACATGCTGAGTTGGAAGTGTGTACCTTCAGTTGCTGCTCAGATGCAGCCAGCTTCTGAGTGGTTTCCATCACCTTGGCCTCAGCCACCTGCCGTGCTTCAATGGCTGCCTGCACCATCCAGCAACACACTCAGTCAGTCAAGCACAAGGCATTCAGCATGATGACAACTTCAATTGTTACCTGCACAAACAGATAGCAGGACAGCTCAAGCATGAAGGCGATGTGATGTCAGATGCCAGGCGACCAAGGCAGTTCTACCAGCAAAGACACAGGAGTATGTGGCATGTGCTGTGTTGTGTTCTGACCTGCAGCTCCTGCTGCAGCCTGGCAGCCCTGCCCTGGCTCTTCTCCAGGGCCTTGCAGTCCACCTGAGCATTGCACACACACACACACACAAACTTTGTATTGCAGTTGCCTGCTGGAAGACACATTGCAGTACCTCATCCATTTCTGCCAACAGAAGAAAGGCACTGATAAACTGAACTGCACCAGGCAGGGGCTACTAACATGTTGCTGACATTCTGCGGTTTAACATGAAAGTCTTCTGCACAATATACCTCTTGTCTCACACTTTCTGACAGTCATGTGTAAGTCTGCATGACTGCCCAATTAGACAAAGACATGAGAGCTGACCTGGGATTCCTGCAGCTTCTTTCTGGTGCTGTCCAGCTCAGCTGCCTGACTGTTCAGCTGGCGCTGCAGCTCTGCTGTTGCCCCCTGCAGAGTGTCCACATGCCCGCCTGGGCGCTCAGCAGTTGCTGTAGCAGACTGCTCACCCCCAGCAGCAGCCTGCAGAACCATGCACCACAGCATCCTTCAGCAACTGAGGTGTTGTTGGGCACAGATCACGCGATGCTGATCAGCCTGCATAACGCCTGATCAAATCATGCTGGCACATTCATGTACACGAGGACTTCAGGTGCAAGGATGTGAGAGAGCATGCAGGTTCAGGTTCAGGTTAAGGCTCTCACCTCAGGCTGGGTCTGCAGCGCTGACAGCTGCTGCTGAATGTCTGCCAATGTAGTGGACAAAGTCAGCTTTTCGCTCTCAAGGTGGTGGACCTGGTCCTCAGCAGTCTCGACCCTCTGAAGGAGCCGCCGACCCTCCTCCTGCAAACAACGCCACCCATCACCATTAGCAATGCTCACTCATTCACTGGTCTGTCACAGAGAAGCTCACGTTTGTAGCCTGATGAAGACACTGCACTTTGCACAGTCAGCACATCATGTGCCGCATGGGCACAGTTGCAAACAAAAAGCCAATGTTGGGAGCTCATCATGAGCCCACCACGCTACCTGTCATGTGAGAGTGGAAGAAGAAACGGATAAAGACATAATACAAGCTACAGAAGTAAATGTTGTACAAGTGAACACAGTATTGGGAGCCACGATACCTGTGTGGTGGAGATGATGCTCTGGGCCTCCACCACCAGGTTGCGCTCATTGCTCAGCTGCTGCTGTAGCGCACCAACCTCCGCCTGCAGTCTTGCTGCAGCCTCCTCCTGTGTCAACATGTCTAACTCGCATGCAGCACAAGCTGTGTTTCCATGTGACATCTGTTGCATACATGTTGAGAGGTGCTCAGTCTGCAGCCACTGCTGTAATGTCATGAACCAGGACAGACAGAATGCAGGCTGCACAGACAGAATGCAGGCTGCAGGACCATCATAACAACACATGTGCACACTGGAAACAACCATGTTCAGTTGGTAGAGACAGTTGTCAGCCTTGTATACACATGTGTGTGTCTAGTGTGTACCTGTGCAGGGCTAGGGGCAACTTGAGCCTGCGCCACCTGGTCCTGTAGGCGGGCAACCAGCTCCTGCAGGCAGCCGACTGCCTGCTGCTTCTCTGCTGCCTGTGCACCCAACTCCACCTACAGTGTGAGCTGACAACCTCAGAAGAACGACACAAAATAAGCCAAGTTGCAAAGGCCACTGTTTAATTATGCGACACAAGATCAGTGATGATCCTACAATACAGTCATGTTAAAAGGCATGGCGCATGGTACAAGGCGTATGGTAAGATGAGCAGCTCATCTCTGCATTGTCAATGATTAACGTTGTCAGGACGCAAGCAGGGCTAGTCCTTGGCAGTTTCTTCATCAAAATGACAGTGCATGACATGCTGCGTACAGGAAAGGCTAATGCTCTGGCATGATGCATTGCACCTGCAAACATAAGGCAGCAAAGCAAAGCACACCTTAGTCTGTTCGATGGCATCATTCGCCTCGCCCAGCAACCTCTCCTTGCTCTGCACCTGCTGCTGCAAATGTGTAGATTCACTGGCGTCCCTGCCCATCCGTTCCAGTTGGGCCTGCACAGCATTGCAACCATTGGGCTTCTCCACTTGCCAGAACAGAACAGCTTGTGCTGCCACACCTTGGCTGGGATATCAGGACAAGAGAAACAGTGATAGCTTTTGCAGCAGCAAAGATCATACATAGCAGCAAGCATCGCCCAAAATGTCTGAACTGTTGATCCTAATACCCCAAGGAAGACACAGCTTGCAGAGAAATGAACATGTTTGTCAGGTTGTTGTT
>JAABUK010012613.1_pt1 | contig 10729 bp, 6 predicted proteins | sample 5559141 | NCBI WGS metagenome assembly JAABUK01 (sample SAMN10711869, study PRJNA513367) | rock metagenome | isolation source: Antarctica rocks | place: Antarctica: Victoria Land, Pudding Butte nord | collected 2016-01-03
ATGGTCGAGCTTGCCGAGCGACTCGGGGTCGAGTTCCTTCGTGTCGTCCCTGGCGTCGTCGAAGAGGCTCCGTGCCGGGCCGAGGGGGGTGTCCAGGTCGGCCAGTCGGACGAGGTTGACGCCGGATCGGGCCAGGCGGTCGGCCAGGGCGTCGGCCCTCGCGTCGTCGGGCGGGAAGGCGGTCGGCGGCAGCAGCGAGACGCCGAAGAACCGGGCCCGGAGGCCGTCGGCGAAGGCGAGCCGGCCTTCCTTGACGCCGACGAATCCGTGCCGGCCCGCCGGGGCTTCGAGCAGGGCCGAGGCGTCGAGCGCCGACCCGGCGGCGATCGTCGGCGAGGGGGGGACCGCGACCCAGCCGGCGGTCCCGGTCTCGACGTGGCCGGGGGTCCACTCGGCCCGGCCGCCGTCGGCGACGACCCGGACGTCGTCGACCCAGAGGGTCCCGTAGGCCCCGGCCTTCTCGAACTGGAGGAGGGCCCGGCTCGCCCCCTTGGGGACGTTGACGCTGGCCTTGCCCGGGGTCCAGCCGAAGGAGCCGGAGTAATTCAAGGCGGGGACGCCGCCTTCGAGCCCGGCCAGGGGGCGGCCGTCGTCGTCGAGGAAGTAGAACGCCGCCATCCCCCCGACCGCGCCCCGGAGCCCGCTGCCCCTGGTCACGGCCGAGACCTCCAGCGAGGAGTACCCCTGGACCGGCAGGGCCACGCCCGAGAACGCCCGAGCCCCGCCGCCCTTCAACTCGACCGCCGAGCCCGACTGGTAACCGGGCGAGACCCGATGGGCCCCGTGGTCGGCTTGCCAGGAGGCCGGCTCGGGGTCGCCCAGCTCGAAGTCGCCGTTGAGGATCAGGTCGGTCGTCGGCTTGCCGCCGACGGGGACCAACTCGATCGTCAGGTTGTCGACCTCGAAGACCCCGGTGGCGCCGATCAGGCCGAGGGAGAGGATCGCCAGGCGGGTCTCGGGGGGGATCGGCAGCCGCTTGGCGACCCGCGTCCAGGTCGGGCCCACGGTCTTCCAGGGGCCGAGCAGCCCTCGGCGGACGGCCTTGAGCTGGAGCGGGTCGCCGAGGAAGTCGATCACCAGGCCTGGCTCGTCGCCCAGTCGTTCGCCGGCGACGATCGACTCCTGGCGGATCCAGAGGCCGACGACGACGGCCTCGACCTGCCGGCCGTCGACGCCGAAGGCCCGACTCGCCCTCGCCGGGCGGCCCGGCTTGTCGTTCTCGAACCGAAGGCACTGCTTCGAGCCGGCGACCCCGCCATCAGCGACCTTCGCGTCGCGGAGGTTGTACCAGCCGTCGGGGATCCCGTCGGCGTCGGTGTCGACCTCGAAGTCTTCCAGGGGCTTGGGGCCGAGGGGGACCTCGGTCGCCTGGCCGAGCGCCACCTGCGCCAGGGAGGCGGGCGGGGCTGCCATCCCGATGGCCAGGGTCAGGCCGAGGAGGATCCATCCGGTCGCGATCCGGTCGGTCACGGCTTGGCCCCCTCGGCGGCTTCTTTCTGGGCCTTCCCGGTCATCGGCACGAAGAGGGTCGGCCGGAGGACCTTGTCGACGAGCTGGCCGTCCTTCTTGATCATCAGGTGGACCCGCTGGTCGAACTTGCCGCCCAGGGGGATCACCATCCGCCCCCCTTCCTTGAGTTGCTCGACGAGCGGGCCGGGGACCTTGGTCGGGGCGCAGGTGACGATGATCGCGTCGAAGGGGCCGGCCTCGGGCCAGCCGGCGTAGCCGTCGCCGATCCGGGTGTGGATGTTCTTGTAGCCGAGTTCCTTGTGAACCTCGGCGGCCCGCTTGCCCAGGGGCGGGTGGATCTCGACCGAGTAAACGTCCTTGACCAGGCGCGAGAGGATGGCCGACTGGTAGCCCGAGCCGGTGCCGACCTCATAGACCACGTCGGTCGCCTTGGGCTTGAGGACCTCGGTCATGAAGGCCACGTCGTAAGGCGGCGTGATGGTCTGCCCCTCGCCGATCGGGATCGACTCGTCGTCGTAGGCCATCCGCTGGGTGTCGGGCGGGAGGAACTTGTGCCGGGGGACGGTTCGGAAGGCGTCGAGCACCCGCTCGTCCTTGATCCCCCGCTCGACGAGATGCTGCTGGACCATCTTGTTCCGGGCGGCGGCCCGGGTGTCCTTCTCGGCCCCCTTGGTCGGCTCGTCGCCCGGGACGAAGGGCCCCCCGAGGCAGGCAACTGCCAGGAAGGCCAGGGATCGGAGGTATGCCATCGCGAGGACTCGCCGCCGGGTGGAAGGGGGAACGAAGCGACGGGCCCGCGCCCGACCCTACCACCTTAGCAGAGTCGAACGGGCCCGTCATGGCTCCGGTCCCGGCCGGCGAACCGGCTCAGAGCTGGGGGAGGGTCCCGGCGAAGAAGGTGGCGGTGTAGTTGCCCCCGGAGCTGCCGAAGCCGGAGCTGGAGAGGCGACGGCCGAAGGTGTCGGCCACGCCGGTGGCGGTCGAACCGATCACGGTCAGCCGGTAATACTGCGTGGGGTCGAGCGGCTGCGCCGGCAGCAGCATGACCGAGTGCGAGAGCTGGTTGTAGGTGACCGAGGCGATCGGCACCACCTTGGGCGACCCGGTGCCCGACTTGCCCAGGGCGACGAGCTGGAAGTTGGCCGGGTTCAGCGCGGTGGTCGGGTTCAGCGCCTCGTTGAAGGTGATGACCACCTGGCTGTTATTGCCGAACCCGTTGACGGCCGTGACCGAAGGGCCGGCGACGATCGCCACCGTGCTGCTGGCGAACGACGGGGCGGCCGAGGCGACGTCGGGCGTGTAGACCCCCGCCACGTTGTTCACCAGCCCGAGGGCCTTGGGGGAGACCACCAGGTAGAGCGTGGCGATCCCGCCGGGGGCCAGGGTGCCGAAATTCTCCTTGAGCACGCCGCCGGAGACCACGGGGGCGGCCCCCTGGGTGGGCGCGGCCTGGAGGTAGGTGACGTTGGTCGGCAGGTTGTCGATCAGGAAGACGTTGGTGGCGACGTCGGGGCCGAAGTTCTCCACGGTCAGGGTGAAGACCAGCCCCTGGCCGATCGCGCCGACCGAGTAGGAGGCGTTCTGCGCGAGGTAGAAGTGGATGCTCGGCGTGGCGGGGGTGACGGCGGTGGTCAGGGTCGCCGCGTTGTTCGCCGGGCTCGGGTCGTACTGGTTCCCGGCGACGGTCACCGCGTTGGTGATCGTCCCGGCCGCCGAGGGCGTCACGACGACGGTGATCGTGGCGACGGCGCCGGGGGCGAGCGTGCCGAGGTTCACCGACGCGGTCGCCCCGGTGACCGACGGGGCGGACCCCTGGCTGGCGGTGATCCCGACGATACTGACGCCGGCGGGCAGGAAGTCGGTCACCAGGGCGTTGGTCGCGGCGTTCGGCCCGATGTTGCCGACGCTGATGGTGTAGGTCAGCGGGCTCCCGACCAGGGCCGAGTTCGGCTTGACGCTCTCCAGGATGGCCAGGTCGGCGGTCGGCCCGGTGTTCCCCTGGCCGACGACGAAGCTCTGCTGGGCGATGTTGTCGGTGTAGTTCGCGTCGGAGGTCGTGCTGAAGGCGCCGGCCGAGTCGGTGAAGGTGCCGGCCTGCGAGACCGTGGCGGTGACGGTCACCGTGACGAACGAGTTGGCCGGCAACGTGCCGAGGTTGGCCGTCACCACGTTGTTGCCGTCGATCGAGGTCGTGCCGACGCTGGAAACCAGGCCGGTGACGACCAGGCTGGTCGGCAAGGAGTCGTAGAGCGTCGTCGAGGTCGCCGCGTTGGGCCCGAGGTTGTAGACCTTCTCGATCAGCGTGACGGTGTTGCCGATGACAAGCGGGGCGCCGACCGTCGCCGACTGCACCACGAGGTTGGACTGGGAGGCCCCGGCGACGGTCGGGAAGTTGGCCGAGAATTCGGAGGTGTTGCCGTCCGGGCCGGTCGCGGTCGCCGAGAACGAGGTGACGCCGGCCGGCGCGGCGAACGTCGGGGCGAAGGCGGCCAGGCCCGAGGCGTTGGTCGTCACGGTGGTCGAGCCGAGATAGACCGGCCCCTGGCCGAAGCCCGAGGGGTCGTTGGCGTTGGCGAAGAGGTCGATCGAGGCCGTCGTGCCGGGCGTGCCGGGGTAGATCCCGCCCAGGGTCAGCCGGCCGTTGGCGACGCTGTAGCCGTTGAGGAAGAACGTCGAAGGGGCCGGGACGCCGGTCCCCTGGGTGTCGATCCCGAGCCGGGCGTTGGCGAAGATCGTGTTGCCCCGGATGGCGAGCCCGGTGATCCCGGCCGGGTTGGCGTCGTTGACGACGACCCCCGCCCCGCCGCTGTGGGCGATCACGTTGCCCGCGGCCGACGCCGTGCCGCCGATCATGTCGTTCAAGGCGAGCGGGACGGTGGTCCGCGTCGTCGGGTTGTCCACGGCGATCGAGATCCCGTTGCCGCCGTTGGCGTCGGCATTGCCGTTGATGTCGATGCCGATCAGGTTGCCGAAGACCCCCACGGAGCCGGTCCCTTGCAGGGCGATCGCGTCGCCCGAGTTGCCCGAGACGATGTTGCCGTTGCCCAGGGTCTTGCTGCCGATCGTCGAGTTGGTCACGGCCAGGATCATCCCGGCCGCGTTGCCGGTCAGCGTCGAGCCGACGCCCGAGGCGAGCAGGCCGACGTAATTATTCTGGACCAGGTCCGAGTCGCCGCTGAGGCTCAGGCCGGTCCCGACGTCGCCGGTCAGCGAGCTGCTGGCGGAGATCACGTTGCGGGCCAGCGGCGTCGTCCCGCCGATGGTCGTCAGGCTCGCCCCCAGGAGGATCCCGTCGCCGTTGGGAATCGGCGCGGTCCCGCCCAGGTTCAGGCCGATCGTGTTGCCGGCGATCAGCGAGGAGGTGATCTGCTTGTTGGGGTTGCTGGTGATCCCCACGAAGTTCCCGGAGATCAGGTTGCCCGCGCCGGCGACCGTGCCGCCGACCGTCTCCTGCGCCAGGACGTCGCCGGTGACGGTGCCGGGCGTGCCGAACTCGATCCCATAGACGTTGGAATACTTGACGTTGCTCGCGAACACGGCGGCGGTGCCGGAGGAATTCGTGCCGATCTTGTTGCCGGCGATCAGGTTGCCCGAGGCCGAGCCCTGGATCAGGATCCCCGCCCCGGTCTGGCTGGTCGGCCCGACGTTGCCCGAGATCACATTGCCGGCGCCGGGGAGGGTGCCGCCGATCGTGTTGTTCGGCGCGGTCACCAGGACGCCGTACTGGTTCCCCCGGGCCAGGGTCCCGGTCGCGTCGGTGCCCAGGTAGTTGCCCAGCACGAGATTGCCGGTCGCGCCCGATCCGGCGAGCAAGACGCCCGCGTTGGCGTTGCCCGAGATCACGTTGCGCGTCTCGGCCGTCGTCCCGCCGATCGTGTTGTTGGACGAGAAGGACAGCACGCCGCTCGAATTCGCTTTGACCGTCGAGCCATCGGCCCCGACGCCGATATAATTGCCGATGATCGTCGCCTGGCCGGCCGGGCCGGCCAGGTAGATCCCCTCGCCGCCGAAGCTGTTGCTGCCGGTGGTGAAGCCGACGATGGCCAGCCCCCGGATCACGCTGGAGGCGCCCGTGGTGATCGTCAGGCCGTTGGCCCCGGCCCCCGCCGCCGAGCCGTCGAGGACGACCACGGGGGTGTTGGTCGTGGCGTAGCCCGGCTGCGTCGAGCCGTCGATCACGATCGTCCGCGTCAGAGCCGGCAGCGATGACTGCAGGGCGATCGTCTGCACGCCGGTGCCGGGGATGGCGAAGGAGATCGTGTCGCCGCCGACCGATTTGTCGGCATCGGCGGCGATGATCGCGGCGCGGAGCGACCCGGCCGTCGGGCTGGCGTCGCTGCCGTTGTCCGCGGCGGTCGTCACCGAGTAGCCCGTCAGCAGTTCGCGGCCCTCGAGCGGTTCGAGGCTCAGTCGCCTGGCACGCGTTTGGCGCGAGGGACTGCCGGTCCGGTCGGGTCGTCGGGGCATCACGGGCTTCCTCCCTGGAGGCTCAATCAAGGTGCAAGTCGGTCCGCGGGGAACTCAAAAAGGGCCGCCCGCCCGGAGTCCGGCCCGCAACGGGCCGGGCCCTCTCGAATCGAACAGTCTAACTCCATGCACTCGCGATTCAAGAGGCTCGTGGAACCTTGGGAGTCCTGCGCAGGATTCGAGGGATGTGCCGGGCCGGCCCCTCCCATCTCCGAATGAGTTCGAAAAGCGTCGGCGGTCGGCGACAGGGGGGGATCAGTCGGAGAAGTCGGAGGCGAGGACTTCGCGGAGCTTCTGGAGGGCGCGGGTCTTCTCGTTGCTGACGGTCTTGGGGGCGATGCCCCACTGTTGGGCGATCTCGGCGGGGGTCTCGCCCTGGAGGGTCGCCCGGATCAGGGCGGCCTCGCGGGGGCTTAGCGAGGAGAGGATGGCTTCGTGGAGCGAATCCTTCCACACGGCGGCCGACTCGTCGGGCCGGTTCATCGAGGCCGCGTCGACCGAGTCCAGCGGCTGGTAGGTCCGCTCGCGCTGGGCCCGCTTCTTGACCGTGTCCACGGCGCGGAAGAAGTCGGGGCCGTCGGCGGTCTCGCGGCTGAGGACGTCGCGGATACCGACCTCGCCGACCTCGCCGAGGAGCTGGTCGAATCGGTCGCGGCCGAAGGTCTGGAGCAGCGAGGCATAGACGGCCTGGGTGCAGTCGTCGTGCTGCTGGGACGCGAGGCCCGCCCGGAACCAGGCCCTGGCCAGATAGCGGTCGAGCTGGGCCAGCCCGGCGGAGACGTCGGACGACTCGACCGCGGCCTGCGTGGTGCCGAAGAGGTCGTCGAGCTGCGAGGCGACCAGGGCCGCGTCCCAGGTCGAGTCGGAGACCGGCGCCCCGGGCGAGCCGACCCCTGGCGCCGGCGGGGCATGGGCCAGGGCCACCTCGGCCACCGCGTCGGCCAGGCCGCTCAGGAGGCGCAGGACCTCCAGGCCCTCCACCCGGGGCCGATAGGCTCGCCGCTTCTGACCGCGAATCTCTCGGCTCACGATCCGTCGCCCCTCCCCATCCGCGCGGCGCCGACCCGCGACGGGCGGCACCCTCGCCGAACATACCCGAAGGTCTTCGCTCTATCGAGATCAGCTTCGATCGGTCGATCAGTCCATGCTATCAAGCGTGGCAAGCGGCTGGCAATCTCTCGGTCCGAATGGGGACGCCGCCTGGACGCGACCCATCGCCTTCGAGGTCGAGAGATTCCGGCCTTCCTCATGATTCATCGCTCGATCGGCGGGTGCAGGGACACTAATTCCGGTGACCTGGCCGATTTTCCGGGCTGGGCCGGATTCGACACGCTCCGAAAGTCGTCTCCCTCCACACTACGACTTCAAGCGGCGTTCTCGAACGTTTCCCGTAGAGATGGAAGTCTGGGTCGTCCTGGCAGGTCAGTCGGAGGCCGATTTAGACCTGGGACGGCATCTCGAACCGCGACGAGTATTCGCGGGCGAGCAGGGCGTTGGCCTCGGCGTCGCCGGGGAACGACTCGGTCAGGCCGTCGAACCGGAGTTTCCGGCCGATCCTCTGGGAGATGTTGCCGAGGTGGCAGAGCCTGGTGCTGAGGTGGCCGACCTCGACGTCGGCGTTGGGGGTCTCTCGCGACTTGATGCAGTCGACGAAGTTGGTGAGATGGGCCGAGAGCCCGGCGGTGGCCTTGCCCCCGGCGTCGGCCCCGCCTCGGACCTTCCATCCCTTCTCGTCGACGAGGAGGACCCCCTTGTCGCCATAGAAGGCGATGCCAAAGCCGAGCCCTTCCATCGGCTGCTTGTCGTAGAGCCGGTGTTCCCAGACCAGGCAGGCTTTGGGGAACTCGTAGGTCACGACCTGGGTGTCGGGGACTTCGCGGTCGTCGAAGACGTAACGGCCCCCGCCGGAGCTGACGGTCAGGGGGGCGTCGACGCCGAGGCCCCAGCGGGCGACGTCAAGGCCGTGGATCCCGTTGTTGCCGATCTCGCCGGTCCCCCAGTTCCAGAACCAGTGCCAGTTGTAGTGGAACCGGTTGCTCATGAACGGGCGGTCGGGGGCGGGGCCTTGCCACATCGCGTAGTCGACGCCGGGGGGGACCTCGGCGAGCTTGCCCGGCCCGATCGCCTCGCGCTCCTTCAAGATCCAGGCGCGGGCCATGCCGACGGTGCCGATCCCGCCTTCGCGGACGAACTTGGTCGCCTCGATGACGTGGGGCATGCTCCGGCGCTGGATGCCGATCTGGACGACCCGCTTGTACTTGCGGGCGGCCTCGACCATCCGCCGCCCCTCGACGACGTTGTGGCTGGCCGGCTTCTCGGAGTAGACGTCCTTGCCGGCCTGGCAGGCCATCACGGCGACGAGGGCGTGCCAGTGGTCGGGCGTGGCGTTGACGACCGCGTCGATTTCCTTGTCGTCCAGGAGCTTGCGGAAATCCTTCTCGATCCGCGGCGCCTTGCCGGCGATCTTCTCGACGGCCGGGGCGGTCTTCGTGAAGGAGGCGTCGTCGACGTCGCAGAGGGCGACGACCTCGCAGTCGGCCCGCTTGGCGAACTCGGCGGCAAGCTCCCCCCCGCGTCCCCGGACGCCGATCACGCCAAGGCGGACCCGCTCGCTCGCCGGGGCCGCGCCCGCGAACTGGCCGGAGAGTGCCGCCGCGCCCGCGGCGCCCAGGAACGTCCGACGATCGATGCCTGTCATCTGCTCGGCCCCCTTCGTCAATGGATCAGGTTTTCCCGATCATAACGAGGTCGGCCGCGCGGGGCCACCCGCGCGGCCTTCGATCCGGGCCGATTCGGGCACCCCGGGCCGGTCAGCCCTTGCCGGCCTTCTTGGCGGCCTTGAACTTATCGGCGGACATGGTCTCGACCTTCCGGTTGAGCATCAGGACCTGGCCGCCGGATTCGGGGACCTCCTTGCCGTAGGCGAGGACCTCGTCGGAGGGGGAGTTGCCCGGCTCCTCGGTGGTGTCGGTCAGGGCCGCGCCGTAGCGGAGGATGATGTCGCCGTTCTTGACGGCGTCGTAGCCGTTGCCGGAGACTGCCTTGACCGAGGCGAGGTCGGCGAACTTCTCGGGCGGCTTGTTCTTGGAAAGTTGGTAGGCCAGGACCATCCCGCCGACCTGGGAGAGCGTCCCCTCCTTCTGCTGGTCCGGGGTCATCGGCTTGTTGGCACCGCCGCATCCCCCGACCAGCAGGGCCAGGCAGCAAAGCGCGATCGTCGACTTCCGCATGAATCTCCCCCGAAATGCGAAGCGGGGGGCCGGACCTCCGGCCCCCCCGATCAGACTCGTCGGCTTCGAGCCGATCGGATCAATACTGGTCTGCGCTGATGACCTCGCCGCCGGATCGGGTGCCGAGGGACCGCCAGACGCTGATGTCGATCGAGTTCTTGGCGAAGTGGACCGAGCCGTCGGCCATCGCCACGTTCACGCCGCCGGGGTGCTGGCTGCGGGAAGCCAGGTGGGTCCTGGAGAAGTTGTTCAGGGCGGTCGAGTCGGCGTAGGTCCCGCAGTCGTAGTACTGCGAGTTCGGCGTCAGGGTGTGGGTGTAGAAGGCGGTCGGGCCGAACCCCCGGTAATATTCCTGGCCCCGGTAGCGATAGCTGCTGTTCCGACTGGCGGGGTTGCACATCGGCATGGCGTAGTTGTCGACGTTCGAGGAGAAGAGGGCCGAGCAGGTCTTGTCGAAGGGCGGCAGGGTGCTGCCTGACTCGTGGCCGCGCAGGGACTCGGCGAAGGCCGCCGTGTTGCTGGTGCCGTCGGTGACCGCCGCGACCGTCACCGGCCCGAGCTTCTGGTAGTTCGTGTTGGGGGTCGTGCCGATGCAGGGCGGCGTGCCGTAGTCGACGGCCGCGTTGAAGATGCCCAGCTTGGCGGTCAGCGGCTCCATGTTGGAGTAAGTCGAGCCCGCCTCCTGCGCGGCGGTGGCGCCGAGCGAGGCGAAGTAATTGCAGTAGGCGATGTTCGCCCCGATCCGCTCGACGGCCGGATCGGACGGGCAGACGAAGGAGCTGATGATCGTGACCTGGGCCGTGTAATTCGACCCCGTAGGCCCGTAAGTGCACATGTCGATCTGCGTGTTGAACGCCGCGAACAGGCTCCCCTGCTCGACATACTGGAGCAATTGCCCGAGGGCGTTGATCCGGCACCCGGAGTAGGGCCCGGTGCAGCCGGTGATGTCGGCTAGGGGGAAGGGGCCGTACCCACCCGGGTAATAACCGTAGGTCGACTCGAAGTTGGCGGCGGCCAGTCCCAACTGCTTCAGGTTGTTGGTGCACTGGGCGCGGCGGGCGGCCTCGCGGGCCGACTGGACCGCGGGCAGCAGCAAGGCGATGAGGACCGCGATGATGGCGATGACGACCAGCAACTCGATCAGCGTGAAACCGCTCCGACTCCGACGATGGGACATTCGCATGGCAAGGCTCTCCGATTTCGAAAGGCGTTGGAAGATGACCAGTTCTCGAATGAGCAACCGCCCACTTGAGAGGGCTTTCGCGTCGTCCCCGACGCAAGACGGGTACTACCGACGCCCCCATGGCAAGGCGGAGGCACCGAGGGTCGACCGTCGAGGCAAGGCCACTCTTCGGAAGGGGAGAGTCTTGTCTTACGGGAGCGGTAATCGACAATCCAAGAAGATGCCCAGGAGGGTTGACGAACGCAAGCCATTTTTCTGGATCTCGTAGTTATTCGGGTGAGCGTCTCGAATGTAGGTGGGAAATTTTGTACAACAGAGGCCGTGGATGCATCCGCTCGATCTCTTCATCTTTTCTTCACGAATGGTCCTACCATGTCCC
>JAABUK010012615.1_pt1 | contig 10728 bp, 10 predicted proteins | sample 5559141 | NCBI WGS metagenome assembly JAABUK01 (sample SAMN10711869, study PRJNA513367) | rock metagenome | isolation source: Antarctica rocks | place: Antarctica: Victoria Land, Pudding Butte nord | collected 2016-01-03
AGCAGCTGCCTAGGAAGGTGAGATATGACCCTGATGGACGCTTTGTGGCGGTGGATGTGTTTGCGCAAGCTTACAATCCAGCAGATCATCAGTCCTTGTCGCCACAGCGCACGTCAAGCCTGCCTATCTTCTACAAACCCCTCAAGCACCACTCCCTGCCCACCTCCCCCTTGAATGATGTGGCAGAGCACAGCAGCATGCAGGCACCCCCTCACCCGCAGGGGAGCTACCCCCCCTCTCAGTGGGGCCAGCAGCCACAGCACCAACACTCACAGCTAGTCTACCCACAACAGCAGCTGCACCAGCAGTCGCATCAGCAGCCGCTTCAGCAGCTGGGGCAGCAACCGCAGCAGCTACACTCGCCCTTCAACTCACCTATGCAAGGCTCATCACTGCATGGCTCCCAATCCCCCACGTACCCACCCCCCATGGACGCCACCCACAGCGCAGCCCCACCCATGAACACCATCCTGCACCCCAACGGCACACTGCATCCTGCTGATGCTGCCATGCTGACCAGTCACAGCCTGATGTCTGCAAACAGTGGTTTGCTGTCTGTCAACAGTGGCATGCTGCCAGAGGGGGCAGTCTACAGGCCCAACAGCATGACTGCACCCCATCCTGGAGTCTTGTCAGCGCACAGCAGCATGCTACCAAATGGTGCCCTCGGCTGTAATGACAGAGTCAGCAGCCTTATGCATGGTGATGGCATGTCATACAGAAATGATGACACCGGCACAGCGTCCACGTCTGGCAGGATGGCTCATGGGTCACATGGGCATGACCGGACACAGTCCCGGTCTTCTTCTAGTGGGCTGCCGCCTGCTTCTCCAGCTGCTGTGGAGACGGTGAATGCAGATGCTATTGTGAGCTTGCTTCCCAGCGGTACTGAAATATTGTATGCTCTGGGATTGGCTGACAGGTACTGTTCTGGCATGTCTCTGCATTGTTGTGCACCCACTGCCATGCTGTGCATGACATGCATACAATGCATTTGAGTCCTTCAGATAATGCGTCCTGCAATCAATGTTACATGAGGATGGCATGAGCTGCCGACACTGCATGTTCATTCATGTCACAAAGTTGTGTGAAAGGCTGTTGCCCATCACTGCAGACTGTCAAGTTGCACCTGACATTGACAATCTGTGTTTTGTGAATGCACTTCATTCTGGTAGTGTAGCATGGCACAGCAGGGCTGTCCAGAGCTGAGTGACAGTCCAGAGCTGAGTCATTGACAGGCTCATGTGTGTCTATGTAGGCTGGTTGGCGTGAGTGATCTATGTGACTATCCGCCAGAGGCTGCTTCCAAGACCAAGGTCTCACACAGCTGCATCAAATCAGCTGAGATGACATCAGCAGAGGTACTTGCCCTCAGCATTCGATTCCTGCCCAGTTGACACTGTGCAGAGCAAGCACTGTGTGTATAAGGACACAACATGTTGCTGATCTAAAAGATGTTTTTATTACAGCACTCAGATCTAAGCTGGATGATGTTCACACACAAGCTGTGCATGTACACAAATATGGTGCATGATGCTCTGTCAGAGCTACTGGTTTTAGATCCATGCTGGAAACGACATTTGGTCCTAAGCTGTAGGTTGTATGCAATGTATACAGCCCACACAACACACAGATGATGCATGATGCTCTGTCACAAGCCAGCCACCGATGCAATGTGGAGTGATGAAACTTCAGGTTGAAGCAAGGATGCAGGAGCTGAAGGCCAGGCAGCAGTCGCCCTTCACCATTGATAAGGCCTGCTTGGCGCAACAGCGGCCTGGTCTGCTGCTTACACAGGACGCCTGCCAGGCCTGTGATGTTGACACCAGTGTTGTTGCCAAGGTATCAAGTTGCTCAGTGATCATCAAACAGACTTGGGGACACTGTTTATGCCTTCCTTTGCAGAGTTGTCCCTGGGACCACTGCTCTGCTGATCATCTGCATTCCTTGCTCTTCTGTGAGCGGGGCAGGCATCATGCCCTGTGCCTCATGTCAGCAAGAACTTGCTCAACAAGCAGCTACGCCTGCAGTGATCAGTGTGCTGACACAGACGCTGCAACAGTAAACAGATAGTCATCCAGCATCAAATACCTGGTTAAAGTGTAACATGTATGTTGCTGACCCACCTCATGCATCATGTAACATGTACATTGCTGATCAGCCTCATTCATGATGTAACATGCACATTGCTGAGTAACGTGAGACATATTGTGACATGCAGGCGCTGCAGGAGGCTTCACCTCACACACATGCCCTGGTACTGTCCCCTAGGACCCTTGCAGACGCCCTGCAGGACATCCTCAGAGTAGGCTGCGCAGCTGATGTGGAGGCAGAGGCACTGCAGCTGGTTGACAGCCTGCAAGCCCGCCTACGGAGGGTAGTGGGGCTTGTGGCCAAGGCCAAGAGGCCCAAGGTGCTGTCCTTAGAGGGGCTTGAACCACTGGTCTTGGGTATGTTGACCTCACTGGGTGCAGAATTGGTTGTGACATGTGTCTGTCCTTGCTCAGCTGTCTGTGCACGGTGCAAGGGTTGCTTCTGCTGCTGCTGCTGTTGCTGTGTGCGTGCTGGCAATGGAATGTTATGCTGTGAACTTTGGGTGGCAAATTGTAGTAAGGCATGCATGGCGTGTTCAGCAAGCACTGCTGCTACAGCAGTCTTACTACTTTGTACTTCAATGATAATGATCTTGGCAGAACATACAGTCTGTTGTGCACTTATGCAGCAAATCCCCAAAGATGCACCTCAGCTGTGGCCATGCAAGACATTGAGTAAGAGTAGTGTGTGTTGTCTTTTGCAGGTGGGCAATGGTTGCCAGACATGAAGGAACTGGCAGGCGGCCGGGACAAGTGGCAGCAACCTGGGGATGCCCCTCAGCGTGTCACATGGGAGGCTGTACAGCGTTATGCCCCAGAAGTGCTCATTCTGTGCCCCTGCTCATCCAATCTGGATCGTAGCCTGGGCGAGGTTTGCAACTTGGCAGCACAACCTGGTTGGTGGGCCTTGCCTGCTGTCAAGGCTGGCCGAGTCTACATCTGCGACCACGGCTTCTTTAGTCGTCCTGGTCCAAGGTATGTCATACCACTGCATTTCTGACTTTCTTGACCCACCTGCATTGCCTCCCGGTTTTCTCTCTCATTGGTGCAAGACAGCCAAAAATATATTGGTCATCCTGCAAGAATTGAGGCCTCAATAGTATGCTGCAAGACTTCATGAACAGAACTTGGCCCATTTCAGTCTTTTCCACCTCTGGATGTACTCCTTGCAGCAGCAAATGACCACTGCGTCTGTCTTGATGCAGGCTTGTGCATGGCGTCGAAGTGTTGTCACGCATCTTGCACCCTGACCTGGTTAGTAAGGCAGCGCCTGGCAATACTGTGATGAAGCTTGCGTTGCATGGTGGGCAGAGGTGTAGACCTCATATGCTGCAGAAGTACTTCAAGCCATATCACTGACCTGACCTGCTCTGTTCTGCAGTCTTGAGTTGAATTGTCTGTTGTGACAGATCTATGGTGGTTTTCTGTGTGCTGGTTTGCATCTGCATCTACCAGCGTGTACATTAGATTGCATGACTTCTGTGCTGCTAGCTTTGTTCAGTTAAGTAGGTGTCAGCTGAAATTTAGAATTTTGAAAGACTATGGCAGGAAGATGTTTCTGCTTCTTCTGCTTTGCTAGTTAGCCAATAACTCTTTTTGTACAAGATCAGCATCAAGCAAGCGTTTTCATTTTCATGTGCTGGCCTTCAGTCATTGTGTTGCGAAATGTATCATAAGTCTTAGCATGAAAAGTAGAAAGATGATTCTGAGTTCTTGCAGCATCCTGCAGATTCTCAGAACAGACCATATGACTGTTGTCCTGCAGCACATGTCACGGAGGCTGATAATTAGTGCAAGCAAAACCTGATCCATGTGGTTCGCTCATCTGCAAGCCCTCCTTGTGAATGAACATGCTATTGTCGCAAATTTGTTACCACAGATTTTTCTCCACAATTGCTAATATCTTCTGATAGATAGCACTGAACACAGTGCCTGTCTTATCTGAACCTTCTGATCCTGATGCAATGTCTAAGGGGAATATTGGCAGCTTGTTGCTCTTGGCCACTGCCTCTACATCCGCCTTCACAATGCAAGCTGTGCTTGTTGGTCGTGCTTGCAGAATTGGCAAGGTGGCAACAGAGCAAGTGCAGGCAGCTCACCATGGTTACAGTCCAGGACTGCACAAGGTCGCATTTTGTTGCAATTGCAATACAAGGTGTTGGCTCCAACTCTGCCTGACATTCAGGAAGCTGATTGAAGCCAGCTCTGTCTGTCATTGAAAACACAAGCATTGCAACAGCCGAGGACTGCTTTGCAGCTGGTAGGAGCGATGAGTCCTTCACAGCAGCTGCAGACCCCACCTGAGGATATCTACTCATTGACATTGAGTGCCTGACAAGGGATGTGGCTAAAAATAGTTTGCTTGAGGCTTTACCTCCCAAAACTCAAATTTTGTTGGAATCTCATCCTTTTGAAGGTGCTCTTTCTGTTGCTTGGGCCATCTGGAAGCTTTCACTTGCAGACCAAGGGTCGGTTGTGGCGTGCAGCCAGGACACTCGACGAGCCGGTTGATAAGCTGCGTTTTACCACAACTTCCCCTGCCTAAGCCAAGGACAAGACTGTCTGATCACTGGTGATCGCCACTCTTATGAGCTTGCTTCACAGGTTTCTGAAGATCAAAGCACGGGATACAGGTATCCCCGCGGCAGGTGCACCCAACCAGACATCGAGTTATCAGATCAGCTCGGAGCCCTACCAAGCACGCATACTTTGATCGTTTGCTGGGGTCCTTCAGGTCTGTCAAGTAAACCTACGTGACAATACGCTCCTACCATGCCTGACCGTTCTCAGCTTGACCCGCGCGCGCTTTCTAGCTGGTACACAATGCGCGCTTTCTAGCTGGCACACAATGCGCGACGTACGTCCATCCCAATCATGATACAGGCGGATGTTCAGGCTCGAGAATTCCAATCACCAAATGTTACAGGTTTCAACCGAATTTCATACATTGCTAAGTCAAAGGAAAATCTTTTCATTGAATGAGAAAACGTCTTCACGAAACTAAGCCAAAACCATGTATAGTGTAAAATAGCCGAAGCGCACTGCACTATCAGAGCAAGTCAGACAGAACAGCACAAACACCCTTGTTTGGGCCATTGCAGAAAATATGACTAGAAGCAGGCAGCAATCCATAGAACACATATGAGATGGGTGCTGCAGCAGCTTGCTGGCTGTGCGTGCAGCTGTCACCTGCCAGGAGGCAAGTGAGCAGCTGGTGCGCCAATGGTTGCAGGGGGCAAATGAGCAGCTGGCGCCCCAATGCCAGGGGGAATGGTGCTGGGGCCTGTGCCTGCCTGACTGGCAGGGGCAGGCAGAGCAAGAGCAGACAGCCTGCCTTCCTGCTGTCACCAGTGCGCACTGGTCAGCTTGCCAATGAAAGGCCAAGCATACAATGTGCACTTGCCATGCATTGCAGTCCATTGGCCTACAGAAAGCTTATTGCAGACAGGTTGAATTGATGGCAGGTGATTAGCACGATCAGTTGAGAACAAAGGCAGAAGCAGACAAGCAAGGTAGGAGGAGGATCACTCATAGGAATGAGCCAAACAGAAAAGGCAGACCTGCAAACAGGGGCAAAAGCATACCAGGGATGCAGTCTGAGACGACTGGGGGTCGCCTGACCCCTGAGGTGGCACATCTCCTTTCCTAAACATCTTGAGAGTAGGATAGATCTGCTCAAAGGCCTGATAGATCTCCTCCTTGAACTTTGCACCTGTGCGCAAGTATTCAGTTCAACATGACAGAGCTTGAACAGGCTCTTATGATGACGAAATGCAGCCTTACATGCATGTGCATGTGAAGCTTGTCTCAGCACCTATGCAGTGCAGCCTACCTGTCAGAACCACCTTGCCAGAGACAAAGATCAGCAGGACAATCTTGGGCACCTTCATCCTGTATATGAGGCCTGGGAACAGCTCTGGCTCATACTGCAGGCACAACACAATGCTCCACATATGAGCCCTGGAGCAGACTGGCTAAGTGTGCATGAACCTAGCCAGCATCCTTGGAAAAGGGCTGCTGACTGCAAATAAGCCAGCAAAGAAGGTTTTCTGCCCAGCAGACAGTTGACTGACTTAGCATGGCAGTTCTAGACCATGCTTCAAATGTTTGCTGTGCAATTGCTAAAACCCCAATTTGTGGACGATAACAAGGTTAGTGACAACAAACAAACACCGTCTTTAACTTTGCGCCAGCGTTAGACTGTTTCAGGTATGAACAACTTACACTGGAGAAGAGCCCATGGGCATAGGCCAGGCCTTCCAATCTGATTGGAAACTTGACATCGCAAGAACCAACAATGTTCTGCAACTTGAAATCCTACATGGTGTGAAACAATTCTCAGCACAGCATTTGGATTGCCCCTGTGGACAAACACCAACCTGATGTGCCAGCAGGTCAGCACTTGCCTGGAATTTGACGTCAGGAAAGTCACACTGCTTTACAATCTTGGCAAACTGCAAAACCAAACCACATTAGCTGTTTGTGTATGTACACAGGAGCCTGCAACATGTTAATGAGTCCAAACCTTCTTGGCAGCTGTCTCAGAGTGTTTTTCGCTTTTGGCACCTGTTACAACCTGCAGTTGACGAATTGACATCAAGGGTGTGTGATCAGCTTGTGTCCAGAATTGAGTGCCAGGACCAACACAAGCAGCAAATTGTGAGGCTCAGTAAGCTTACAAAAGCCAGCTAGTAAGCTCACCATTTTGCCAGATGCAAATACTAAAGCAGTGGTTTTGGGCTCTCTGATGCGGATGATGACAGCAGCAAACCGCTGTAGTCACACCATGATAGTTGGTGATTATGCTGAGAACTACTGTTGGTCAACGAGAAACTTTGTCGCGCTCAGATTCACACCTTTGGGTTGTACTCTGCATTTCGAGCCTTGAGTGCAATGGTTTTAAGATCCAGCTTACAGCTCAGGTTGACAGTGGCTACTATATTCTGTAGGGTGGGAATGATGCCCGAGGGATGCTTAGACCAGTCAATGGACGCATCTGATGACTGAGTGGTGGCAACCTCCTGGACAGTTGGCTGAGCCTGTGCTGTTGCCAGAGCTGCGTCCATTTTGCAGGAGATGCACCCCTCGGGCACCACTGAGGCGTTTGAATTGGTTGACTGACAAGTTCTTGACGGCAAAAGGAGTTCAGTGCTGCGTAGGCAGACAGACACAACTGCAGCCGATTGTTCGAGCCCGCGTGCCTGGTAGGTGGCACGCAGGTGCAACTAAACAAACACTCGCCCTGCCTGTGCAACGCCTTTATCCGTGCAACTGCGTAAGTCTTGCTTGTAAGAAACAAGCAGCAGGACGTGTCAGACGTCTACTGCAACACTCGTCAGCGACGCTCAAAGTGTTTAACTGAAACCTAGCGTGAAGCAGAAACCCTAGCTCGGCTTACATCAAGTCTCATGCCATCGTGTGCATAGAACATTCGAACGACGAATATCACCCCGATGTTTCTTCAACAAATTACATCGCATGCGAGTTGCGCTGAGTTGCGGTGCCGACCGGCTTTGTTGTGCCCTCCATTTTCTGCGATCGATCGGAGATCAGCATTTGGCACCTTTCGCCGGAGCAGGCCGGTGCGCACGATGGCTGCGCAGTTAGGTTACGAAGCTTGGGTCAAAGGAGACCCCAAGACCAAAACGCTCGGCGATTGTAAGCAGCTGGAACGGGTTCTGGTTTTCGTAACGCTCTTTCGTTGGGACTCAGTCTTCTTGTTCCGTGCAGGCCCGTTTTGCCACCGAGCCTTGCTCACTTTGGAGGAAAAGCATGCCAATTACACGCAAGACTACGTCGATTTTGCAGAGAAGCCAGAATGGTGCGTGCCCGGCAGGCTTGCTGCACCTGATGCGATAATTCGCGCATTGCACAGCGCGTCCCGTCACGGCTGCGACACCAGCGCTGCCCACAAGCAACTCTTGCAAATGCAGGCTGCTGAAGTTCAATCCTGAGGGTAGCGTCCCAGTCGTGAAAGATAGAGAAACCGAGGAATGGTTTGTAGATTCAGCCAAGTTTGTAGATTACCTAGAAGATAAGCACCCAGAACCAGCTCTGGGCAAATCTACTGATGTGCCTGACGCGTGAGTCCTCTTGTTTGCTCGGCCTGATGGTTCCAAAGCTCTCAGGTTCATCCAGATTGCCCTACATGCAGCGGGTCCAAAGTTTTCCCAGCATTTGTTGCGATAATCAAAAGTGCTGAGGGTGACAACAGCAAGATAGAACCACTCAAAGAGGTATGGTTTAGTGACTGGAGCCCTCTTGATCCTGCTGTTCATACCGCGCTTGCAGTGTATCAAGCTCTGCCTTTATACAATCAAGCGTTGACATTTGTCAGCAGCTTGATCATCACAGAACTGCTCTGACAAGGCACAATATGCAGGAGCTGAAGGTCTTAAACAGTCATCTAGAAAGTCATGGCCCTTATCTGAAGGGGAACGGCATTTCAGCAGGCGACCTTGCTTTGGCTCCAAAGTTGCATCACATGCAAGTTGCCTTGAAAGCTTTCAAGGTACAAACAGGGCAGCTGCGGCTGTGCATACTTACAGAACCTGCTATAATGTGCTGTCAATGCACAGCAGACTCATTGATGGCATGTCATGTGCAGGGGTTTGACATTCCACAAGATCTGAAGGCTGTGCACACTTACTTGGATAACATACGTAGTAGATCCAGCTGGCAGAACACAAGGTATAGTGATGATGTCTTGCTGAGTGGGTGGAAGCCCAAGCTTGGGTCAGGCTGAGAGTCTGTGTAGCACTAGATCTGTAAGTAGTTGCATGCTGACAAGCTGGATGCAAGGATGAATTTGTATGTATATTTGATCATTATTTGAAACAATAAGATAGGTGAGCATCGTGAATAGCACCTAATTTATGCTGGCATTGGTACTGACAGCTGCTCAACAATATGCTGAGCTTTATGATGTATGATTGCTACCATGCATGACGTAGGCCAGATCATGATAACTCAATATAGTTGACATTGTATCACTGTTTTTGTTGTTGAACTGCACTCTGGTCCAAATATCTCAATGGGAGTTGCCTCTACAAAAGCTGCGATTGTACAAATCTGACTTTATTGCAATCTTAATCAGCAGAGAGCAAAAGAGACGAACAACAGTCAGAAGTACAGCCAGCTTTATTGCCAGAAACGCAACTTGTAAAACAGCAATGGTACAACACAAGATATGCATGCTGTAATCAGCAGAGCAGCCATCAAAAATCAAGATCTTGTGGGCGCATCATACTTGCCAGATCAGTAAGGCAGATGACACCCTCTCAGGTGACTTTCTGCATGTGGAGTCATACAATTAGCGCCATGTGATGGGCAATCCAATATTGTTGCCAACTATCAATGGAACTTATCTGGTCCAGGTATCACCTGCAGCAGAGTCGCCCAGACCACTCTCAATATACAGATCCTTATTTGGCACAGCCCGCAAGAAATTTGACATTGAGCAAAAAATCACTACAGGCACACCAAATGCCACAGTTGCAGAAGTATGCACAAGCCTGCACTTCTCTAATCCACAAAGCAACTCTGAATCCTTGACACGCCCACAGTTCATTGAGCAAGACAGCCACCTAAAAGTCGTCCCAAGAAGTCACAAGTGTCTGTTGCATTTGGAAACTGAAAAGCATCTGTCCAATATCAAGCCTCATATTAACTGCATGTATCCAAGATAAAGCCTTTAGTAGGGCAGAATGGGTTTACCTGGACAGCAACTTCTGAAAAGAGGTGGGGCAGCCTTCTCCACCTGCCCTGTGGGAGGAGCGCTGGCTGCGTGTTCTAGTGCCCCGCCACCTCAGGATGTCTGAGATGGGCAGCGTCCCCTGTGCCATGGGCTCACCTGCAACAGCATAGGCATGTCAACAATTCATGTTGCCTGCAAGGCACTGATTTGTGACAGCCCTGCAGCGCTCAGACTGTTGTCACTGTTACAACATGCAAGGCTCAGGCTGCAGCCAGTCCCAACTGCAAGCCATCTGCCTAGCTTTGACCTGACCGACTGCCAAGAAGAGACAAAACCAGGTCAAGAGGGAAGAATACTCCAAACTGTGTCACATGGCTGAAGATCAGATGCTCACCCTCTGTAGTCTCAGCATTTGCAGGAGCTGTCTCGTCCTGACTAAGTCCTCCACTGTCTGCCTCACCAGTAGATGCAACCTCTACGTCGTCGTCATCTGACTCCTGCTGCCTCAGACCTCCCTGAGCATCATCCTGCCACTGCGCCGTAGACGAGCCCTGGCCAGAAGAGCTGCGCTGGGCATGCTGTGACTGCTCAACCTGCTGTGCATGCTGAGGAGGCTGTCTCGGCTGCATCTGGTGACCACCGTTATCCTGGTACTCCGCCTGTGCTGCCTCTGCAGCCTGCCTGCCATCACTCAGCCCAGCCACCCAGTTGATGGCTGCTGTAGTCCTCTGTCTCAGTGACCTCAAGTGGTCTTCTACTGACAGCCGCCGCCTCTTGCTCACATGTGCCACCTGAGGCCCATCAGACGTCTCAGTCTGCTCAAGGACTCGCTTGCCCTGCTGCCGCCGCTGCTCCTGCCGCTGTTCCTGCTGCTGGTGCCTCCGACGCCTGGGCGACTGCTCCTGCTGCTGCTGCAACAGCTGCTGCTGCTGCTGCTGG
>JAABUK010012617.1_pt1 | contig 10727 bp, 10 predicted proteins | sample 5559141 | NCBI WGS metagenome assembly JAABUK01 (sample SAMN10711869, study PRJNA513367) | rock metagenome | isolation source: Antarctica rocks | place: Antarctica: Victoria Land, Pudding Butte nord | collected 2016-01-03
GGTGTAGCGCTCGTCGCCGAGCCAGGTGTCCTCCGGGCCCCAGTAGACGTCCTCGTCGGGCTCCCAGACATCGACGCGACCGCCGGCGAAGCCGAACGTGGTGAAGCCCATCGTCTCCAGGGCCCGGTTGCCGGTGAAGACGATCAGGTCGGCCCACGAGAGTGAAGGGCCGTACTTCTTCTTGACCGGCCAGAGCAGCCGGCGGGCCTTGTCGAGGTTGGCGTTGTCGGGCCAGCTGTTGAGGGGCGCGAAGCGCTGCATGCCTGCCCCGGCGCCCCCGCGGCCGTCGCTCGTGCGGTAGGTGCCGGCGCTGTGCCACGCCATCCGGATGAAGAACGGGCCGTAGTGGCCGTAGTCGGCCGGCCACCAGTCCTGGGACGTCGTCATGAGCTCGTCGACGTCGCGGGTCAGGGCGTCGAGGTCGAGCGTCGTGAACGCAGCGGCGTAGTCGAAGCCCTCGCCCATGGGGTTGGCGACGGCGGGGTGCTTGCGCAGGATCTTCAGGTTGAGCTGGTTCGGCCACCAGTCGCGGTTGCCCGCGCCCTCAGTCGGGTGGTTCGGGCGCGCGGTCGCGACCGGACAGCGGGCCTCGCTCTCGGGCGACTGCATGTCTCCTACGACGGCATCGTGTTCAGGCACGGGGGTCCTTCCGGGACGTTTCGGGTCAGGGCATGGTCAGGAGGTGTGTGCGGTGGAGCAGCTGGGGCACCGGCCCCAGTAGATGACCTCGGCCTCGTCGATCGAGAAACCGTGGTCGTCAGAGGCGGTCAGACAGGGCGTGGCATCGACGGCGCAGTCGACGTCGGCGATGGCACCGCACCCTCGGCACGCGACGTGGTGGTGGTTGTCGGCGACCCGCGACTCGTAGCGTGCGACGGAGCCCGACGGCTCGATGCGCCGTACCAGACCCGCGGCAGTCAGTGCACGCAGGACGTCGTACACGGCCTGGTGGGACACCGCACCGAGCCCCTCGCGCACGACCCGGATGATCGTGTCTGTGTCTGCATGCGGGTGCTCGTTCACCGCGGCCAGGACCGCCAGCCGGGGACGTGTCACTCGCAGGCAAGCCCCGCGTAGCGAGTGCTCGAAGTCTGTCGGCGTGGGCAAGCCTCGAGTGTGGGCTTCTTTCTGGAAACAGTCAAGTGTGGGTCGGACCGGCCCCAGTCCCTCGTGCGCTGGACCCTCGTCGTACCGAGGGCCGGCGTTCGTGCAGACCTGAACAGTGCTCAGGTCCTCGGGTAGCAGCCACCCATCGACTCCTTGCTGCCCGCGTCCCTTCTCATCGGATCGGGCGCGGGGTGAGGGTGGCGGCGGCTTCCAGGAGCATCCAGGCCGAGAGCTGGACCGATAGGTCCGCGGGCGGTTCGTCGGCGTCGGACCAGTCGGTACCGAAGCGCGGGACGCCGCCGCGCTCGGTGCGGTGGTCCCAGGCGGCGCGCGCGGAATGGTGCACCAGCTGGGCGGCGGTGGCCCTGGCGCGCCGGGACTGCGCTGACCTGCCGGGAAGGTGGTGGGCGACGACGGTGAGGTAGCGGGCGGTGATGCCCGCGAACAGCCCTCCGTCACCGGTTCCGCAGCCTGCCAGTACGCCGTCGGGAGCCAGCTGCTCCGCGACGGCCGCAGTCAGCCGGCACGCTCGGCTGGTGTGCCGCCGATGGCCGGTGCGGTTCGCCAGTTCGGTCTCGAGCCCGAGCACGACGCCCTGGCAGTAGCTGTAGACCGCCCGGTCCGGTGGGTGGCCGTCACGGACCCCGTCCAGGACCAGACCGCTGCCGTCGTCCAGGAGCTCGGTGTGCAGCCAATCGGCCAGCGCCTGGGCCCGCGGCAGGTCGCCCAGCCGCGCCAGCAGCAGGCCGGTCGGGCCGTTGGCCGGGGTGTTGCGGTAGCTGTCGCCGCGCCGCCAGTTGATGCCGGTGCCGGGCGCTGCGTCGGCCGCCGCCGCCAACGCGCCGGCCAGGGCAGTCACCGCGGGCCGGCGGTCCACGCCGACGCCGGCGGCGCGCAGACAGGACAGCCCGAGCCAGGCCATGTCGTCGTGGTAGCTGTTGATCCACACCCCAGCGTTGCGCAGTCGGTGACCGCGGGTGAGCGCGCTGATCTGCCGTCGCCGGAGCGCACTGGGCGACCGGTGCTGGGCATCGACCAGGCAGTCGAGCAACTGCGCCTGCCACCAGTAGTTCCACCGCACGAACAGCCGGTCCGACGGGTTGGCGGGCCAGCCGACAACGCCCAGTGCGGTCCCCGGCACGCCCCACACTGCGCGGACGTGCTGACTCAACACGGCGTCCTCGGCGGCCGCCGCGCGCGCGTCCTCAGCTCCGGTCACGAACCGGCCCTACCCGAGCCAGCGGCTCGGCCTATCGCCGATCGGCGGCCTGATAGGCCGGCGGAGCCGAGCGCGACGCCGAGCTCGCGACCGAGGTCTGGGTCGTGCGGACAGCCTGGTGTGCGTCGCGTTGCCAGCAGTCGCGCGACATAGGTTTCGACCGTCGGGCCTGGACCGCAAGCGGGAGCGGCAAGGCCGGGCCACCCTGCGGTGGTCTGTCCACAGGTGAGGAACGGACCGTGGCCGAAACGAACCGTCACGTCTAGCCTGGGCCGCTGCTGAGGAGGACGTGGTGGGCGCGGTCGACACGGTGGAGCTCGAGGTCCGTGAGCTCGTGCGTCGTCGTGGCATCGACCCGTTCGCCGACCAGGTCCAGGTCCGTCGGCTGGTCGATGAGGTCGTTGCGGACTACGACGAGCGTTCGCTGACCTCAGCGCTGCCGCAGCTGGTCAACGTCGGTCAGGCGGCCCGGTCGGTGTACGACGCGGTGGCCGGTTTCGGGCCGTTGCAGCGTCACCTGGACGACCCAACGGTCGAGGAGGTGTGGATCAACGAGCCGGGCCGGGTCTTCGTGGCCCGGCGGGGGCGTTCGGAGCTGACCACGACGATCCTGGGTGAGACGCAAGTACGCGACCTGGTGGAGAAGATGCTCAAGACGACCGGCCGACGGGTGGATCTGAGCACCCCGTTCGTCGACGCGATGCTGCCGGACGGCAGCCGGCTGCATGTTGTCATTCCAGACATCACCCGGCGGCACTGGTCGGTGAACATCCGAAAGTTCGTGCTGAGCGCGAATACGCTCGACGAGCTCGTCCTGCTCGGCACGGTGACGGACCAGGCAGCCCGCTTCCTGGAGGCGGCGATCGTGGCCGGCTTAAACGTGATCGTCGCCGGCGGGACCCAGGCGGGCAAGACGACAAGTCCTTAGGACACCCGGGGTTCCAGCGTCCCTGCCCCGCCGCGCCAGTACCCCGGCGCCAAGCAGGGCGCGCCTCGGAGCAGTCCTCGGGAGTGGGACGCTGAGTAACCTGCCCACTGTCTCTCTACGCTGTTGGGGAACCAGGCACGCCCTGCACCTTCATGCCAGTACGTTCAAGCTCTGACTGCTGCGACGGCGGTCGGCGACGCCCCGCCCCAGCGGGACCTGTGACGCGGTGAGAACCCAAGGAGCGGCAATGGCTGGTCACGACGCGATACTGCAGTGGCCGCGTGAGACTTTTGACGCAGCGGTCGACGCAATTGAGGTGGCGTTCATCAATCGTGGTGCAACCTTCTACTTCAACACCGAAGTTACCGCACACACCGTGGACGTTTTTGACCGGGCAAAGGCAGGGTTCGATCCGCACCTCTGGCGGAAGGTGAGGTCGGAGCTAGCGCACTTCGACCAATTCTTCGTATTCGCCTTTGAGGGTGCCCCCGAGAGCGTAATCCGAACCTGGGGCGATGAGCACGGGCTCGGCTTGGCCGACGAAGCGGTCACTCGGGTGGCCTATCTGAAACAGAACGCGCCGAGCCTGGCGAGGCAGTGGCGTGCGCGTGCCACAACCGCCAACTACGCCCTTGGTGATCTGCACGCGGATCTCGTCATCAACCCGATGGTGCCTGGTTTGCAGCTCCTGCTGCGTCTTGACACCTTCATTCCAGGCGCTGCGCCCAGGCGCCTGCCGATTGGCAGCTCGCGCAATTGGATGTCATTCGTCGTCGACACCAATGAAGTCGAACGCCTGATAGCCCGACTGCAATACTTTCAGGGCATGCTGAACGTGGGCGATGACGACGAAGAGGAGGACGTCGATGCCGACGCCGACGCGCTGGAGGCGTCGGACGTTGCGGAGGAGGAAGCATGACGGGACCAGGCCAGGAGTCACCGTTTGTGGAGGTTATCCGCAGGATGGAGGAGCAGTTTTCCCGTGAATCGGCGGCCCAGCAGGAGCTCCATTCTGCGGACAGCCCTGTCGAGTTGGCTCGCGTATGGCAAGTCCCCAGCGAGATCCCCGAGAAGCTATACAGCTACTGGGGTGCGCTACATGCGGACCCCAGTGAGTCGCCTACGCAGGCAGAGACTCGTGCGACGCCGCCGGCCGCTTACCTGTGGTTCGATGCCATTGCTAGGTACGGAGCGCCAGCCGTCACCGATGCGCGTGCGCGGCGGCTGGCGGCGAAGTCGCTGGCTCGGACCCTTAGCGCACGCGTTCGTGAGTTCGCGGTTGCCGGCGAACTCCCGGCAGCCGACGTCACGAGCGCAACGACGATCCCAGACCTGCTGACGGGCATGCTTGAAGCGGAGACGGCTGACGGTGCGAATACTGACGACGCGAGCATCAGGCGCCTCCGTTTGAACCTTGAGTATGTATGGGCGCGCCTACTCATGGTCTACCCGGAGCGGCAGTCGCGGATCTGGCTTGAGTCCTACAACTTCAACGTAGGGACCCGCCCCGTGGATGCCCTGCGACTGGGTAAGGCCGCGGATGTCATCCGAGCCGTAGATATCGAAGAGCAAGGTGCGTTCGGATAAGGAGACGTTATGCGCCTTCACCGCGTTCATTGGTGGCTGCCAAAGGTATCCCCCTCCGAGGACGGGCACCCGCTGTACGTGTGGGACAAGCAAACGGAGGGCCGGATAACGAATCCCTCCGCCTATAAGGCCTTATACGTCGGGGATTCACCCGCGGGAGCTGTCGCGGAGACCTTCGGCAATAGTGCCATCTGGACGGATGACCTCTTCGTTGCGCCTTCCCGCCTGCCTGGAGGCATTCGCGCGATTACGGAGTACGAGGGCGACCCCGTCGTCTACGACCTGGATAGCGCTCCTAATTTAGCGGCACAGTACATTCGCCCATCACGCGTGGTCACGCGTCAGTACATACATACGCGGGCTTGGGCCTATGGGATTTTTACAAGCGTCGGTGGGGATGGCATTCGCTGGTGGTCGTACCACGACCCTGACTATTTCTCGTTCGGCTTATGGAACACCGCTGCCCTGTCAATTCTTCACACTGAGCCGCTGTACCGCAAGCACCCAGCAGTCTCGCAAGCGTCGTACGTCCTGGGGCGCGTGTGGCAGTAGGGGAGTCGAAAGGCGGTTCTTAGGCGGACGGGTGCCAGGGACTCGTCGGGGTTGGCCTCGTGGCGCGGTGTCGCATGGAGCGCCGCCGGGAGCATCTTGACTTGAAGGAGCAACATAACTCGGGGGCGGCCTGGGTCCGCGGCGGCTTGGGCCGTTTCCGGCCGCGCTCGGTGTACCCGCTGCCGGTCCGGTCCGGGCTGCTGGTCGGGGGTAGGTGGCCGTCCGAGCAGCGCGAGGTCGGAGGAGGCCCGGTGCCCCCCGCTGTTGAGGTCAGCCCACCTGCCGACGAGCAAGGGCGGCGGCAGACCACTGCCTCTCGCCGACCCCCGCGTGGGGTGGGGAGGGGCGCCGCATCCGCGGTACGCAGGGCCGCCGGTGGCGAGCCGGGGGGCGGGAGCGTGCTCGCCGCCAGCGCCGTCCTACCGCCGGTCGGGTGTTGTGGGGACCCGACGGGCCCGCGACACGCCGCTAGGACCGCGCAGGGGGCCTCTGAGGCCGCACGGCGGGGGCGTGGTCGGGCTCCGGGTCGCCGACCCTGCGGACGACGACGGGGCCTCCCGTGGTCTGGGCCTGCCGGGCCTCCCGCTGCCGTCGCGCGTCCTGCTTGCGCCGCTTCTGCGACCGCTCAATGCCCATCGGGCCAGCGTGGCACAGCGCCCTGACAACTCGCCCCTAGCTCCGGGTGGTGGCGCTGCGCGGACGGACGCGCCCGCACGAAGCAGCCGGGGGCCGGCGGCGACAAGCGGAGCGCGGCGCCGGCGCGCGGCGCGGGCGGGGGTGGAGTACCGCGCTCGCAGCGCCATGGCGGGCCGGAGGCCCGCCCCTCGGGACATACGGAAGCAACTAGTCCGGGACGGCCTCCAAGGGGCGACTAGTGCCTCTGAGCAGGTCAATCTCGCTTGACGCGACTAGGTGCCGTCAGGTAGCCTTGACTGCATGGGACGGGCAGCAAGGGAGCGGGGTAGGCAAGAGCGCTTGACTGCGAGCGTGGTTGACGAGGGCACGATCGGCGACGTGGCTCTCGATGTCGTGGTGCGGCGCCTGGGCGGTGGTGATGCGCTCGGCGCCCTCGAGGCGGTCGTACGGGCCCGGTCAGGGCTTGACCAGCTGGAGCGGCAGGCGGTCTCGGGGATGCGTGAGCGCGGCTCGTCCTGGGCCGACGTCGGGCGGGTGCTGGGCGTGACGAAGCAGGCCGCGCAGCAGCGCTACGGTCCCCCGGCCACGCCCTGGCGCCGCCAACCTCGCCAGGGCGTGGCCGACCAGGTCGACGGCGCCGATCTGCGCTGCGCATTCAGCGACTCGGGCCGGGCCTATTGCCGCGGCCGCGCCACGGTCCGACGCGGGTCTACCCCATTGTGCGACCCCTGCGAGAAAGCCTCGTCAAGCCTTAAGCGGCAGCCGCTACGTATGGCCTGACCGACGGAGCTCGCGCGTCACCGCTGGTGGCCGGGACGGGAACTGACCGGAGCGCCAGCGTGCCGACCCTCTGCGAGTCCGGGCAGATCCTCTACCGGGGGATGAGCGCCTGAATAGGTGATCTCGCCCCTCCTGGCGCGCCTGGGGGCCGAGCGTTGCCGCTGTCGGGCTCCCCTCCCGTCGCGTCATCAGCCGCTCTGCCCGGCCGGGCGCAGCCCTGCGGCCGCGACGACGGCGCGCGATCGCCGGAATGCCCGCTACGGAACCTGCTCTAAGTGAGTGGCTGGCTTTACTGCACAAACGACTATTTCTGGTGTCGGAATCGGTGCTCGCGTTACCTGGTCGCTTTCCTTGGGTCCTGGGCCGCACCCGAGCGACAAGATGGTCCATTCGGGCTATGGCGGGAGTCCCCAAGGTGCTGTGAGGTGTGGTCACTCGTACTGATTGGCCTCCCCGTGGCGGTGCGAGCTTGCACGTCTATTCGGCTTAAGATGAGCAGCTGTTCCCGGGGGTGGCTGGGGCCCGATCGAGTTAGACCCCGATCGCGCAGGCCCTGAGCAGGTGAGCAGCGGTGCACTGCGGCTGTTCCGGATCGCGCCAGTTATGGGTCGAGCCGGTCTCCCCTGCGCGTTTTCGGACGCTAGGCACCTCGGTGCGCGCATGAGCACGGCGACTTAACCGTCGTCCGAGCGCTTGGAGCGCGCCGTGCCCGTTTTGCCTGATGATCCGGTTCCGCCTGTGTCCGTGAACGCCCGACGGGAACGGGCTCGGGAGCTTCTTGGCCCCCGTGCCGGGGTCCTACAGCCGCAGGCTGTGACCGCACGGTGGTCGCTGTCGCTGCATGTCCCGGGGCTCCCCCGTTATGAGGTGGCGCAGGGCTTCCAGCCGACAGTGGTGCGCCTGGAAGGGCGCAGCTCAGCCGAAGTGCGCTGGTCCATCGATCAGGCCGAGGGCTGGCAAGGGCCGCCTGCGGCGTGGTTCGCGTGGGCCGCGTGAATGACGAGCAGGTCCGGGCGTGGGTGGAGGCGTCTTGCGCCGCCCAGGGTGTGCCGCTGCATCTGGCCGACGCCGTCGTGGTGGAGCGGGTGCGGGTGTTGCTGACCGGGCTGTCACAGGCGCCAGATGATCTGGAAGCGGGCCGGATCCAGCCGACGGGCACCGCGCGTTCCGGGACCCATCAGGACGTGGTCGATGATCGCTTTGACGATGGCCGCTTGGCGGGTGAGGTTCAGTGAGTCCCAGGCGCCGCGCAGCTCCTGACCGTTGCCGACCAAGCCCGCCAGGACGGTAGAGCCCGACCGCCGGGTGACCTGCCGCCTGGTCTGGGCGCGTCGGGCTTCGATCGGATCTCTCGCGGCGATCCACTCCGGCGCGGTGATGGCCTTGCTGGCCCACAGCCCGGCGAGTTCCTCCAGTTGCGCTGTGTCAGCGGCGATCTGCTCGCTGAGCCCACTCGCGTGGCCGTCCTGGGCGGCTCGGCCAGACAGCGCAGCGGCCAGCTCCGGTCCGTCGAGGCGAATGAGCACGGCCTGGGCGACGAACGCCTCCAGTGGAGCGGCGCTGACTGCCATCCGCCCACAGCCACCGAAATCCGGGCCGGACCTGCACAGGTAGCGACGTTCCTCAAAGCGTGGCACCGAGAACATGGTCGAACCGCACAGCTGGCAGCGGACCATCCCGGACAGCAGGTAGCGCCGTGCTGTGCGGTTGGTCCGTCGGGCCGGGTCGGTCAGCAGGGCCCGTAGCTGGCTCTGCTGCTCGAAGGTGATGATGGCGTCCCACAGGGCGGGACCGATGACGTGGCCCTGGTGGGTGCGTTGCCCGCTGATCCGCGGGTTCAGCAGCAGGCCACGCACCGTCGGCGTGCGCCACTCCTTGCCGCCTACGGTCGGGATCTCATTGTCGTGCAACCACCGGGTCAGTGACGTCAAGGACTCCCCGGCCAGCGCCCGGGCGGCCAGGTCCCGAATGACGGCAGCCTCGCCGTCGTTGACAGTCACCCGGTCCTCCCGGAAGCCGAACGATCGCCAGCCGCCGCCGTGCGGCTTACCGCTCTGCGCGAGTTCCAGCATCTTGCGGCGGCCCCGCCGCGATTTGGCGTCGCTCTCGTTCGCCGCGACCGCTGCCATCAGCCGGGCGACGAGCAGACCGTCGCCGTTGCCCAGGTTGACGTCGCCGTGCAACGTCACGACATCAGTGACGCCCGCGAGCTGGCAGGTCGTCACGAACTCCTCCAGCTCCACCGGGCGGCGGTGCAGCCGGTCCAGGTGCCACACGATCACCGCGTCCCGGTCGTGCTGCGCGATGTCGGCCAGTAACTGTCGGTAGGCAGGGCGCTGCTTCCCGCTGTAGGCGCTGATGTCGTCATCGACGTACTCCTGCGCCACGACCCACCCCCGGCGAGCTGCTTCGGCCCGGCAGTCATCCAGCTGACGTTGTACGCCCAGCCCTTCGCCGGTCCGGTCTTGCGAGATGCGGGCGTAGATCGCGACTGCATGAGGCATGCGGCGACACTAACGAAGAGCGGGCAAGACCACCCTGCTGAACTGCCTGGCGGGCGCCATCCCGGCGAAGGAGCGGGTCGTGACCTGCGAGGAGGTCTTCGAGCTGCAACTCGGGCTACCTGACGTCGTGGCGATGCAGACCCGTCAGCCCAACCTGGAGGGCACCGGTGAGATTCGGCTGCGACGTCTGGTCAAGGAGGCCCTGCGGATGCGGCCCGATCGTCTGCTGGTGGGCGAGGTGCGCCAGGAGGAGTGCCTGGATCTGCTGATCGCCCTCAACAGCGGCCTGCCGGGCATGTGCTCGATCCACGCGAACTCCGCTCGCGAGGCGATCGTCAAGCTCTGCACCCTGCCGCTGCTGGCCGGGGAGAACGTCGGGCACGGCTTCGTCGTCCCCACGGTGGCCAGCTGTGTCGACCTGGTCGTGCACACCGCGAAGGACGGCCGCGGCCACCGCCGAGTTCGCGAGATCGTCGCTGTTCCGGGGCGGGTCGAGGGCGACATGATCGAGACGGCCGACATCTTCACCAGCCGGGGCGACCGTCTCGTCCGCGCGGACGGCTACCCGCCGCACGCCGAGCGCTTCGAGCAAGCCGGGATCGACCTGGCCCGACTGCTGGTACAAGGGGTCTAGATGGGTGCGCTGCTCGGGCTGCTGCTCGGTCTGGGTTGCCTGCTGGTCTGGCGCGCCCGCTCCAGCCCGCCCCTGCGCAAGGCCGGCAACCCGGACTGGCAGCAGCGGACCCGAGAGCTGCTCGTGCAGGCCGGTATCGAGGGTGTCTCGCCGACCCAGCTGCTCGGCGCGAGCCTCGCCCTCGGGATCGTGGCCTTCGTCCTCGTGCTCGGCACCAGCCGGGTGCTCGTCATCGCCCTCGCCTTCGGCGCCTTCGCGTCCCTGCTGCCCCTCGCGCTCGTACGCCGACGGCGGACCCAGCGCAGCACCGAGCTGCGCGAGGTGTGGCCGGAGGCCGTCGACAACCTTGCCAGCGGCGTACGAGCGGGGCTGTCGCTGCCCGAAGGGCTCACCCAGCTCGGCGTCCGGGGGCCGGAGCAGCTGCGGTCGGCCTTCCGCCGTTTCGGGGAGGACTACCGGGCGAGCGGCCGCTTCTCGGAGTCGCTCGACCGGCTCAAGGAGAACCTGTCCGATCCGGTGGGTGACCGGGTCGTCGAGGCCCTGCGGTTGGCGCGCGAGGTGGGGGGCACCGACCTGGGCCGGCTCCTGCGAACGTTGTCGGCGTTCCTCCGCGAGGACGCCCGTACCCGCTCCGAGCTGGAGACGCGGCAGGGCTGGACGGTCAACGCCGCCCGGCTCGCCCTGTGCGCGCCCTGGGTCCTGCTCCTGCTGCTGTCGACCCAGCCGAGCGCCGTCAAGGCGTACGGCCAGCCGGTGGGCGCGGTCGTCCTGCTCGTGGGC
>JAABUK010012618.1_pt1 | contig 10727 bp, 5 predicted proteins | sample 5559141 | NCBI WGS metagenome assembly JAABUK01 (sample SAMN10711869, study PRJNA513367) | rock metagenome | isolation source: Antarctica rocks | place: Antarctica: Victoria Land, Pudding Butte nord | collected 2016-01-03
TTGAGGTGTGTGTATTGGAGGCTGGGTATCTGTAGTTAGTTAGTGGCTCAATGGATAGTAGGGACGGGATCTTGGTCCTACTACTGCTACTGCTGCTGCTACTGCTGCTGCTGCTGCTACGCTGCCGCCGCGAGATAGCTCGTGGATCTCCCGACTCCCCAGCTTTATCTGCAGCTCATGCTCATAGGGTGGCCCGATTCGCCGGTCCCAGGTCATCTGGTTTCACTGAGGTATGGAAAGCTTGTGGGGGATGTAGAGAAGCGAAGGGATAGAGATAGGGATAGGGCTTGCGGCATTCGGCCCGGGGATTAGGACAATTTTGGTGGGTTTCCGTCTCTTTCACTCTCCATCGGTTTTCTCATTGATCGCATCCAGCGCCAGCTCTTCCCCTTTTTGCACTCCAGATATCCTAAACCCTTCGACCGGATGAACAGGTCAAGAAGAAGCGACGCTTCACAAGCTTTGAAATTAACTCATCCAGCGATACTGTCCATGCGCCACCATATATTAACAGACATTATCGGAATTGCTGCGCCGGCCACCTCCCCTTAACGGCCAGGCCCCCAATATCTGCGCCTCCTGGACTTGCAGACCTGCTTTCAGGTCTCAACTCCAAGACCTGAAAAGGTAGACTCCCGGGATCGCAATACAGACCCTCAATCTCGCCTGTCTGCCTCCGCAGAGCAACGTAGTAGAAACCGCTGATGGTGAGGCCCCAGGAGGCTGGATCGGTACCACCACTACCAGATCGGTGGAGTGCTGCTCCGGCTCGATGTTGAATCTCCTCGCCTTCAGCGCCTTTGATAAAACAACGCTCTTTCCAGCGCATCAACACCCATTCTTTGAGCAGGACATTTTCGATCCAGGATCTGCTCCGTAGATGTGAGGCGATGATATCTTCTCCGCCCAGAGCGTCTTCTACCGCATCATCATCTGCATCCTCGTCGTCATCGTCGTGCATCACTTCCGCTTGTCCTTGTCCTCCTCCAAACTTGCCTAACTTCCCACTTCCTTCCCACCTCCTCCGAGCTTTCTCCTTCTCCAACAATTGTCTGAAAGGCCCGACGCCCCTCCAATATCTGGCGTCGACGCCGACGCCTCCGGCGCCATCCTCGGTGCAGAAATTCTCCGTTTCGAGAGAATGGGTTTTAAAGTCAATGATCTCGCCCTCGAAGAAGGAGCGCATGCTGCTTCCCTGCGGGTTGTGGGCGGTGGAGGTAGGAGGGGAGAGTTTGTCTGGGATGTGAGTAGCGGACATGGTGCCGGAGACGGTTTGGGTTTGGAGGGAGATATCGTGCAGGGTTACGGTAACGGGCCAGTGGTCGGAAGGGAGGTGGGTTTGATGAGGGTGGGAACTGGTGTTTGAATGGGGGTGAGGAGAGCCGTGTTGGATGGTTATACTCGCATCTGGGACGGGGAGACGATCACGGTAGGTGCCTATGCGTGCGTATGATCGGCGACGTTGTCGGTCGTGAAGGGCTAGCAGTGGATCTAGGTGGTAGCGTTCTATCCGGGGTTGGGGGTCGCGGTCGCGGTCGCGGTTACGATTGAGCAGCGCAGGCCGAGGGTCATGTGAGGTGTGCTGACTGCCTGTAAAGACGGTGCCAGGCGTGAGCCATGAACATTCTGCTACGGGAGGTAAGGTTGAGGTTTCGACTACCAAATCAGATAATTTGGAGAAGCGATCAAAGGGCCGGGTTTGTCCAGCCACGCATGCATCGTCAATGGCCAGATCTGTTGCCAGTGTCAAGCCTTCTTCGAGAGTGTCACAATGACGCAGGTTTGATAGGTATCGAATGCTGTTTCTGAGTCTGGTGAGAGATTTGTTCTCGATAAATAGTTGACGATAGGCATTCCGCAGGTCGGCTTGAGATGATGGGTTTCTCACTGCTGGATATGGCGAGCCAGGAGCTTGTTGTTCGGATCGATGAAGACGGGCCCATGTTGCTGCACTTGGTGTAGGGCCACTGTCCCGCCGATCTCTGTCGAGGATGTAGCTTTGTAATGTTGATCTTGCACGAGCATTGAAGCGGCGATGCTGCTCAACGGATTGGAGTAGAGCCGCAGTGGAAGTCGACGAGTCCACTCGTGGTGGAGAATGACCTCTTCGAGCTGCTTCAGCCCAAGATGGGGGTCTGCCAGCAGCGTCATCTCGCGGACGTATTCTCGATCGACTATGAGACCTTCTGTGGCCGTCCAAGTTTAGATGCCTGCTTTGTGGACGAGCGGATTGCGCGAAGGTCGGGATATTCGCCCGAGATAGCAATTCCTGGAATAGATCTTCGTCATCTGATCCAGGAGCCCAATCATACAATGACTGCCGTTGAGGTACGCGATTGGCATAGCTTGTGCTTTCATCCTCCCGGAGGATTGGTATTCGTCGACTCATCCCAAGGTCGAAATCGCGCAATGCTGCCAGCCTATGGTCCCACTCTCTCCACGGATTATCGTCGTCAGGCTCTTCACCACCAGGCTGCTCCTCGTGCAGCGATACTTCTGTATCTCCTTGCAATCGAGTTCCAAGAAAGCGTATTGTATCATTATCTGGAACGGCATCAGCCTGGGTGGTTAGGGTCGCAGCCAAGTCGGGCACAGGACTAGACATAAACTCGAGCTGGTGAAGATACGGACTGGCCGCCTGTGGCGACAAGGTGGGAGTCTGCTATCCTCGAGGTCAGTGCGTTGCCTTCCAATTGTATGCATCTGGTCTCACAACTGTTGAGTTGGGCGGTGGCATCTTTCGGATTATTCAGACGGCACGTGAAACCAGTCTCCGGGGCGAAAGTCCCACGCTGGTGACTAGTTCGCTTTACCAATGAAAGAAGATGTGCAGAGCCTCAGTTGTGCAATTGATGATCGCCAATCTTGCTCCAGTCCTCATCCGCTGGATTTTTCCAGCTCTCTGATCGAGATGAAGGCTGGTGCCATTAGCTTGTGGGGCGAATCCATCGTTTCGAGGTGGGTGGGACGTAAGCGACCACTGAAGGACAACACAAAGAGAACTTTCTCTCAAACGTGGCCGGCGCTTCGAGAAGAGGTGCTGCACGTTGGATCACAAAGAAGGTGGACCTTGGGCAGAGTCGAGAAGAGAACGCCGTCGGAACACTCTCTGCCGTTGCACGTCGAGAACCTGTAGTGACACGACAGAACGGGGCGTCTGGGGATAGCAATGCCAAAAGCAGGCGTCTCCATCGCTCGGTCATGTACGTGAGGCGTGGTGACGATTGTCTACAGTACAGTGAGCCGCTGGGTGAACACTATCCATCTCGTTTGTACTGCTACTTCGCACTATCTTACCGACCGTTACATGTCTTGCATGCGTGTCTGACATCATCATTATATCTGAATGTCCAGTGATGAAACGAAAGCTGCGCATGAGCTCGCTACCCAGAGATCCAACCAGAAGATGAAGAGGGTCTTCTCGACCAAGCGATTGCGAAAAGAAAGGGCCGACTCCAGAATCCGCCCATCGAATGCCCCGCTGTACAAGTAAGTGATGGGCAAATGCCAGCATGCCCAGATCATGCATAAAACGCCTGCTGGAAAACGCTATCAATCATGTTCGTTCAAGCCACGTCCTCCCATGAGTTCCTGCTCCGTTTTGTTTTGCTATTGTTGATGCCACCATGCCCGTCTCCTTTCCCTCCCAACTTGATGCCATTTCCAAGCGCGATCGAGAAGTTGGCGAAGTCCAAGTTCAGGTCGGTTCCATCAGTGCCTAGCGACATGGAATCACCTTGGTTCGCCCGAGCGAACAAGTAGTTTTGAATGTCGGTCTGAGCTTTGACTGCAGCATTCAACTGACCAGTCTGTTCCAGGACGAAGAGCACCACTATACGTGCAAAATCGACCGTCTCTGAGCTCGGTGTTCGACTGGATGGTGGAGATGAGCTGGCAGATGAGCTCGTGGATGATAAGGAAGCGGGTGTAGAGGTTTGGGAAGATGAACGCGAGGTTGACGTAGGTGTTGCCATGGCGCTCGAGGTGATCTGGAAGACGATGCCATTAGAGGTCCCAATCTGACGCTGCTGGAGCCGCAGTGGAAGATCTGCTTGAGGAGTGGGTGTTGGTTGAAGCATCGACGCGGAATGAGCAGAGGGAAGCGGATCCTCGCCAGCTAGCTTTGGTGCAATATCCCGTGTTTTCATGCTTTGACCGTTGAACGTGACCAGAGCATTCTCGCTTGTGCATGACAAGTTGCTGGTGGAGAAGAGACTGAGGATGGCCGAGCTGTTCAGTGGGATACTATACTTTGTGCTTGATCCAACCAGTAAGCCGGGGATAGCATTGCCTAGTGTAGCATTCCCGATGTGGGCTGCGCCAGTCCCAATGTCCGTTGTTGTACACCCTGGATCAGCTACAGTGGCGCAGTGATCACCAGTGAAACCGTTGGCGCAGATACATCGGCAGGTATCGCCACTGACGACGCTGACACCGCCGTTCTGGCAAGGGTGGGAATCAGGACAATGACCGAGACTTGACGGACCGGTAGCATTCGCCGCAGCCTGCCGCTGGCGAGGAAGGACAATAAGCACGATCGGCACGACGATGGCGGCGGCGATTAAGATAGCAAGAAGGAATATGACAACCACGAAGGCGCACAGGGACATGCCGCAACAGCGCCGACCGCTTCGTGGAATCTGAGTGCTGCCAGACTCGTGCGAGGTTAGATAAGACATCCGTTGATTCAATTTCGAAGGAAATGGTGAAGGCCACCTCGAATTTGCACGCGTTCCATCAGGAGTATCACGACTTGGAGGGGGAAAAGCGGCGAGAATGTCTGATATGGAGCCGGACCGCCTTCGCCGGTCTTTTTTCTCGGCATTGATCATGTCAAGCATTCCTGTTCTGCTAGCTGTCTTTCCGCGATCCAAGTTAGCTGCCAGTCTGGTAGCCCTCCGAATCAGATCAGGCAAACTGGTTACGCTGGCTCGAGTCTCAGAATCTCTGACAGCGCCCACATCCAAATGCGGCGGTCTGCGGCTTGACGGTGTATTTCCGCTCATCGAAGGGCCTTTGGAAACGGGTCGGCTGGTACCCGCCAACGGACTCGGTTGACGAGCACTTCTGTCCACTGCGGAAGCAAGTGGAGATCTTGATCTCCCAACCGGTTCCACGAGTGTGAAAGAGCCCTTGCCACTCTCTGGCGAAGAAGTGCGCGAGTTTGACGACGAGCTATCTATGATTATTGTTCGGTTTCCAATGACTTCTTCTACAGGAGATTCTCCAGCAGCAGGTGGGGGGGTTCGTTCAGGACTCGGACCAAGCGCACCAGCAGCAACGCCTGCCGTGATAGTGGCCAAACCAATGGTCTCCTTCCTGTTCGACACATTGTCGGGCGAACTTCTGATCTTGGTCAAGGATGGCTTCATCATCTTGCCCTTGCTTGCTTGTCGAACAAGACCAGTGGTATCATCGTGCATGGAAGCGGTCGAGCCTGGAGAAGCCGGCGAATAGCGAATTTCCTCTTCCTCTTCGATTTTCTCGTGGATACGATCGAAATTGTAATCATCTGGATGAGAGCCCCAGCTATCAGGTACAAGTCTGCTGGAAGCAATCGAAGCACGCGCTCTAGAGCCAGAATCCGGAGACTCTTCCATGATGGGTGAAAATGATGTTCCCTGAGAGTAGAGGGACGATGCTCCTCGTCTAGCGGCAGAGGGCGGTACCAGGTGGGGTTTTCGAAGAGCACCAGATGGCGGTGTAGTGCTTTGAGATGTGGGAGAACCGGATATTGGAGGCGTGGATGTAGATGAGATTGGATCGTCGGAAGAAGTTCCGTCGTCGGAATTCTGGCCATGCGTTGCCTGTGGTGATAACTTACTTGTTCTGTCCCAGTACAGCGCAAGATCTTCACTCGATTTGCGCGGCGAACTCATAGGCACGTAATTCCGAGCTTTGGCTGCTTGAATGGGCATTACTTCGTTTGGCCGAGGCGGTCTCGAGGGGTGTGGGCCTTGGAGAGAAAACGGCTGAGCGGATTTGATTGGCCTGCCGGGAGATTTGCGCCCAGTAGGAGAACCCCTGGGGGTGCTATATTCTGATATAGAGCTTTCCTCTGCTCTTTCTCGGAACTTCTGTACTGGGCTGAGGCTAGATCCATCCTGAGGACGTATTGCCGGCCCAGGCGGTGGCATTGGGAACCGCTTTTGATCCATTTGATAGGGCTCAGAGCGAAAGAATGCGGCGGCCACGAAGTAGATGATGATTGCTGACTGGGATCGATTATGGTCAAAGCTTTGGCAACATTGCACAGCACGTCGCTTTCCGGTGAAAGATATGTCAGGACTCGTCTCGGACGTTCCTGGGTAAAAGTGGGTTGATAGGAGGAAAAGAGTTCGAGGGTCGTGTGAGGCGAAGAGTTGAACGAATGACTGAGGGACAATTGCGCAAGAGGGATAGGATCTGATGGTTGCAGAAAGTGGATATGAGCGTCTCTTCTTTATTGCCAAAGGCTCCAACTCCCAAGTTCTCCCACAATCCCCTTGCGCTGCAGCGACAGACCGTATTGGTGAACGTATGTAGAAGAAGTTTGAATCGATAAGCTCGAGGGCTGGGTAAGACTTGCGCCGGACAGCTTCAAGCTTGCCAAAGGAAGCAGTGATGATAATGATATGAACTGGAGGCGAGAAGAGAAAGACCGGAACACGCACGACGTCAGCACTTTTCCAGACGCAGTGGACAACGAAGGCTGATGCAACACCACACTCGATGCACGGTGGTGAGGTTGGTCGAACGGTTCTGCAGGAGGGGGCAACGGTGGCAACAGGCAAGCTTGTACGGTATCGGCCAGTACCATGGCTCCCCGGATAGAAGATGTGTAGGGACTGAGGCTGGAAAGGGAAAGGTACCAGTACGGGGGCTGTGAATGGGGGCAGGGATCTCAACGGGGACTCAGCCCATGGCCTGCTTCCTGACCAGTGACCGCCGCGCCCGGCTGCAGGGAGAGGGTTAGGACCCCTACACCAGCCACGTTGGAGTTGGCCGAAGATGACAGAACTCCCAACAAGCTGACAAGCATACGGAGTAGACCACACAAGGAAGCCAAAAAAAGAACGATAGCAGATGAGATAGCAGATGAGAGTGCAACTGGTCATCGTTGATTCCAGTTGCCATGCAGCGGGGGTGTTGCTTCACACATACTGGTATGAGCAGGCCGTTTCGCAGGGAGAGGCACACAGCCGATCCGGCAACTCTCTCCCTGGTCACACAAGACTGATCAATCAAGGCGCTTCTTCTTCTGACCGAGATGACAGGAGGGACATTCCCGGCTGTGGATGAGGCCAATTCAAGGCGAGGTGTGGATGTGGTACGGAGGATACGTGGAAGCGGCCAAGCTCGGTTTGAGAAGCGGGAGGGATGAGGAGGATATTCCGCACCCGGCGTACGGTATCGTGTATTTGTGTATTACCCGCCGATTGGGCCCCACCACAGCGATTCATCTCATCTGGCTGGCGTCGCAGGTAGATTGCAGCTCATGTCGCTGCAACAGGTCGACGACGCCCACCGCCAGGCGACGGAGGACACCTGCAGAAGATGCGCGGTAATTGACCGGGTACGACGAGCCACTCCGCACTCGGGGAGGAATGGATCGAACAGAGCTTGTACCGCTCGTCGCAGGTTCGAACGCTCGACCAAACTCCTCCACCGCAGACCGTCGCCCAGAAGACCATCCTTGCTCGTCGCATCCCCTGTTACAACACCACCGATCGTGATCTGGCATCGAAACGAGATCACTGACCGTCTCCAACACGAGGGTCAGTCGTGCGAGGCGGTACCCCGATCTCTTCCACGCATGGGCACCTACCTGGGCACCTGTTGGCTCTACAACCAGAATCGCTCTCTGTGCATCCGAAATTGACAATGTCGCCAACCCGGCACTCACGATGGCAAATGAAGACATTGGGTCAACTCGCAACAAGCAGATGTCGGGTTCAACCAGTCGCACCTTCTGCTGTGTGCACATCTGGCTGCCTCTTTCCTGAGCTTTGATGCGTCTTGACCATCCATCTACATTCGTGTTCAGCGACGTGCAGATGTCAAAGTACTCTTCGAAAGATCTCCCTTCTCGTCTCTGTGCTCTTCCTGTTTCTTGTTTCGTGTTTCGTTCTTGTCCTGTTTCTTTGCTTTTCTGGAACCATTGCTTCTCAAGCTCTTCCTGACCCACTCCTTTTCGCTTCGTCAAATGATGGATATCACATCGGAGCCAAGTCTTCCCGTGGATAACTGCAGGTCGCTGCAATCAGGTTCCCACCCGGCAACACCATGTCGTGCGTGCTCCCACGTCTCCGTTGCTGCTTCGCAATATCGCTCTCCGAGTACGCCGGTCTAGGATACTTGCTGACGCTGCAGTCTCTCTCAGCGCCACTTGAGCCTCCACATCGACGCTCATCACTAGCCTTCTTCCAGCTTCTGCAAGCAACTGACCCTTCATCTTCCAATACGGAGCAGCACGTCACCCCACAACCAACAGCTTGCCATACCCCATCGAGATCGCTTTCAAATATTGGCAGAAAACGTGCCTTGGTGTCACCATTGGCAAGACCTGTTGCGACGCCGGGCCATGTCTCGCAGATGCAAAGAATATTTCAGGACGCAAAAGCTTCGCTCCAGCTTGACGCAGCAATTGCAAGCTCCCCTGCAGGTTCGATAGCTTCCAGATTGCCAGGGATGATGGCCAGCCAGGGAGTCAGTCACCATCGCAACACCATTGCATCCAAGCCCATCGACTGGAGGTATTCAACCGCGCCTCAGGTTTTGGCCGAAGCGGACTTGGACGTCCGAGAACCATTTCCTGCAGAATCTCCTGGGCTGCCGGATCATGATTCGACAGTGGGCGGACATGTGCAGCCTGTGGCTAGAGAGCCAATAAGCAGTGGCTTTACCTCTCCGTTTCTTGCCGAGGGAGGCGACGTTGTGATGGAGAATGATGTTTTTCTACCTCCACAACATACTTCTAGCTCTTCCAAGAGCGGACAACCCACGGCGAGCCCTCAGCCAAGTTCTTGCTGTGGCGCAGTTCCTGTCCGCATCGTGTGTTCCACCGAAATTGAGCAACCAATGACGAAAATGCATGTGAGTCAGGTTGACGCATGGTTGAATGGTGTACTACAAGATTCTCCTAACGCGCAGCGAGAACAAAGGAGGCGGTCGAAAAGCGTTAAAGCGCGTGAGTCAATTGGCCCCACTGAAGTCGATCTCGACATGGATGACAAAGAGATTGCTCAGGAGATCGTGCTGTCGACGCCTGCAAGAGCTGCTGCTGAGTCTGCCAAACTAAAGCGAGATCTACTGGGAAGTGGAGTGAGAACATCCAGCAATAAAGAGAACGTTAGGCCAGCATCTCGCGGAGCCAGTAACGCTCTTCGCTGCACAACCCCGATGGCCAACCTCTTGAATGTGCCTCTTGTACAGATCACTCCGTCACCCGACTTCCCTCATGGTTCTCCACCTCCAAGTCCCATTCAGCCGATACAGCTACCGCCTGCTCCGCCGTTTCGAAGAGTTGATTCTACGGGCAGCCCCTTCCCAATCTTGAAGACAAAATCACACCAGCCGGCAAACATGACGGCTCCTCATCAGCAGTGGCAAGGCTACTACTCGTCACTACCACATCAGCAATTTGCTTCGCCGCCACAGCAGCCTCAGACTTCTCCTCCATACCGTCAGCACCATCCCATGATTTATACTTCTCCTCAGCAATATCAAATGGCGCCCCCGCTTCCGCAGCACCATCAGTTTCTCGAAGCACCCGTAACTCACCGTGTATCTCCTCCTCCAATCCCAAAATCTCAGCAACTGATCCACCTTCATGGTCCGCCACCCGTCACCGCACGTCCAGGCAATATTCGCTCCCCTGCTGCAGATCAGCCGTGGTACTCGTTCTCCACTGCAGCTGCAGCTCACTCAGGCTCGTCACCTGCACCCGATTCGAGGATCAGAGATGCATACCGCACGGACACCCTCACGCCGTTTGAGGTGCCAACCACACGATTCCGAAAAATTGGCCTTGGTGCCACTGCGCAGACTAGGGGCGCAAGGAAATATAATGAGGAGATGGCTGGACAGGGTCTTTCGAGAACGGCTACTGGGGTACGAAGAGTTCCCCGTCCTAATGATCCGAGGATCGGCCTCGCCAGAGCGAATACGAGTGGTGCACGGAAGTACTATGCACATGCGCAGGCGCGAGCAGTGGGGCCGAGGAGCCCGGAAGAGGTGACGTTTAGGAGTAGCCCTCCCAGAGTGGCTGGAAATTTTCAGTCAGCGCCGCGACGAAAGAAGATAAGGAGGAGTCTCAGTGATCGGGACGGCGGAGAAGAAGGGTTTTTGGCGCCTACGATGGAGGAGAGAATGTACGATCTTGAGGAAGATCAAAGGCGAGGACATAAAATATCCGCGAGTGCGGATGCTTCTCAGGCTGGGGGAATTGCGGGGGTTATGTCCGCACCGGCTGAGAAGAGTGATGTCCTTGAACGTAAGAATCAGAATCAGGAGGAGCGAGAGGCAGACGATGGAACGTCCTCCATCAACGCTGTGTGTGGGAGTGAGAGGGTGCTTCTTAGCAGGAAGATTACTGCCACAAGCGCGACGTCGAAGCACGATATCATGATGTGCTCACCGCCGGATCAGAAGCTGCACGGTGGTCGAGAGGAAGACGGGGGACAAGCCAGGGAGTTGAGTCCATACGTTACGCCCTATCGGAAGGGGAGGGGTCCGAAGCGGAAAGC
>JAABUK010012619.1_pt1 | contig 10727 bp, 10 predicted proteins | sample 5559141 | NCBI WGS metagenome assembly JAABUK01 (sample SAMN10711869, study PRJNA513367) | rock metagenome | isolation source: Antarctica rocks | place: Antarctica: Victoria Land, Pudding Butte nord | collected 2016-01-03
GCAACCCCTGCCACTCCGAGGCCAATCACACTAACCCGTCCCCGGGCCGAGATCGAGAATTTTGGAGAAAGTGTGTTAGCGAGGCCCGATCCGATCGGAATGTAAGGACGATGCTCGCGCCGTCGTCGTCCTGCCTTTCGAAAGGACCGCGCCCATGATCTGCTCCGAAGCCAAGCTGGCCGCCAACCGCCGGAATGCCCAGAGATCGACAGGACCTCGGACCGCCGAGGGCAAGGCGATCTCCCGCGCCAACTCGCTCAAGCACGGCCTTTGTGCCACCGTCGTCGTCCCCGAGGAACCGGCCTTGATCCAGGCCCGGGCCGAGGAGCTTTATCGGGCCTTCAAGCCCTATACCGACTACCAGGCCTGGAACGTCGCCCGGGCCGCAGTATTGACCGTCCGCATCGAGCGCTGCGAGCGTTCCGAGCGGCGGGTCCGCGACAAGTCCTGTCTCCGGGCCGAGCTGACCTGGGACGACGACCGCCGGATGGAAGCCGAGGTCCTCGGCGGGATGCTCGGTAAACGCCCGGCCGAGACCGTCGAGGCCCTTCGCCGGACCCCCCACGGCTGCGACTGGCTCATGGGCCGTTGGGCGTTGCTGGCTCACGCCGCCGATACGAATTTGGACAAGACCTGGACCCCCGATCAGGCCGCGCTCGCCTTCGACCTGCTCGCCACCCCCACCATCTTCCGTGAAGGTCGCAAGCCGGGTGCCTCGGTCGACCTGCACGGGGCCGTGATCGACCCGGCGGACGACTCGGTCGCCGTGGCCCGCCGGATGGTCGACGAGTTGATCGAGCGGCGCGACGAGGTCGAGGGGCTCGACGAGGTCGACCGCGCCCTGGCCGTGGCGGACCTCGGCGACGACTCGGCGAACGGGGAGTTGCGGAGGCTCCGGCGGTACGAGTCGGCCTTGCATCGGCGACTCCGCTGGACGATCGGCCAGATGCAGTTCCAAGGGCCGCCCGGTTCGCCCGACCCCGGCTACCTGCCGACCTGGAAGGTGGAGCAGGCGCCGACCGAGCGGCCCGAGCCGATCCACCCCGACGAGAAGCTCGCCGCCGGGCACGACCCGAAGTCGTGGAGCCCGCCCTTCGACCTGACCCCCGACGAGTATCCGCCCCCCGGTCAGAAGGCCGATGTCCCGGCGATCCTCGCCTCGCGCCAGCAGAAGCGGCTGAGGAAGGCCGAGGCCCGGCGGGAGGCCGAGCGTCGGAGGCTCGACCGGCTCCGCGCCTGATCGCCCCGAGATCCCCTTGAAAACGACTCGCCGACCCGATCGGCCCGGCCCCGCCACGGACCTGGGGCGGGCGAGAGGATGAGTTGAGCGTTTGATTTGGCAATTTGGTGAACATGGGGCGACTCTTTCGACGCGATGCGCGACGGGTCGGTCTGCCTGGAACCCGCTTCGAGGCCACCGAAACCGGTCGCCCGGTCGAGTCCCGGACGAACCCACCGGGAGCGCCGAGCGAAGCCACCCGCCCTCCGTGCAGGCAGGACTCGTCCTGCCGGTCATGCTCGGATCGGCAGGACGAGTCCTGCCCTACGAATGTGGGCCGGTCGAGACGAGGTTCGTCGAGCCTCCCGGCTTCCCCTCGGCCGGATCGGGCCTAGAATCGGCGAAAGGCTCCTGGCCCGAATGTCGGGCGGCGGGCCGACCCACCCCTCGGAGGCGGACCAGACTCATGCAGAGGCGAGACGCGTTGAAGACGATGGCGGCCCTGGCGGCGACCCCGGTCCTCGGCGGCGCGGCCCCGAAGGCGCAACAAGGGGTGAGCGAAGACACCACGCTGCCCGAGCTGGTCCGCCAGTTCGGCCCGATGATGGACGCGATCCCGATCGAGGTCGCGCCCCTCGGTGGCGGGCTCTCGCTGATCACCGGGCCGGGCGGGAACATCTCGGCGCTGGTCGGGCCCGACGGGATCGTGATGGTCGACGCGTTCGTCCCCTCGCGAGGCAAGGACCTCGCCCCGGTCGTCCGCAAGCTCGGACCCGGGCCGATCACGCTGATCAACACCCACTGGCACTTCGACCACACCGGCGGCAACGCGGCGCTGGCGGCCTTGGCGGCGCGGATCGTGGCGCACGAGTCGGTCCGCAAGCGGATGGGCACCGAGCAGTCCATGGTCGACTTCGAGCTGAAGGTCCCGCCCTCGCCCCCGGCCGCCCTCCCCGTGGTGGCGCTCGGCGAGTCGGCCACGCTCTACCTCAACGGCGAGGAGATCCACCTCCAGCACGTCGCCCCCGCCCACACCGACGGCGACGTCTTCATCCACTACCGGAAGGCCAACATCCTCCAGACCGGCGACCTCTTCACCAACGGGGCCTTCCCGAACATCGACTCGTCCTCCGGCGGCTGGGTCGGCGGGATGATCGCCGCGTCCGACCTGATCCTGGGGATCGTCGACGCCAAGACCCGGATCATCCCCGGCCACGGCCCGATGGCCACCCGCGACGACCTGAAGGCCGCCCGCTCGATGCTCGCCGAGGCCCGCGACAAGGTCCTGCCGCTGGTCGAGGCCGGCAAGACGCTGACCGAGGCGATCGCCGCGAAGCCCCTGGCGAGCCTCGACGCCCGCTGGGGCCGGGGGTTCTTCCGGGGGTCGCACTTCACCCGGGTCGTCTACAGCGGCCTGGCCATGCACCGCGACGCGAAGTGAAGGGGGGTCGGGGCCGATCGCGGGGATCTCGAACCCGCGATCGGCTAGCGATGCGAGGTCACGCCGACTTGCTCGCAGATCGAGAGCAAGGGGCAGGTCGAGCAGCGAGGGCCGACGCCGGTGCAGGTGAACTTGCCGAAGGGGACGAGCCGCTCGTTGATCTCGATCCAGTAGCGCTCGGGGAGCTTCAAGGCGAGGGCGGCCATGGTCTTCTCGGGGGTCGTGGTGGCGACATAGCCCCAGCGGTTGACGACGCGGTGGACGTGGATGTCGACGGCGATGGCGGCCCGGCCGAAGCCGACGGCGAGGGTCAGGGCGGCGATCTTGGGGCCGACCCCCCGGAAGGCGGTCAGGCCTTCCATCGAGTCGGGCACGACGCCGCCGTGGTCCTCGGAGATCCGCCGGGAGAGGGCGATCAGGTCGCGGGCCTTGGGCTCGGGGAAGGAGGCCCCCCGAAGGAGCCCGGCGAGGGTCGCCTCGTCGAGACCGGCGATCGCCTCGGGGGTCTGGGCGACGGCGAAGAGGCGGAGGCAGACCTCCAGGGTCGTCTCGTCGCGGGTCCTGGCCGAGATCAGGCTGCCGACCAGTTGCTCGAAGGGCGAGGCGAAGCCCCGGTCGCGGAGGTCGAACATGGCCGCCTTGGGCTGGCCGGCCAGGGCGAGGCGGAGCCTGCGGAAGGCCTCATCAATGTCGAAGGGTTCCTTGGCGGTCATGGCCCGACCCGAGGGGCAAAGGGCGGGCCGACCGGGGGATTTCTCCGGGGCGGGTGGGGGCCGGGGTCGGTGAGACGGGCCGGCCGAGGCCGGCGCCGCCCTTGTCGCCGGGCCTAGGATGGGAGGTGGTCGGAGGACCCGCCGCCCTTTGGTCCCTTCGGCGAATCTCCCCGTCCCCGGAACACCCCTCGGCGCGACCCCCATGCCCATGCGGACCCCCCGATCGCTCGCCTTGCTGATCTCCTGCGGCGCCTTCGTATCGGCCTGGGCCCGGCCAAGCCTCGCCGAAGGCCCCCCGAAGGTGGTCGCCGCCTGGCCCGCCGGGCCGATGGAGGTCCGCATCGCCTTCGACCTGCCCGTCGACCCCGAGGTCGCCAGCCGGGTCGTCGGCCGGTCGATCCGTTTCGGCGAGGCCCCGAAGCCCGGCGAGGTCGGCCGGCCGGGCGGCGAGCAAGGCTCGCTCCGGGTCGCCGGCGCCCGGTTCGCCGACGCCGGCCGGACCCTGATCCTCGTGACCGACCCCCACCCCCGCGAGGCGACCTACCGCCTGGCCCTCCCCGCCGCGAAGGGGCAGGACCTCGCGGTGTCCTATACACTGGGCGGGGTCGAGGCGAGTTTCGCCGTCGGCGACGAGAAGTGGTCCGGCTGGTGGCCGTCGCTCGACCCGGAAGCGACCTTCCGGGCCACGAGCGGCTCGGCCGAGCATGACCGGCTCCGCAAGCTGATGGGACGCCCGGGGACCCTGACGCTCCAGACACTCATCGCCGCGCCGAAGGGCGACGTCACGCTCGCCCTGGACGCCTCGGCCCCGTTCGAGGCGACGTTCGGGGTCGAGTCGGCGAAGTCGACTCCCTCGGGCTCCGACCACCGGGCGGCCCTGAAGGGGGAGTCGACCGGCGAGCCGGTCTACTTCAACGCGACGTTCGAGGGGTTCGGCGGCGAGAGGGTCCGGCTCCGGGCGGCGATCGGCCCCGAGGCGTTGCCGGCCTCGGCCTTCGTGCTCCCCTGGGCCCCGCCGGCCCCGGCCCCTTCGCCGGGTTCGGAGGTCCCCGCCGCCATGCTCTCCGGCGGCGACCCGGCGCGGGGCGAGGCGGTCTTCCTCGGCGAGCAGGCCAAGTGCTCGACCTGCCACCGGGTCGGGGGGAAGGGAGGGGTCGTCGGCCCCGACCTCTCGGAACTCGCCGGGCTCGACCGGGCCTGGGTCTACCGGAACATCATCGAGCCGAGCGCGTCGATCCACCCGGATTATGTCTCCTATACCGTCACGATGAAGGACGGCCGGGTCGCCATGGGCGTGGTCCGGGCCGAAGGGGCCGACGCCCTGAAGGTCGGCGACATCGACGCCAAGCAGACCGTGATCCCCCGGGCCGAGGTCGAGGAGATCCGCCCGAGCCCCTCCTCGATCATGCCCGTCGGCCTGCTCGGGGCGATCGGCGAGGAGAAGGCCCGCGACCTCCTGGCCTACCTGACCGCCCCGAGGCCCGCGAAGCCCTGAACCTGAACGCTCCGGCCGTCGGCCCGCCAGTTTGCGGGTCGATGCCCGGCGCCTTATACTGGAGGCGGGCCCCCAGGAGGGGGGGATTTCGCGGGAAACCGGGGAGTTCGGCGATGGGTTCCAGCCTGGGTCAGTCGCGGGTCGCCGACCTCTCGTTCCAGGTCTTCGGGCGGGGAATCCACCCCGACTGGTTCGCGGTCCGGGCGCACCGCAGGGTGGCCGTCGACGGCTGGCAGGCCGACCTTCGGATCATCGAGGGGGGGCACGCGATCCTCTGGCGGGCCGGCGACGTGCTGCTGACGGAGGTCCTGGCCGGACCCTCGACCCCCCTGCCCGAGCCGGGCCTGCTCTTCCACTCGCCAATCCGCCACGAGCGGGCGGCGACCCTCCGACCCCGCGATGGGGTCGAGTATCAGACCTGCTTCGAGGTCGAGCGGGTCGACGCCGAGGTCTTCGCCCACCTCTGCGACGAGATGACCCTGGACGCCCACCGCGACCGCCTCTTCCACCGGGCCAGCGACCCGAACCGGATGGCCACCTCGGCGATCAGCCACCTGGCCTTCGAGTCGAGGGCCAAGGGCCTCCTGGTCCACGCCTTCCACTCGTTCCCGGCCGAGCGGGCGATCGTGAGGATCCAGTCCCTCTTCGAGGCCCCGCTCGCCCTCCCCGCGCCCCGTTGAAGGCCGGGCGACGCCTCAGCGGACGCTGATGGAGACGGTGGTCGGCTTGCCGTCGACGGTCGCGGTCAGCTCGCCCTCGATGTCACCGGCGTCGGGGAGGTTCGGCCCTTCGAGCATCCCGACCCCGGCCGGGTCGGCGGCCGATGGGGGCCGGAACTCGACCGAGCCGCCCTTGCGCCCCCGGAGCTTCAGGGTGGCGACCGCGGGCGGGGGGGCCTTCGGGTTCATCGCCGCGTCGAAGTAATAAAGGCAAGGCCGGATCCGGCCCGGCTGGTCTTCGATCGGCCGGCGGACGACCTCCACCGAGCCGGCCCCGCCGGGCAGGTCGAAGATCATCCCGCCGTGGGGGGCCTTCGGGATGAGGGGGGCCTGGGTCGACGAGCAGCCGACCAGGCCCGAGGCGACCAGCAAGGCCGGCAGGAGGGCGAGTCTCAAAGGGTTGCCATCCGCGAGGAGAGGGGGTCGGCACGACGGCGGGCCGCCCCAGGATGGATTGGATCAATAGGTATCGGAGCTGATGACCTCGCCGCCGTTGCGGCTGGAGAGCTTCTGGTAGACCCCGAGCTGGGCGCCTTGGTTGACCGTGTAGACGTAGCTCGCGTACGTCACGCCGACCGGCAGCAGGGCCTTGTTCGCCCCGACGTTGGTCGAGTACTGCCACGAGTTGATCGTGTTCTTGAGGAAGTGGACCGAGCCGTCGGAGAAGGCGAAGTTCGCCCCGCCGGGGTGGAAGCTGGTCGCGGCGGTCGGGTAGAAGTAGGAGAAGTTGCCGGCGCCGGTGCCGCCCATGCCGACGTTGGGCGGGTAGTATGAGCAGATCATCGTGTCGTAATAGCGGCCCGAGTTCCACATCCCGTCGGAGACGGCGTAGCCGGCGTCGTAGACGTAGAGGCCGCCCTTGCTGTGCTCGCCGAAGAGCAGGGTATTGCTGGTCCCGTCGGTGATGTCGCTGATCTTGACCGAGCTGTCGTTGTAGATCACCCCGTTGAGCTGGTTGTACTCGGCCGGGTTGTTGTACGAGAGCTGGTAGTTGACCGGCCAGGTACCCATGTTGCCCCCGTAGCTGCTGAAGGCCTGGGTGTAGACTCCGTCGGGTGGGATGTCGGGGCTCTTGTTGACGCCGAAGTTCCAGCCGGGCACCGTCGACCCGGCCGAGACCGTGCGGAGCGGGACCGGGGTGTTCATCGGGTCGCTCGGGCAGGTCAGGATCGCCAGGCGGACGCCGGCGATCGTCACGTTGGTGAAGCTGCCGTAGTTGTTGGAGAAGTTGACGGCGTTGTACATCGGCGACTGCTCGGTGAACGGCAGCATCCGCACGAAGCAGCTGAAGTTCTCGGCGAAGTGCCAGGCCGCCGGCTTGGTCAGGCCCGAGTACGACCCGCCGGGGAAGCAGCCGTTGGTCGACTCGTAATTGTTGGCGGCCAGGGCGAGCTGCTTGAGGTTGTTCACGCACTGCGAGCGCCTGGCGGCCTCGCGGGCGGCCTGGACGGCGGGCAGCAGCAGGGCAATCAGGACGGCGATGATGGCGATGACGACCAGCAGCTCGATCAGCGTGAAGCCGGCGCGGGGGCGGCGAGCCGGGGCGGGGGGGGAGGTGCGAATCATGGATGTCCTTCCGACGTGGGGCGATGCGGCCCGGCGAGGTCGCGGGGCCCTTGCGGGCTGTCATCGTAGGCCAGGCCCGTAGTCATCCGGTGAAGGACGCGTGAAATCTCCGTGCAGGTCCGTCCCGCCGGGCTCCCGGGCCCTCGGGAGATCGGGCGACCCGGCGGCCCCGGAGATCGGCCGCCGGTCGCATCCTCGAGGGTGCCGTTCCTCGCGGTTGCGAGGGGCGCCGGCCCAACCCGGCCCGATCGGCGCGGCTTTGCGGTACGCCCGATCGGGCCATCGGGCCGATACCCGAGGAATGGGCCCGATCGGCCCGCGTCGTCCGCCCGCCCGGGATTCGGCCCCCCGTCCCGCCCCGATCCGGCCGTCCTCGGTGAATTTCCGTCAACCGGACATCCGTATCGGTCGGGATCGGTCGCCCCCGGGCCGGTCCCGCTCGCGACCGATCCGGGCCCCCAGTTCGCCGGAAAATGGAAAATCAACGGCGGGGGCCTCCCGGGACCTAAGTGAAGAATGGGTCAAGCGTCCGTGCTGCCACCCCGGCGTCGCGGGGGCCGGGCGAGGCCGGTCGCGAGGGAGAAGACGGTTGGCGGGGCCGGTCGATCGCGTTAGTTTCGTTTCTCGTCCCGGCGATGGGGAGCGTAGCCTTCGGTGGGGGCACCCCAGGATCTGTAGGAGCCGAGCCAAGATGCCGCTATCGACCCGTATCGACCGCGTCCGAGGTTGCTTGCTCGGGATGGCCATCGGGGACGCGCTCGGGGCCCCTCTGGAGGGGCTCGGGGCGCAACAGATCCGGGCGCACTACCATCAGGTCACCGACTACGTGGACGGGGCGAGGGCTTGGAAGAAGAAGCCGTATCGCTGGCGGCTGCCGGGCCTGTACTCGGACGACACCCAGCAGGCCCTGGTCCTCTGCGACGTCTTGCTGGAGCACGGCCGGATCGACCTGCCGAGGCTCGCGGGGCTTTACCTGGAGCTGGCGACTCCCGAAGGCGGGTACGCCGGGGCCCACCGGGGGGTCGGCCGGAGCTTCCGCCAGGTCCTGGCCCACCTCAAGCGCGGGGTCTCCCCCGAGCGGACCGGCCAGGACTCCGCCGGGATCGGCGCGGCGATGCGGATCGCTCCGATCCCCCTGTACTTCGCCGAGGACCCCGAAGGGATGCACGAGGCCGTGATGGCGGCCAGCCTGATGACCCACCGCGACATCCGCAGCCTCTCCGGCGCGATGGCCGTCGCCCACGCCGTCCGGCGGCTCGTCTCCGGCGCCGGGCGCGACCCCAGCTTCCTCTTCCGGGTCGCCGCCGACGTGGCCAGGGCCGAGGAGCGGATCGCCGAGGAGGCCTCCGGCTCGGTCGCCTCGATCGAGGCCCACGGCCGGAGCCTCTCGCAGGCCATCGCCAACGCCGAGCCGCTGCTCGACATCCCCCGCGAGCGGGCCCTGGCCGCCCTCGCCGAGGAGGCCAACCACCACGGCTGCGAACCCCCCTGCCGCCGGGCGACGATGGGCTTCCCCCCGGCCTGCGTCCCCGCCTGCCTCTACCTCCTGCTGACCACCGACTCCTTCGAAGAGGCCCTGATCGAGGTCGTCAACCTCGGCGGCGACGCCGACTCCACCGGCGCCATCCTCGGGGCCCTCGCCGGGGCCCACTACGGGGTCGACGCCATCCCCGCCCGCTGGCTCGAAGGCCTCCAGAACCGCGAAGGCGTCGAGGCCCGAGCCCTCGGCATCGCCCTCCGATCGTCCGAAGGGATCGAGATCCCCGACCTCGTCGCCACCGAGCAGGCCCTCAGCGCCCGAGAAGCCGCCTGCCGGTCCGACCTCATGTCCCACACCCCCAACGCCAACGGCGGCGACCTTGGCGCCAACCGCAGGATCTGAGGCGAGCGGTCAGCGGTCAACGGTCTGCAAAATGCGAACAGACAACCTCGCTGATGGCTGAACGCCGACCACTGACCGCCCCGCATGGTGCCGACCTTCCCGGCCGCCCGGGGATGGACTAGGATAGGGTAGACGAGGCGAGCGTCCCGGCGATGCCGCGGGGTCGCGTCGCGCTTCGGGCGTCTCGGGGGAGGCGACGGCGGTGGAGGATGCTCGGCCGACTTACGACCGGATCAAGCGGCAACTCGGCGAGGCCGAGGGCTACTTGATGCTCAACATGCCCGGCAAGGCGATGGAGATCCTCGGCGGCCGGGCCGAGTGGGCGACGATGCAGTTCGAGGCCTCCTCGCTGACCGGCCAGGCCCTCCGGCTCCTCGGCCGCCATCAAGAGGCCCTGAAGCCGCTCGAAATGGCCGCCTCGCTCCGCCCCGGCGACGTCGTCGTCGCCATCGCCCTGGGCTGGTGCTACAAGCGGACCAATCGCCTGGCCCAGGCGATCGACGCCCTCGGCCGGGCGGTCCGGCACAACCCCGAGGTCGCCCTGCTGCACTACAACCTCTCGTGCTACTGGAGCCTCGCCGAGAACGCCGCGAAGGCCCTCGGCAAGCTCGCCGACGCCCTGGAGCTCGACCCCGACTTGCGAACCCTGATCGCCGACGAGGCCGACTTCGACGCCCTGAAGGGCAACCCCGACTTCGACCGCCTCGCCGCCGACCCCGCGCCGCTGGCCTGAAACGTGGAGGACCGTCGATGACGAGTTTCCAGGAATTCCTCCACAAGAAAGCGGAAGAGCAGCGTGTGCTGTCGCGGCGGGAGTTGCGAGACGAATGGGTCGATGCGGTCAATCGCCTCCTCCTTGACATCGATACCTGGCTCGATGAAGCCGACACGGAAGGGATCCTCGATCGGCTCGACGTACCTTTCGAGCGTGCCGAGGTCGGCCTGGGGCGTTACACGGTCCAGGGGCTCAGGATCAGCGTGGGCGACCTCGCGGTCGAGGTCGTCCCGATCGCCCGCAACGTCGTCGGCTCGCCTCGACTTGGGGGCGTCGGGGCGAAGCTCGCGGGCCGCGTGGACATCGGCGATGGCATCAAGAAGTATATTGTGCGTCGCGTCTTGTCGGATCACGAGGAGTTCTGGGAGGTCTCCGACGAGCGATTCGGGGCGACCCTCCTTGATCGCGCCAAGCTCGAGTCGATCTTGCAAGATCTCCTCGCGTGACTGATGACCCGGCGAGCGATCCTCTCGATCGGGCCTGGCGATGGTACGTGGCCACTCGCGAAGTCTCCCGGTCGATGGCCCGACTTGGCGAGAGGTATTGGCCCTTCTTGCCCTGGGATGGCAGGATGGGAGAAGACCCTCAGTTCAAAGACCTGGAGGCGTCCCAGGTCGAAGCGATGGCGAGGGACGTCCTCGCAAGCCTGGATGATCTCGGGGTGCTCCTGCTCTTCTCCGCCTTCGAAGCGATGGTCCGCGAGCGGATCACGACCGAGGTGGCCGAAGACGCTTCGGCCGTGAGCCATCCCGCATCGTTGAGTGCGATGAAACGGATGAACAAGGAAATCGACACGGGAAATTTCGAGAATGTACTGAATTTTTGCAGCGGGCCGGAGACCGACCTCCTCTCGGAAGTGAAGCGGGTGCGGGACTATCGAAACTGGGTCGCACACGGCCGTCGGCGCGGGCAGCCCC
>JAABUK010012621.1_pt1 | contig 10724 bp, 12 predicted proteins | sample 5559141 | NCBI WGS metagenome assembly JAABUK01 (sample SAMN10711869, study PRJNA513367) | rock metagenome | isolation source: Antarctica rocks | place: Antarctica: Victoria Land, Pudding Butte nord | collected 2016-01-03
TGACTCAGCCTCTCAACAAGGTATATGCAAAGAGATAATCCCCAAAATGAACTGAGTGCAGCCTCAGCACTAAATGGCCAATGACGTTGGTCCCTTCTGGCCTGATTCCAGGTGACCAAATGTGCTGAGCACTGTGCTGCTACTGTGCTTGCATGCCTTGAGGCAATCACATCCTTCGTGTCTTTCATGCTGGTCACATTTGCATGGCAGCAGAAGCTAGTGTGTCTTTGTATGCTCAGCTTGCTGGTATTTTGTGTCTGTGATCATATTTACTGGCTGAAATCAAGCACCTGGGGGTTTTCAAATGTATCCATTGGCTTTTATAGACTGTCCACATGACGTTTATGAAGGTGAACAGCAATCTACTTTGCTGTGCTTTTGCAGGCGGGTTGGCACATCAGCCTCGCTAATTTGAAGTCTGCTGCCGCTAGGCTTGAGGTAGTTGGGTCAGTCAGCATGCGTGATGATGATAATTGTTAACGTGACAATGGAGACAATGGTGCAGTCTGTACGGCTTTATCTGAAAGCAGAACATTGCCCTGTTTGGGTTCGCAAAACGCATGAAGATTTGTTGTTGCAACTTTTTCCCCATGCTTTGTATGTTTACAGTGTGTGCTTTTGCAGCAATTGCCTTGACCATTGCTTGTGGTTTGCAAGCTTACTCAAATTGCTGCCAATTCTGCTATTGCCCATAGAACACTTTGGTTTTTGTACTGTATCGTTAACCTGTCCAGGCAGTGCCTTGAATCACATTTGTCTGGCAAGCAACCAGTGTCTGCATGCAGACCGCCAGCAGTCAACTAACGCATTGCCTCGACCCTTATTTGAGCAGTTGCAAAAGTACGTGAACTAATTCTTGTACAATTTGTTTGTTACATGCAATTGGTTGTCAATACTACAGCAAAGCGTGACGAGACACAGCATGTGACATGAAAGCTCCTGCTACATAAGATATGAATGCTCCTGCTCCAGGGTGCTGTGCGTAGGTGAGTGGCCCGTGCTGGACAGTTTACCCAACCGTGGAAATCCGGCAGACACATCAGCTGCCATGCAAATCGTAACTGTCTAATAACACAATACCCCTATGATCCAGGCACTTTACCGAGCTCTGCAAATCAGTGCATCCTTGGGAACGTGTATCTGAGATCCAATCTATCAAGGAAATCGTAGTTGTTGACAGAACTTTACTTTCTGTCAAGATGGAGTTCAAGTGAGACGTCTGACCTTACAGGCTGCCTTTATTTGTGAACAAAGTTGCTGCACAACAGCTGCAGGTGCTGGACTGAAAGTCATATAACACTACAACACAACACTCATATATGCACAGCACAGCGTCAGCACAGCGTCACAATACATGTAGCCAAAGGTAAATGTCTGCAACACAACATGTTCATTGACACATGCTCACTTATCTGGTATCACCTCTTGAAACCAGCACTGCAGTGACTGATGACTGTGCAGGGCATAATTTGACATGAATGTGATGCATGCGACTCAATTGTCCAAGTACACATCTGTCCTAAAGAAGGCCTGTGCATCTCCTCAGCTGAGTTAGGCTAGCCAAACAAGCAGACGACCCTATTCCGATCTGTCACTCTACTTTCTTCCCGTTTGGTCTGTACCTCAACTCTGAAAACGCCTGATACGAGATTCTTTGTGCATCTTCCATAGAAACCTTTGGAACATAATCAAAATGATCTCTTGCTTTCCTGCATGATATGCGCCTCGTGCACGCAGCTAAAGTTACTGCCGATGGGGTGAACTCCACCGTCATCGCCTTGAATGGCTTGACTAAGGGAATGATGACATACTGCATCAGAAGGGCTATGACAAATACTAGGAAGTACGGGAGCTTGATGTGGGGTCGCATCTTGGGTGGGTACCCCAAGCCTTCAAGCATGTTCCCCACAAACCCCCAGAAGGGCTGGGGGTCATCATTGGTGATGAAATATGGTTGACCAGCTACCTGAGACTCAAGGCTGAGCACCTCTGCTGCCTGAGCACCACAGAGTTGAAGCTCAGAGCAACATCACTATAATTGCATCATAATTGGAGCTAAAAAGCAGCAGATTCAGCATCTACACCTCTGAAGAGGAGGATTTCCACGATCAGCAGCACAAATGTAGCAATTGCCGGCTGTCCAGTCAATGTGCAAGCTGACCAGCATTGCACCATGCAGCTGATTGCAGCACAACCAAGGAGCAATGCCACAGGTCTTTTGTTTATGTACATTCTACAACACCCTTCAGGGAGGAATGGAGCAGCCGCGATGCAGCAACCAAGAGAATACAAGTGACTGTGCACAAGACAGGCTGCTCTGGAGAGACAAGACTTGTCCAGCACTTACCCCGTTCATCAAGAGCTGAAGAGCATGAAACAACTTATTACTGTTGTTATGGGCGTCCACACAAGAGAACTAGCTATGAATTCACTAGACACCTTTTGTACACAAAAGGGAAGCAGCCGAAAGCTTCACCTGCAGATGTGCTTGTGCAACATTGCAAACATAGGTGAACTCACTGGACACCTCTTGCACATAAAAGGGAAGCAGCCGAAAGCTTCACCTGCAGATGTGCTTGTGCAACATTGCAAACATAGGTGAACTCACTGGACACCTCTTGCACAAAAAAGGGAAGCAGCCGAAAGCTTCACCTGCAAATGTGCTTGTGCAACATTGCCCACATAGGTGAACTCCACTAGGTTCTGCCCATTGCCAATGATATACTTCATCTTGCCCTGGTTTGCCTTTGCCACCACTGTGGGCCAAAAGGTGGTGTCCCCTTTGCCAAAGAGCCCACTGGGTCTCAAGGCACAGGTTGCCAAGGTGCCATTAGCCCCATTGGCCTTCAATATTAGCTTCTCTCCTTCAATCTGCAGGCAAATCAACTTATTCTTTCAGTAAATTGTGTAATTATGCATTGGTGTGTAGTTTGCGTAGTTGTAAATTGTGTAATTTGTTGTGTGTTGATTTGCATGGAAAGATACATCAAATGCAATGCTTATGGCAGAGCTGGGTATACTCTTCATGGCAGCATGCCGCAGCTGTGGGCAGCAGCCACACGCTCAGACAGATGGTACAAGCAGCCGTGGCCTACAGAGCTACAGTTTTCTGGACCTTCACAGGAACACGGCATGCTACTGCTCAAAATGAATTTTGGATGCAGGCTGAGCCACATGCAGAGATTTAGACAACCAGCTGCAGCCTTGGTTAGCATTTGATGTGTGCAAATCCAAAATGCAACTGTCTTCTGTGTGTCAAATTCAAAATACAACCATCCTCTCATGATCAATGAGATTCCTTCCTGTGCCAAGCTTCCAGAGAATGCATAATGTGCATCCCCTGTATGGTCAAAACTGTCAGGGACTGACCTTTGTGCCAGTGTAGTAGTCCATAGGCTTTGCAGCATATGGAATGCTCTCGTCCACATCAATGAGAGACTTTCCCTGGAAGACTACGGATGCTGTGCTGGTGTAGATTAGTTTTGGAACCTTCTGGGAGATGCAGGCATCGATGACATTCTGAGTGCCAGTGACATTTACACTGTGCATAAGCTCCTTGGCATTGCTGCCCTCGCCACCAAAGTACTGGGCTGTGGCCACATGGAACACTATGTCCTGGCCTGCATACCACATCGATTGATTGATTGATTTCCACCTGTGCCAGCTTTTGCTCTTGCATCAGCCAGATAGGTATCAGGTATGCCTCACCACCATTCAGATGCCTACCACATGCGCATCACATATGAACATGCAAGCTCGTGTAGATCAGTATCACACTGAGCCCTGATGGACAGAACTATGAGGCACCAAGCTGCTTGCCATGTGCTGGAGTTTTGTTGCTTGCTGTAGCACATGCTAAGCTGTGCTGTTGTGCTGCAGAGACGAGCTATTACATTGCTAAGTTTGTGATGGGCTTGCACAGTGACATAAGTCATGGTATGTGATCATGCTCGATGCACAGCAGTGGCTGTGACGAGGCTGTTAGTGTGTTGTAGTTGCATCTGCAACAGCTCCAATGCTGCTGAATGGTCATTTTCACAGCACAGCGCAGCACAGCACTGATGCCAGCTCACTCTCACCTGTGCATGCCTTGGTGATGTCATCCAGCTTGCGCAAGTCTCCAACTATGCACCTGACCCGGCTGTCACCAGAGTCTCTGATGTCAAAGACTGTGACTTCACATTTGCCTGTGTCAAGAAGCTGATCAACAAGGTGCTTGCCAAGGAAGCCTGAACCTCCTGTCACCAGGCAGTGCTGTTTCTGGCTAAGTGCGGACATCGCGGTATGGAAAGAGGAGCTGAAGTGGTGCAGGTCGGGACTGAACTGATGGTCAGCAAGGAGAGTGTGTTTGTAAGCTAGTCTTTCTTGCCCTTTCTCCGTAGCTCAACTAGCTCCTCAAAGTTGGGAGGGCGCTCAGCCTCTGGAGGGTAAACTACGTATGCTCGCTGCAGTGCAAATCACCAATGCATTGCCCCATACCGCGTTGAGGGACTGACAGGAAATACGAAGGCGAGCAGACTTACGTTTTTGATGATAGCCGCTAATCTATCAGGGTTGGTGACAAATGCTGCTGTCATAAAAATAGGAATGGCAATGTAGCATCCAAACTTGAATACCTGCGGTATCAGGAACGTCAGCCACTGTTGCACAACAGGCGTATGTACGATCACACTTAGGTACAGATAAGCTCTTCAAGTTGATGCAGCATACCTCGAGGGGCCCTTTACCCATGTTGAATAAATACGCATATATCTGGTCGCAACGCTGCGAATGCGCTCAGAGTGTGCTTGCCAGATGAGGCAGCAATCCTAGCTGTGCAGACCTAACCAGCCCCGAGTCGCCGTTTGATCTTCCACATGCTTAGCTTGCCAAAGTGTAGCGCTGTGTAGGAACGCAGACGCCCGTTGTATCTTGTGGAACCGTTGAACTCATATATCATATAGTCAAGCGCTTCAGGCATCGATCATGTTTGATACACAAAAGCACGAGCTGAAGTGCATGTCGCCTTGATCACCCTCGTTGAAGCTACCCGCCTTGACGCTCCAATCCTGTCAGGCAGGGGCCATGACATCATCAAAAGACTCTCTCGTTGATGCTGATTCGCAGTCCAGCAGCCACGCAACTCTGGTTTTGCTCGGTATGCAATCAGCCTTCCTGGATTTTGTGCTGAACAGCAAATTTACCAAATGACAGAACATGCATGCATTGTCCGGATCAAGTGCAATGTGATTGTTTGCAGGCCTGTTCTTTGCTGCTGGGGTTGTGTACTTGGTATCGCTTCCCATACGTGCTCTGTGGAAAGCTGTGTCACAGAGAAAACCCAAAGTCCCTAAGAGAGAAACATCATCCTCAGACATCACTAGCAGGCAAGGTGCACATTGCTTTGAATTGGAGTCAGCCAATAAGAGAGCCTGCACTAGTGAATCATCATGCCTGCCCTGTTTCGCAAACATTGTCTTTGTTGCATTTGACAAACACCATCATGAAACTCTCACACTTCTCATGCAAAGTGGCTACTCATCACAGCAAGTGCATGCAGTTCACAGCCAAGTCAGAAAGCTGCTGAGCCACAGAAGCCAGGTGTGTCCATGAAACAGCTGATGAAGAAGACTAGTCAGAACCCAACCAAAGCCCAGTAAGCATGTTGACCGCAAACTGGCTGCTGCAATATGGCTGAGCTTATGAACACCTGACAACATATTTGTGCAACAACTCATGGGGCACGTTGATGTACATGCAGGATCGCGATCGTTGATAAGGCGACGCATCATCCATTGTACCTCAACACATTGAAGGTACCCTAAGACAGAAACAGTGAAAAACACTTGATGCATGCAATGACTCCTGTCAGCGTATCATGGCACACTGTATGAGCCTTTATTTTGCTGCTTGACTACCTCATACCGTCTTTGTTTCCAGCACCATGAACCTCAGTATCTGCAGAACCACCTTGGCTGCCACAATCCGCATGCAAAGCATGCCTCACAGCATTTGACCGCTATGCCTGACCAGCTGCAGAACTGTCGACTTACAAAGGTTCTGATGCAAACAGCACTCTGCCTTTTGTTAGTAGTCTCAGAACATCCGGACAACTCATTTGCTCGACACACCTTAAGGAGCATGCTGCTGCAGGGACACACAGACAATGTTGGAGGGCTAGCCTTCAGTGCCGATGGATCAGCACTGGCTACAGCTTGTGAAGACAGAGTCATCAGAATCTTCAAGCTGAACGATGTCAGAGCCAGGAACATGGGCTTCATGAAGCATAACATGACCACGACGCCTGTTGATGTTGCCTTTGGCTCTGCACCCAATCTGTTGGCTGTGACTGCAAGAGGTAAGACTTCTTTCTGGGGTGGGTTTTAGAGGCACATTGCCTCAGTTCCAGACTGGAGAATGTGCAAATGTAGAATTTGTCACCCAAAGCAGCCAAATTTGCAGACATGTCAAGTCTATGCTGTGAGACTGTTCAGTGCTATTGCAGAGCATCAAGTGCTTGATAAGCTGGTGCTTGTAAAGTAGATGTGCAGCAAAATGCTCATGGTATTTGAGTTGACATGGCACAAAAGGGCTGCGTGTCTGCATGCAGGTATAGTGCAAGAGGCAAATCTGAGCATGGTGCATCTGGCCAGCAACAAGGCCTCAGAGCAGCATACTCTCTGGCAGGTGCGCAATCTGCACAGACCTGTGTTTGCTGTTGTGCATGCAATGTAATTTACCCCTCTTGCACACACTTGCAATTGACTGCCTTCACGGAGACTTTTGACGTTCATGCATGCATTCATCCAATCAGATGCAGGTCTTCTCCTAGGATGGTCTTCTCCTATCTATCCCTTGCTGTGCACGGGGAAAAGAAATCTTGTTCTTGTCAGTCCAATACCTTTGTTCTGGAAAAAATATATATATACTTTTCTTGGCAAAACAAAAATTTCGTTTTCTTTAAGGGTAAGGTATGTACAGCCTGAGTGCCATGTTCTGGCAGTCAGCGTACCAAGTCTGACATGACCCAATCCAGCTGGACAGTTCACACCAATCGTTTTAACTACGCCCAGAGTCTATTGCCTCTGACTATGGCCAGGGCAACTTTGACCAGGGCTTCTGTCAGCGCCCCTTGAGAGAACAGCAGCCTTTATTGTAGACTCAGTTTGATAAACAGCTTTGCTAATTGGTTTCCAGGTCCCCAATTCTCATGATGGCAGACCAGCAATATTGCTCCAGTCAGCACACAGGTCAGAGACTTCTGGCGTCCTGCTGTCCTGCTCAGCCAAGAACGAGCTGCGGCTGTTCAGCTTTGCTGGCAAGCAACTGGCGTCTGTGGACGCTGCAGGTCTGCACAATCACATGGCAGCCATCTCACTAGATGGCCGCTTCTTTGCTGCAGCCACCTTCACATCGGATGTCAAGGTTTGCACTGACTCATCATTCACAATCGAGATCTGCCCTGCCTGCTGCTTGCTGCTGCTGCTGCTGCTGCTGCTGAGACTCAAAAGCAGCTTTCTGAGCGAATAGGGGTTTTGGCTCACGGAAGTGTATGATGTGTATCTTAGTGCTTGTGATGCAGGTGTTCCTTCAAGCTTTGCATGCTTCAATCTTATTACATTTGCAGTTGCCTGGGGAACTGCAATCAGCATATGGAGACAGAAATGCCTGGCTGTCAGATACTATCAACAATCTGCTGCATTCCGTGTGCAGATACATGAAGTCAGGTATGACAAGCAGAATGCTTACCAGAGCGTTGCCAAGGTGATGGACCTCAAGGTGGGCTGACTGCCATCTTACATGCCACATCAGCTTGCGTGTTGCAATGCATCCGACAAAATGCTTGATGTCACAATCACAGCTATGTAAGTATATGCAGCGGACGGTCTGATGGCAAATGCAGAATACCATGTGTACCTGCATGTTTATGAGCTGCACCAGCTGGCACACCAAACATGCGCATACGGTCTGCACGCTTGCATGGTTCCAGAGTCATCCTCCTGCCCTGCTGAAACAAACCCACCATGCATGCATTCCATCACATAAGATTTTTGCTCTAGGCACAGATGCATACAGCCAACCATGCCAGAGGCTGCAAGTTGACCCTGGGTCTATGCTTTGCCATAGGGTCACAAGAGTCAGATACTGTGCCTGGCTTTTGCACCTGACGCCACAAAGATGGTGACAGCCTCCAAAGATGGCACGTGGCGTGTCTGGAACATCAACGTCAGGTACCACCAGCAAGAGGACCCCAAGACTCTTCTGCAAAGACAGCAAGAGGTGATAACTGCCCTTAGGTGCATACACATGCAGGAAAAGAAAAGAGAAGACTGCGCCTGTTGGCATCAACTGCATGAAGCCCAACGTGATACTGCGCTGCCCATGCAAAGAGTGCTGTGGGCTTTGGCTGCTGCTCAAGCTTGCTTGTATGTGCTGTGATTGTGACAGTATGCATTGAAACTGTTCAGTACAGTCAGCATGATACTGCATCATTGTGGCAGATTCCAAGCCAGGCAGAGGGTCAGCCTCAGCCTTACAAGATGACATGCATACATTCATTCATTCAAAACCTCGCATACCCACCCACCCACCAAGCTTGTTGGGATTGTACTTTTACCCCAGGGGAATATGGGTCCACTCACTCACTGGTTGCTGTTTCTTGGGGGTCAGGTACAATCCCAAAACGCTGTTGTGTGAGTTGTTACTTTTACGATTTGAGGTGACAGCAAGCATTGTTGCCCAATGTGCTAGGATGCATTGTGGCACATGTTGAGTGAATGTGCTTATCTCATGAGCTTGTAGGTACCTTCTGGCAAGGCATACACCCAGTTAGCATGGGGACCACATGGCCTTCTGGCAGCAGCTTGTGATAGCAGCATACACTTCCTGGATCCTATCACTGGGTCAATAGTAGACGCCATTGATGGCGCTCATGACACTGCTGTTCTCAGCATGGAATGGGCCCCTACGACAATACCTGTTGGTAAGTGCAGTCAATGCTGCCTGTTGTGCTTTCTGTGGACGCATGTTGTTACAGCAGAGCTGGCCAGCCTGGAAACAAAGCTGCCATACTTTTTCACTCTGGCGGATGTCATTAGAGCACTGCGTATGAGTTGCAGTCTGCGTAGCCATTGCTCTTGTGCAAGTTCAGGACTGCTTGCTGACATGGGTTTTTGCTCTGAAGTTTCCTGGCAAGGCATCCAGCATATGGTGTTCTAGGTATCTGAGCAATAGCACGTAGTCCAAAGTTGGTCCGACTACATTTGTGTTCATCTGTCTTGGGTGTGCTGGTGCACGCCATGTCTCGGGCATGATGCTTCCTTTGTGCTCTTCTGTGCTGTACATGGCAGTTTCTGGCATGCAGGTTCCCAGCAAGTAGCAGTCCTAGCAACAGCAGGTGATGACCGAAAAGTTCGACTCTGGCAGAGTCCACAGAAGTGATGCAACCTGTGACAGCAGCAGCGAAGTCACTCAACAGGCGAGCAAATGTGGGATGCAGTTCGAAACCCTATTGCTATGTACTGCTGAAACAGGCGACATGTAGCGCACCTCACAGATCACCTGTGAGAGGTGGTTTTGATGAGTCATCAGGAAATGGGCACAGATGGCACTGAGTCACCATCTGGGGCCGCAGGGCAGTGTGATACATTTTCAGACTATGTTCAGCACATCTGCATCATGTGCAGAGCTCGACATTGCCTTGTCCCATCGTGCGCATGATATTATACAGGTGTGTATGCTTGTAAGCTGAACACTCCTTTGATGCATGATCGGCTCGGTACATTCGTACATTCTGATGGATCTGCCACTTTATTGTGGCATGTACTGGTCTCCACAGTCTCCACAGGGCACCGTCATTGCGATCATCTGACGCGTCTAGCAACGCAGCCTCGTTGTGGAGGACAGATCAGAGATGATCTGCATTGAACCAAATGGCACACAGATGGCAATGCGAACGCGTCTGTGAAGCTCACTCACAGGAACTCAGGCATATGACAAAAAATCCCGATACATTGGACCATGGTGAAAGCATGATTCCCGCTTTAATGAGGTAATCTTAATTACCCGCGCGGCGAAGGAGCGGGCTTCACCTTCTTCCATAGTCTCTTGGATGTGTCACCGACACCCGTCACTGCAGGGCAGCATTAGCTCATCTTCCTGCCGTGCCCTTTGACAGTGCAATCTTTTCAAGGTTGCGTATCTGGATCAGTTGTCGACTGTGAATCAGTTTGCGCCGGCTGGCAGTATTGCCCATCTCTGCGGACGATCCGGTCAGAGGTGCCTGTGTCGTACAGCCTGAGCCCGGCGGAGCGCCAGGCCATGGTTGCTTTTCATGACCTAGCATCAAATAGACAACAATGAGGTGTATCTTTTCACCATTTTGGAGGTGTGCACCTGAGTGGTTGCTTACTCGTGTTCACGTGCATTCACTTTGTTCAAGGCGCGGTGTCGGCTGCGGCATGCCTCTTCAAACCTCTTGCCGATGCATCCATCAATCAGTAAACGTCGTTGTGACCCAGATCAATTGGCAGTTCTGACTAAACTTCTTTCCTGGTTCTATGACAGTGGCGAACAAGGCTTGCATCGTTGCAGCTCTACCTACTTGCAACAGCCTGTATAAACTGGTCTCGATCACGCTGCAGGAGGGTATAACGCATCCTGAAGCTGACTGCATCCTTACTTTTCCTCTGGGAGAACATAAGATGCCCAGCAAGCTTCTTGTGAAGTGTCTGTAAGCAGCAAAG
>JAABUK010012622.1_pt1 | contig 10724 bp, 10 predicted proteins | sample 5559141 | NCBI WGS metagenome assembly JAABUK01 (sample SAMN10711869, study PRJNA513367) | rock metagenome | isolation source: Antarctica rocks | place: Antarctica: Victoria Land, Pudding Butte nord | collected 2016-01-03
ACTGTCTGAAAGAGCACACCATCTGCCTCAGCTGACTTGCAATTCATCATTTTGGAGGCTTGGACTTCATACTTGCTGTGTGCTTCACAGTTTCAGAGCATATTGCTGCCGCGGGTGCAATGTTAATTCAGGCACCTGATTAGTCTGCTTGCAATTATGCCAGTACCCATATGTGTGTGACGCACGTATTTGGAGCTTAGTTAGAATTGCTCAGACCCCCAGCAGGAGCAGCAGCAGCAGCAGCAAGCTTGATCAAAAATGTCTCCAGTGAGCCTTGCCAGGCGTGTCATATTACACTTGCAGACACTGCAACAATGCCTTGTCAGGCAGCTTTTGCACTAACCGGATAGTGTGTGGTTGTGCAGTGAAGTACTCGGCAACAGATGTTTATGATGGCAATGTCAAGCTCAAAGAGCTCAAGGTAGGATGTCCGTCTGTGTTTATATTTGTTTTTGAGTTGTGATAGGCACATTGTGCAAGGCATAACCCGATGGTTGCCAGCATAGAGATACAAGTCTTGCTGAGACTAAGGCCCTACCCCATGAGGGGCCATCGGCTCTTGTGAATGTTCGTCTGATTGTGCAGGCCTGTGTGTACTGCTCCTGTGTGTGCCGTGTAGCCCTGCATGCCATGTACCAGCTGTTTACTTTGCAAGGTATGTATGTCAAGCTGCAAGATTCTAGGTTCCCCCCCCTTCCCCCCCTTCTTGACCTACAACTTTACATGGCTGAAAGGCCATGGGAAGCTTGGGCCTGATTTTGGGATCATCTCTAGCTTTTCTTGAAGCGTCGTCTTTTCTTTTCTCCCTTCCTTTCTAGATGCTACATGTATGGCCTGGAGTAAGCACAAGGAGCTGGTTGCCACAGTGCATGCAGCCCTCAAGACTAGCATCAAGTAAGCACAAACAGATCCCGCTCATGGCAGTAAAGGGATCCCTTTGCCACCACGCACAGTGTCTGCTTGTGCTTCCTTGCTAACAGTCTTGAGGGCTGCGTGCACCTTGTCGACCAGCTCCTTGTGCTTACTGCAGGGACAACTGCATGTGCAGTAAGACATCATGTTGCTGGTAGGTAAAAGTTAGGTCTGGCATGACAACCTGGGCAGCCCGGTGCAATATTTGGCTTTTCATTGAATTGACGCCGAAAGGTGTAGTCTTCCCTTTTCTTTTCTTACAATGTGACAAGTTTCTTGGTGTTACAGGCAAGGGCAAGGAGTGAGATGGCAAAGGTGGACCTGCTTCTTGTCCCCACTGCTCTTCATCACTACACAGTCCGAGAAATTGAAGCTGAGGAAAAAACCAATGACACGGCAAGCATGCTCACTTTCATCACTTCACAAACAGTGTACAGCTGAGGCTTGCTGCCATGTGTTTTTGGTCAGAGAAAAATGCTCAGGCAAAAAAAGGAAACTGTGTCAGATTGGGGTGTTGCCCATGTAGCTATGAATAAAGTTTGTCCTTAAGGCAAGATCGTATACGTAAACCCATGTGGGCTGTGCAGCTGCTGAGAATGAGCGGTCGGTATTAAGCAGGCATGCTACTGATGGCTTGGACAGACAAGCGCTATACATGCAGGTTACGTGGACAAGGAATGCCAAGCTTGGTCGGTTCACCAACTTTGTCAACTTGCTGGACATGTGCGCAGTGGCAGTCCCCAGCGCTGTCTACAGGCATCCCCAAATTGGTGAGGGGATCATGGGACAGCTGCGTCTATCAGGTAATGCACTGATTCGCTGAATGCCTGTGATTCAAATATCTCGCCTTTGACAAAATTGGTGACTGTCACAGTGAGTGACACTTCAACCTGATAGGGTGTTGTTTTTGTGCACAAGCATGAGAGTACTCATGTAGAAACGCAAGCACCTCATCTCTGTGTCTTATGTCTTCTGAGACAATCTGCATCACTGCAGGCCTGTCTTCTGAGATAACCTGCATCATTGCAGTGCTGAAGCAAACATATATTCAAACATGGAGGGAAAGCATTTCGAAGCCAGCAACTTGTTGCATTGCGCAACACACATATGCATCATTCGTGCACTTACACCTCTAGCTCCGGCTCTGGCAGCTTGGCCATATTTTATCTAAGCTACATATGACAATTGGCTCCTGTTGCGATGACCTACCTGATCTCTTCGTTTTGACATGCAGAAGAGTCAGCAGAGAGGCGGGATCACCTGGAGCAAAAAGGCAATCCACAGCCTGTGCTTCCATTTGGAGTCACAATGATAGCAGCAGCATGGCGGGACGACTGGCTGTGTGAGATTGCTTCCAGGTTTCATGAAGCAAGTGGTCTTGCATGTGGTCCCACAGGACATGGAGTGGGTTTGCATCAAGGAAAATTCGTAAATGGCCAAGTTGGTCCTGAGGAATGATTCTAAAAGTAACGCGACAGCTGACTTCGCACGTTGGGATCATAGTTCCGAGACTCTATCTGCAACATAGCAGCCTGTCTTGCAGACATATCAGGAATTTGAGCTGGCGCTGACTGCTCATCAACACCGCACAAGGACGTTGCATGACTGCACGTATACTGCAGCACTTACAGCAGCAAGAAAAGCTTTTAGACACCCAGCACTTGCTTATCATGTAAGGGGCGTTTGCTGGCTATTGGTCAAACTGGTCAACAGGACGAAACATTGGTGCAGTTGGTATGTCGTATAATGTGCTTATCGTGCATATGAAGCCCAGCAGGTTGTCATGCAGCAGACAATGAACTACACATGTTCCTAACATGTACAAAAGTTGCATTTTCTTGTATACCAGCTTCACAGTTCGGAATGGACAGACAGATCAAGGAGACTAATACCATGTAGATTTTGTGTTGCAACCTGGTGGAGTGCAGGTTATATCTCCATAAACACAGCTGAGACAGTCATGACGCAATGTCTACTCAAACAACGCTCAACACACAGCTCCTGCAAGGCGACCGGAGCATTGCTGGGCAAAATCCTCGTGTGAGAGCAGATCTAGACCTGTTCAATGGATTTGGCCTAGTGCGTACCCTACGCAATTCTTGGAACATGTCACGACACTGGTCAATCTCATCTGCTACCTCTTCTCTGCTCTTTGCATGACGGGCATTGCCAAAGTCAATCCATTTGGGTTGTGTTAAGGTGTGCAGCGAGCTGTACACAACATGACGGGGCTCTATGTCACCATGCAACACCCCCTGCTGATGGATACGGTTCAAGGCCTCCAAAACACACTCAAAGTCAGATGCACCTAAACGGGCTTCCACATCTGATAGGCTTATAGGTAGCAACTCTAAAGCGAACAAAGGCTGTCTATTACCAGTGGGCCCTGCCATTGTTCCAGATGCCATTAGTCTGGGTACAGAAACGCCCTGCAGCAGATGCAAGGGGCCCTGGTACAGATTCAGCTCATGTTGTAGTTTTTGGCAAGCACGATCAGGGTCATCAGCCTCCTCCATCAACTTTACAGCAACGTCCACATCCTCAACACGGCCGATACGCACTGAGCCTGTGCTCCCCTTGCCAAGTAAAGTGCCCATGCGGAGTTGGTGTTGCATTGACTCAGGTGGAGTTGTGTTCAAGGTCATCCGGTGAGCACTGCCCCAAAAATCCAACTTGAGCGGCAGAGACTGCCGGCGTGTGAATGAGGGTGTTGAGCCAGTAGAGGCATGTTGTTGGGCCAGGTGTCCCACAGTCAACAACATGAGGAAGACCGTCGGTTGCTTCTGTTCGACCACAATACCCTCTGACACATACAATACCCCTTGCGCTGCGTCTGATTCATACCGCAGGAACCAAAAGCATTCATCAGTATACAACACACCATACTTGAGGCCATTGTGGTGTAGCTGGCCACACACTTGCTGCAGCTGTGCAGTGACTTCGCAGGTTGGCATTTTGGGGTTGTACTCTGCCACCAACTGATGGCCAAGAAGGGTTGGTCGTGCACGTGGTTCTTTGCCCTCAGCCACGCCAATGACTTTGCCATTGCAGGTCCACACTCGATCTGGGCTGACTGCACATAATGCCAAGCCAGTTTCAGCTCCATTCACACACCTATCACAACAATTTGCCAAGACGGGTAGAGAGCAACAACACTTTGCAAATGCTACAGAAGTTGCTCACAACTTGGGAGTCAGACTCATCAGCAGACTACAGCTAGAAAGTGAATGAACAGGTTGCAGGACTGATTGCAGGATGAACGCAGGCTTAGCTGGCAGGTCAAGACCTTACCTGGCAGGTCAAAACCTTCAGGGTATTCGTTGTACTTGATGGCTGCAAGGCCTGGTGCGTTGCGCAGCTGGTTGACAACAGGGAAGAGGCTTGTATCCAAAAGGAACAAGGTTGTTTCTTCTCCATCTGGCTGCATCGTTGTCGGTACATAGGCATCATACATGGCTGGTGTATCAGCCAGGCTCTCTCTGAAAGCACAGGCTTCCTCTATGACCTCAGGCCAGGGCAGCACTTGGTCTGGCACATGCCTCAAGTTATTGCAGAGCATGTTGGTGCTCTTGTCAATACGCCTTGCAGGCTTCACAAGCTGCGCTGTGCTGTCCACAAGTTGCAGCAAGGTCAGCTTTCCTGGTCCTACACCACAAGGCATTGCTTGAGTGCAAAAGCTGAAATCATAATTGAAGCTTATTGCAGTATGGCATTGGTGAAACAACAAGCAGCCTCACATCCTCACAATGACTCCTCATGCTACAGACAAGGTTAAGAGGTTGCATTGACAACGCTTTTGGCACACTAAAGAGAAAGAGCATAACCACAACTGACTGAAACGAAAGCTTCACAGACACATTATAGTTGCAAAATGCCTGTGTGACAGAGAAAAATGAATATCTAAAATCCCTGCGGACTTACACCAACAAACTGTGCTTGATTGTAGCTACGACTAATGCACATTCTACCGTATGTGCTCAATGATGATGCAGAGGTTGACAGTCATAGCAAACTGCAGTGATAAACAAACAAGCTGGGCAGACATGTCTTATGAGGCCTGCAGCTGTGCTCAAAGCTGTGCTTCACGGTACAGACATCAGCCCTAGTTGTCCTTCTCAAAGCTCACCTATGCAACTTTTCAGCTCCTCGATGAGACTGTCGAACTGGCGCTCATACACTGCTATTTTGTCGTAATATTTTGGCACCTGTTTCATCGCAAGGTCCATCTCGCCTCGACACACCGTTAACTGATCTCTCAGCTCGCGGGAGGACGCCATGATTCAAAACTCCTGTGCCAAGGTTGGAGGCCAGGTATAAGACAGAAGCAGAAATGGTGAATAATATCTGGCATGGGTAGTCTTCACGTATCTACCAGCATTCAACGGTGTCGCAACAACAAGCTCAGATGAGACGACACAATGGCAGGAAATCAAGCTCTGACCTGAGTAATTCAGCCTTACAGCTTGAGCATCCCCAAATAAACCCGCTCGTAATCGAGCCATTCATTTGGACTTGATCATCATTGTGCATTACCTAGGGCTTTTGCAATGCTCCCAGGTGGTCAATGCCGACCGGATAGGTTCGGTTTTGGGTGCTTTAGTACGGTTAAGAACCCGATCGTGCATCCTTTGCCTGTGTTCGGGCCCAAAGGGCCGCCACCTGTCGAAAAGGCTGTTGTTGTAGCAAGACTGTGACACTTGCAATGCAATCGTTTTGGACTTGTAAGACTGCTCGATCATCATTAAAGTCATTAAAACAATTCGCCAGCTGTCCGAGGTGCATTAAAACTAAGAAACAATGCAACGAGTATTTAATCGATTAAAATTTTATTCTAGCGGAGCGCGAGGAACATTAGTACGCGAGGATCATTAATACGAGTACGGTAACAACTCGAATTCATTTAGTTGGTTACAATACCTTACCAAACGTTCGTCAGACGATGTCATAATATGTCTAGCTGATCTGCTGCTGTGGATGCAATCAATTTCAATTTCAATTTACATTTCTTGTCTTTGGGACTCAACAGGGGAGTCAACAGACAATAACTGGGCGAATTCTAAGAATGACAAACTTGAATGAGACAATTCATTCGATGCTGTTCTGGAAAACCACAGATCTGGGCCTTAAAAGGTCCAAATTTTGTGATAAAAAAACCTAAATCTGTGATGCCTGGTGCGGTTCCTAGCATGTATGTGTGCATGTACAATACGTAAGTGAAATCCTGCCTAGGCGTGTTGGAAGATATTGTACATCCTTGCACAACCAAACATGTCAAGAAAGGTCAGCATAAAACAGAGATACGCCAAATTCAAATGCAGCAATGTATATGTGCTTGCAGCTGCTGAAAGGCCAATACAAAGACTCAAGTTGTACTAAATTTGAGCATCTGGAGCTCTAGTTGCCCCATGCCTTTTGCATGTGCGTGTCTTGTCAGCATGGTGGAACTTCAATGAAGATCCTCTGTAGAAAGGCCTGTGGCCCTTTGACTTCAGGGTCTCAAAGTCTACAGCCATGTCTTGCCTTTGTCTTTGTTGTAACCTTGTCATACCTCAGATTGACTTCTTTGAGGTGTTTGGCATGCTTGAGGAAAGTGTGCTTGTCACTGATTGACATGACGTGCAATACAACTTCTGAGGTGGCATGGCTTCTGTGTGGTGACTAAGTGGGTGAAGTTGATTGCTAAGCTAGTAACAATGCTAGACATGTCAGTTCACCATACACAGCTCTCAATTTGCCAACCATGTTGCAGACTGTCCTTCTTTCAAAACGTTAGTCAAGTGGTGATTTGATCTGTAGCTGCAGCTGCTGCATTACAATAACTACACTTGCGCGTTGCAAATGCATCACATCAGGAAAGTCACGAGACGCATCGCAGCTAGCCGAGCACGCATGTGACACGTAAATAGCCGACAGACGTAGAGTAATTGCGATGGCGAAGGCGAGAGATGTGTGCTGCATGGCACCTTCAAACTTGAGTGTTTCAAAGCGTTGCATCATTCAAATGCGCATGTCTGCATTATTATGCTGACATGCGCATAAAACACATCACAATGAACAATTTGCCCACAGCGCACTCACACCGTTCAAAGTGCAGTATAGAACGTTACACAAATTTGGCAAAGCAGGAAGGCACGTAGCGAGGAAGCATGGTTGTTGGCTTCAGAACCATGACATGCAAGTACTGCCGTAGTCTGCTAAACAGCATCAATTGCTTCAAAGGCTGTCTAGCTAGGTGACCAAGTGGCAGGCTAAATATAGCAGCTATAATAAAGACGCAAACTTTGAATTTGAATGGAGTTTGTCAATATTGCAACACAAACTACAGGCAATGGGAAAGTAATTGCTGTTTCTGTGACGCAGGGCAGCAAGCAAAACAACATCTGAATCTATTTCTTGATACAAACAAGGCAAGTAACACCTTTTTTTGTCCTGCGGTATGTATACATGCTCAATGACCTGCTATTCAAACAGTTCTTGCAAAAAGGGCAAGCTAAAGTGCCAGCCTGATGTTACAGCATCTTGTACACTAAAGGCTATTCTGTGAAGCAAAACCTGCACACTGACCAAATAGGCCAAGAGACAATCAATGACCAGATGAACACATTAGAATCCATGCCATTCAAGTGGCTTATTCCCTGCTGTTGCCTTGCCAAGTGATCACACAAAGGCAGTTTGGAGAGTTTGCGCAGCGCATGCGTCTGCATTTGATCCGCCGTGATCTCACTCAGTTCTGATGGATTGGTAGCCACCCAATCCAGGGTCAAGTCAGGGCCAAGCCAAATTAGCTTCTAGAAAACTTCAAGTAGTGTGCAACATCCCCATGATCAGCATAGCTATGCTAGGCAGAGAAGCTGCCGGGTGATGTCAAATCAGGCTCTGTGATTTTCTCTGCAGCAGAAGACGACTCTCCCTGAGTGGTGGCGGCTGACTGAGCCTCTGTATCTGCAGGAATCACACCAGCTGTGGCCACCGCATCCGCTTGTTGCTGCCTATGCGCCGCTGCATTGCGAGTGTCGTCTAGTTGATCAGAGGACTGTGTTGAGCCAGTGCCAGCTGCTTCTGAAGTCCTGGGTACAACCTGATCTGTGCTAGATCTGGCAGCAGGCAGTTGCGCGGCACCAATTTCAGGCTCTGCAGCTGTGGGCAGTGCTTGGGAGGCAGCGGCCACAGCTGTGGTCGGCATCTGTCTGGTGGCCGTGCGCTGTAGCTTGACAAGCGGACTTGAGACAGGAGCTGGTGCCCCAGCTGTGGACATTCCTTGAGGCAGGCTCAGTCCCTGGGCAGGAGCTTGGGGACTGCCATGAGGGTCAGCGCCCTTTGAGCTTGCTTTGGTTTCAGAGCTTGCTGACAAAGATACTCTGCTCAGCAGGCTCTCCAAGTTTTGTATCCTGCAATCAATCACAGCTTGATACAACGTTTGCAGGGAGTCTCAGAAGTGGAGGCCCATAATGTGCAGCTTGAGGGCTGGCTGTAAGAGCTTTAGATATACATCAGCCGTGCAACAGAACTGCATCCCAAAAGCACTGTAAGCAAACACACTAACAAACGCCCCATCAAATTGTTGATGGGCCATGTCATGACACGGCCTGGACATTTCATCAAGTATGAAGATGCAGCATAAGGAAAAGCATGTGTCGACATGAAAGCAAGTAAGGCCCACCTGTTTTTGTAACTACTGCTCTCTGCTTGCTGGGTCTGCTTGAGAGTCTTCAGCTGCTCATCCAGCTCCCTTATTCTGTCATCCTTTGCCCCTACAGCCTGACCATACTTCCTCCTCTCCTCAGCCATCTGCTGGCTCAGCTGCTGAGTCGACACCGCCTGACTCGCCCGAGTCTGACTCACGCCTTGCTGACCAAGCTGACTCATCATCTGACTCGCTCCCGAGGGAGCTCTGAAGAGTGTACTCTGAGCAAGGTTGGCAGAGGGATTTCTGGCCAGCGAAGAAGAGGAGGTGCCGGGCGCTGAGCCTGGGCCAGAGTCAGCTCGCAGGAAATGACTCGCGCTGAGGGAGGGGGACAAGGGCTGCTGAGCGTCAGAGGGAATCTGGCGGAAAGGGTTCTCTGACAAGCACTGTTGAAAGACCAGGGTTGCTATCTGGTCTCGGAGCTTTGCATTTTGTGCCCGCAGAACCATCAGCTCATCCTCTGCAGCAAAACAACAGCCTGACCATTGAGACTGCCCACAAGATGCTGATGCAATTTTCAATGAGCAATGTTTAGTTTCAGAGGTGACTGTGAACACAGGTCACAGACCACTGCAGACAGGAATGCAATGTTCAAATCAGGATGGATGTGGTAGCTGTGGCGAAACGCGTCCTGCAGAAAGTCAACATCACGCAAGCAAAGAAACAAGCACATACCAAGCAGACCAACAATTGTCAGACCACCTTTCTGCAAAAGGCAACAGCAGTCCTACAGAGCACCTGTCCTCACAACTGACAGCATGGACAGTCTTGTTGCCACTCCACTTCACAAATCATGTCTCTCAGTCAAAAAAGGCGTCGTCCACCTCTAGACAAAGGCTGATCTGAGGCATCATCAACATCCCCTTGATCTTCTTCAGCAGCAGTCTGCTGTGTCTGTCTAGGCAATCGCATGGACGCAGCCAGAGTTCCAGTCAGGGCTTGGGATGCAGCCGTCGTCCCTGGGATTGGCTGCAGAGCCTGGGATGCTGACAAGTCTGGCTGGGGCCTGCGGGGATCTGGGAAGGGCAGGACAGCATGAACTGGCCCCTGCAAAGTAGAAGAAGAAAGATCAAAAGAGTCACGATAAGCGCAGTGCAGCATTCAAGTAAGATGCACACTTGTGGGGAGGCAACAATCAGTGACTACTTGTATAGCAACGCCGTTGCCACAGCAAATCTGGTGACTCATGACAGGCCTGAGACGATTATCGGGCAATCCTTTTTCAGAGGGAGACTCGTCACAGCCACTCACAAATGTCCATCTCAGATGAGGTATGAGAGCCTGCTGAGCTTTGGTACCACAAGCTGCAGGGGTCAATACTGCTGCAGTGTTGTGACAATATAGTCCAAGAAGGGTGACTCTGACGTCACCAGGAGCCAGCGGTAACAAGTTTATGAGCATTACAACAGGCTCGGCTCAAAGCACACCACAGCATTGTAGTTTTACTGCTGCAAGGATGTCATATCATGCAAACAATACAGATACTGTCTGCGTTCTTCAGAAGCTTTTGAGTAGTTTTGGCAAAGCAAGGTGTGACTTCCTTTTGCATGCAGTTGTGAGTTTCTTTTGCATGCAGTTGTGAGTTTCTTTTGCATGCAGTTTCTGCAAAGCGATGTGTGCTGCAAGACCGCATGCAAGTCATGCAGAGCAAACGTGCATCTGCCTTTCCTGGCAAAGCAAGAGTCCTGGCAAACCTGAGGGGTTTTGGGCAGCTGCATGAGGTCATCGCTGTCAACCTGCAGCAGAGCTGCATCTGGGGCTGACAGCTTGATGTTGCACAGCGGCACCTCCGACAGCAAGCCCATACTGGTCAACACCTGCACGCCACACACTGACTATAACTACAATCCTTCCATGCTTTCAGAAACTTTCCATGAGGTGTTTTTTAAAGATTGTTTAGAACCTGTGCACCTGCATTAGCCACAGGTAGATTTCAGGTGTGCTTTCCCCCAGTTCTGAAGGCCATTAGATGCTCTATTCAATTGCATCACTTGTTGACGTCACAGCATGTGCGTTGAGTCTGCAGGCATAAATAGATGATGACCTGAAGGGGGCATGAGGCGGGCTACAGCCATCCTGAACAAAGAATGAAAGGTCAAATGAATGGATAAGGGGAAGGAGTGGGAGG
>JAABUK010012624.1_pt1 | contig 10723 bp, 13 predicted proteins | sample 5559141 | NCBI WGS metagenome assembly JAABUK01 (sample SAMN10711869, study PRJNA513367) | rock metagenome | isolation source: Antarctica rocks | place: Antarctica: Victoria Land, Pudding Butte nord | collected 2016-01-03
TGGGACTTTTGCGGTGGTGGAATTGGTTATGAGGGCCCTGGGGTGAGGGTGGATGGGATCGGATGTAGATAGGGAAGTTGTTGTCCTAGATTAATTTACTCATGATTGCACGTGGGTTTGGGTTAGAGTTTTTAACTGAAGAGTGATAGCTGGAGAAGCAGAGCAATCTTAAGAACGGGCCTCTCCTAGACGGCCACATCGACACTCTCACGGCGGCCTGAAGAGATCATCAACATCAAAGTTTTGTACAGCACGAATATAAGGGGCTGAGGCATACTTGAACTCAAGGCTCTGTTACCTCCCTGAATGATGGCTACAGCAGAAGAAAAATGCTTGATTCCATATTTTGCTCGAACGCCCATAATCATGTTGTGCACATGAAGAAATGTATAATGCCTCCCCACGGAAGCTTCCGACAATTCTATCTGTAAGGAGCATCCGCCCTAGCAATAGCGGCCAACTCGGGCTCCCACTTATCGCCATTAGCCAGCAATTTTTCTTTATTGTACAACAGCTCTTCCCTCGTCTCCGTAGCATATTCTGCATTCGGTCCTACAATCATCAGCATTAGTTCCATCCGCCCGATCAACCCAACAGAAGACAAGTATACTCACCCTCCACAATCGCGTCAACAGGACAACTCTCCTGACAAAATCCGCAGTATATACACTTCGTCATATCGATATCGTATCTCGTCGTCCTCCTCGAACCGTCCTCTCTCTCTTCGGCTTCAATGGTAATAGCCTGAGCGGGACAGATAGCTTCGCAGAGCTTGCAGGCGATGCAGCGTTCTTCGCCGGAGGGGTAGCGGCGCAGGGCGTGTTCGCCGCGGAAGCGGGGGGAGATGGGGCCTTTCTCGAAGGGGTAGTATATCGTATATCTAAGAGACACGGTTAAACATGTATGAATCGGTGTGCTGAGGCGAGAGGGGTGAAGGCGTACGGCGGTCTGAAGAATTGCTCTAATACGACGTACATGCCCCGGAATATCTCGGTCAGGAGGAAGTAGTTGCTGGCTTTGTTGATGGAACTGTCACCCTCGTCGAAGCGCTTGGGACGTGGTAACCTGAAGCCCTTAGGTGGTTTGCCGTAGGGTGTATCTTGGAGGGATGTTGAGGTGTGGAACTGAGAGGTGGCGCGGAGATAGGGCGATGGGCGCATGAGAAGCTGTGAGGTCTGTGGTCTTGCAACCATGCGCGACAGCGGTCTCACTGCTGAAGCCATGTTGGATGTGTGATGAAGAGAGGAGATGGTGGTGGCGACGAGCTGCAACGGAAGTGCTTCTTCAACATGTGGATAGTAGTGAGGTCAGCTATTTGAGGTGATGTGTGATTGGTGCAAGTGGGAAGCTCGGAGCCAAAATTCAGTCGGGCAGCCGAGAGAGAACAATTTGGCACCACAGCTTGACATCAACTGGGCGAACTTTGCGAGAAGCTATCACATCCACCACAACCTTTGAGTTCTGCCAGCTGAATCGTGTTCTCCCTCGCTATTTCTTCCGTGATGTTTCGAACAGCTGCCATCAGAGCTCTTCGAGCAGTCTCGACACCTCGAATCATACATCAAGCAACATCTGCACGACCGCAAGCACTGAACTCTTGCCTTCGATCATCTCAACCCGTACTATCACTTGCCAATTCATCCATAAGATTCTACTCTGCACCGGCCGGTCTGAAAAAAGATGAAGTTCAAGGAAGGATAATGGACCTTCTAAAGAACTTTGACAAGGTATGCTCGACTGCCGGATCTTCGGTCTCTCTTTTGTACTGACACATGCGAAGATTACAGATGCATCAAAGGTCGGCTACCCAACGTATTCGTCTTTCAATCATGATACGTACTGATGGCTGTAGATAACTTCTACGTCGCATTTCGGAAATGACCTCGGCTTGGACAGCCTCGATACCGTGGAAGTCGTTATGGCAATTGAGGAGGAATTTAGCATCGAGATCCCGGACAAAGAGGCTGATGCCATTCACAGCATCGATCAGGCAGTGACTTATATCTGTGCGCAACCAGATGCGCATTGAGGAGGTCGACGGGCTTGCTTTGGGATGTGGACCGCTGTGGAGGGTTGCTGGAGTCAGGACACTGACGATGAAGAGGGACTCTTCAAACTCAACATTGTACATGATCGAATACTACGGCGCTGTTCGAAGATGCGCCTTTTCCGAAGCGCATCATCGTCTAGAAAAACCACAACTCTCTAAAAACTCCGCCCCTTTTTCATCTTTTTGTTGACTTTGTTAATGGCTTCCTGCCGTCTACTAACAAGCATGCGTAGAACCAGCTTCACTGAAACTGGGAGTTGACACTATGCTGCCGCAAGAGTTGGAGGATTCCTTCCACGATCGTAGAGAAGAGGTTCAAAAGCTTAGGATCCATACTCGCTCTTCACTCAGGGGCTCTTCTTTATCCGAGTGCTCGGTTGACCTATAATAGCATCTACATGGTATGTCCATAGCAAGAAGAGCCTCTGAAGTGAGACCAATATATTATAGCGAACCTCATGTGAAGTCCATCTCCAAATCAAATGTTATATCATAGAAAAAGCATTTCAATGCCATCTCCTATGCCAGTCTCCGGAAAAAAGAAGACTTCATATAGCCTCTCCTTCCGCGATCCAGCCCTTCCAAAAAGCAAAAGGAGAATCAACCGCCTACTGCCCCGGTGGTAGTTTGACCTGAGAAGATTCTGCTTTTGTCGTATCGTTCCTACAAGTTGGTGTTTAGCTTCGGTCGGGAGGGAGATATAATGCTTCGGTCGGTGCATGGTGTGGCTCGAACTGGTGTCGGTCGGTTCGTTTCCCAATCTCGTAACTCAGATGCCTTCTACCCCGAAGGGTAGTTTGACCCGACTAAGCCAGGAAGTTGTTAGAGGGAGTGGGTAAATAATACAATATATGCATTTGGATTTGCGGCAGTAGGCGGTGTTCAGCTTGGAGCTGGCCTTTTGAACTTGGTGGCTGCAATGAAATCCCCGACATAGGCGAAGAACAGTTGCATCTGCTGAGGTATCATTAATATGGCGCTGGTGCTATTCTCAACCCGCGGCTCTGATATTGAAAGCTCATAGGTCTTGCAAAGGCTTCAAATCGTGGTGGTCGAGATCGTGGCCGCTCCTTCTCTGCTTGCTACTTCTGAGGATCCCTCCAGATCTCAACATACCGCTGGCGCAGTTGTCAAAGTAATACACCTGGGACCATCCGATGCCATGAAGGGATTTCCCAACAGCGAGAACGCCGACTCAGCCCCACGGTCATTGGATATCGGCGCCTCGAGATTACTGGGTATTGTCGCCTGTCAACATTACCGTCTGAGCAGGATCACCCAACGCAGAGTCCAACCTCTCTAAGTCCAACATTATCTTCTGCGGAGAGACGATCTGCTGAGGTAAATCCGGAGTACAGGCCATACACGTGCCATTAACCGACCAAGTTATCTTTGTCTCGCACGACCGTCTGATAGTCCGTCCAGAAGTTCATTTCTGCGCTTTAGAGAGGCAGGGTGGCCCAATAGGCGTCCATATTTCTTCTCCATTCGATTTTGATTCCCCTGTGATGCTGAGTTGCAACGTGCGCAAGTCGAGTGTCTTCTGGTGAATTTAGCCAACTTCATCTTTGAGGGCGTTCACGTTAATGCTGAGGAGGCCGTCTGTTGTTGTCTTTGTGACTATGCCTGGTCTGAGCTCACTCACAATCTGGAGGACTGCTTGCTTTTCTTGCTGCAAGACTGCAATTTTGGCCCTGAGAGCCGCAGGACTTGGATCATCAGAATCTTTGCACATTGTGGACGCCATGGTACTTGAAATTTCAGAAGCCACAGCACACACGGATCGGACTACAGCCTCGTTCCCCCCTTCCTGGGCTTCGGAAACGAGCTCCTGCAAAGTTGTCATTGTTCTGTCTTTGGTTGCAGCATGTTGGTCCAATATTTCCTGGCACTCATTGGCTTGCTTCTCAAGATTACTGATCTGCCCTGCTAATGTGCTGTTCGCCATGATGACTTCTTGATTATCGCTGTCGAGGGTTTTATCCCTTTGCTTGACGTTCTCGAGAACGACCTTAGTGTATGCAAGGTCTCTCTCTACAGTGTTCTCGGGGACAGTGGACGGCACAAGCTGACAACGACAGCTCTTCAATGTCGCTTCCAATAAGCTCAAGCAAAATTTCACAAATTCTAGAACGTGTTTCGAGCACTGCAACTCTTGTTCAAGCATCTTGCGAGAGACATAGTGTTTTGTGTTCCGCTCTTCAGAGGCGTCAAGTTTTCGTTTCAAGTCTGCGATACTCCTTTTTGCCAACCGGAGCTTGCGCTCTGTACCCTCCAAGTTCCCTTGAGAAAAGGGCATTTCGGTCATCTCTGCAGTGGACTCTTCCTTGCGCATAAGGCGGGCACGCACGGTTTCTTCAGTCTCGCTTAGCATGTTCTAGATTTGTTTCTTTTCGCGCTCCGACGCGAACAGCCTTTCCCGCATCTGGTCTAACAATAATTGGGACTGCGTTTGTTGTTTCTGCGATGTGACGAGTTTCTCTCGAGTATTGTCTAGGACAGCTTGCGACTGTGGTTGTTCTTGCTGTAAAAAGACGCACCCTTCTTGCATCTCAACCAGCGAAACTCAATACTGCAGTTGTTCTGTTTGTGAGGCCGCAAGCTTTTGCTGCGTCTCATCCAGCGAGATTCGGAGCTGCTCATGTGCTTCCTGTGAGATGATCAGCTCCTTCCGTGTCTGATGTAGTACGATTTCCGACCGCATTTGTTCTTTATGTGAGGTGTCAAGTCTCTGTCTTGTCTCGTCTAGTATAACCTGGATTCGTTCCTGTTCTTGAGGAGAACTGATAAGATCTTCCGTGGCCCGACTAAGGGAGGTCTCAATTTCTTCTTGGTACTCCTGGGAAGTGACCATTTAATGCCGAATTTTGTCTGATTCACGGCCTTGGGCGAATAGTCGGCTGGCAAAATCCTCATTCTCCTTGACAGCCTTTTCTGCTGCGTGGATCTGCCATTTGAAGGCCTCCAGGTCTAATCTTGAGGCATTCAGATGCTGCTCAAGCATACATTGTCTGGTCACCGCTTGCTCTTCACGGGCTGCCAGAAGCCTGAACTCGCGCGTCCTGTGTTGGAGTTGCGCTTCCAAGACACGCAGTCGCTGCGTTAATGGCCCAGTCGGTTCAATCAGCGTGTCCTGATCCTTGAGACAGGCCGCGTTCTTCTTGCAGGATTCGAGGCGGCGCACGAGGGATTCCAATTTTTGTCTCTGAGGCTGTCCCGCTCGAGTGAGAGACCATGTATGGTACGTCGAAGATGCGGCACAATGTCCTTCATCGAAATGTTCTCAGCTTTCAGTCTCTCCATCTCTGCCAAGCAAGCATTGAGACTTTCCTTGAGCTCCTGCTTCCCCTGACTTTGCCGATCTACTGTGGCATCCAAGCATTCTGAACCAGTCAAGCGCGAAGGTGGAACAATACACATCTGCTTCGTCAAATTCTTCAACTTTTACGATAGCAGCATTGCGCTCAACAGGACCAGGAAGATCTTGCTCCGATGTGAGGTCCACTTGAGAGATGGCGGTCGGAAGATTTTCCTCATTCATTTCAATTTGCCCTATCTGGCAATTGAGACTTTGGTCCAAACGCGCATGGGTTTGCACCACTGGTGAAGATAGCTTCCTCTTGTTCTGGGCAATGCATTCATCTCGCCTCGCCTGAGTTCGCCTCCAATTCGGAAGGGGCGGCCTATCATGCAATGGAGGTTGCTCCACGATGATGGTGTCCTCATCATCGTCTTCGACGGTAATCTGTGCGGCGTCCTCGCTTTTTCTTGCCTTAGAGAAAGTCGAGATGGCTTTTCGTCGGAATCGTTGACTGATTAGGAGTCTGACGTCGACAGTTTGCAGTTTTTCTTTCGCCAATGCTGACGCTGGTTGGAAGCATCCATCTGGAGAACCCTGCTTGATCCAGAAGTTGCCTCCGTTGCCATTCCAAGCCTAGGTGTACTAGAACAGAACAGCCTTTGTACAAAGTGGGGTTACGCTGATTACAGCGATTTGACTGCCTTGGAATGGGAATCATCAAACGAACAATTTTGTCAAAGCTTCAAAAAAGACGAAAGGCCAACTTGCATTCCGTTTATGCATCTCACGGACGACAAGGAAAAGGAAGGACGTGCGAAAAAGGTAAAGCATCATGTTTTTGAACGCAAGAAGCGATGAGCGAAACTCATGTGATCCAGCACTTATGCAGCCATACGGCGGCTATACCCAGATCCAAAGTCTTGGAAGTGTGAAAAGAAGAATGAGGGGGCCTATCAAAATTGGTTGCGTGAGACGTCGTAGTGTGAGGGACAATTCTTGATTTGCTTCAGCCGAAACAAGCCGGAGTCCTGCGCCACAGATGGGCAGAAGGCAGTTGTGATAAAACGAATACCACTTACAGATCACTTACCGCTGGCAAATGGCGTGGTCAATGTTGCATAACACAATGCAGTTGGGGGCAAAGCTCGATGACATGGCTTGAGGGCAGATTCATGTCTTCTGCGGTGGGGATAGTCGAGATGGAGTGATAGAGTCATCGCTGAGGCCGGCACTATGGCCTCCACGGATGGGTGAAAGACCACAGGGCAGTTCATATGGTGACTCTGAGTGTGTGCCAACGTCGCTATCAGCTGTCAAGCAGCACTTTAAGATGTATGTCCGAGGGGTCGTGAAAATCAAGACCCGATGTACTCTCCACAAACTCAGAGATTGGGCTTTCCTTGGCTATCAATGTGCGGCCCATGGTTCAGTCAACGAAACCCAGGGGCGAATTGATCCACTGTGCGCGTAGCAGAGCTTTGGAAGCCCTGATCCTGAACAATCGCTTCTTGGTGCCATCGCCGTCGCATCGCATTGTCTCAAGATCATTCCCAGCCGTTGTCCTTGGTATCATCCGAACCTACAGCTTTCAGCTGCCACAAGGGCATATTTAGACGTGACTGTTTAACACTTGTCCGTTCAACCCAAGCTCGAAATATCATTTTAGATGTATGAGGACTCCCTTGGACCTCCAGAGGACGATCGAGCTCCATTTCGCCAACGACGGAACTCAATCATCCTACGAAAGACAGCCACAAAACAGGTTTTTGACCAGAAGTTTGAGTGGCTCAACAGCGACTCCAATCACATCCTGGCCAGAACACAGACCTCGACATGGATCGGCATGCAACCACTTTACAAAGGCCAGGGATGCATTGGTTGGTCATCTGCACGGAAGCGTGGAGAAGAATTGTGGCTGGAAGGGCGATGTCATTGCCAAATTGGATGCCTCGACAATGGGAAAATGGATTCCCAGCCCTCTTTTGCTCCTACAATATATGACGTGGACTTCTTCAATTCGCGACTTCATCTTTCAATTCCATCCGCCGATTTAGGAATCCTCTTTCGCAAACTTCCCGTTCAGGCAAGACCTCATTCCAGTTTAAGTCCACACAATCACCACACCTTGCGCTGCAACTAATCGACGACCTTCTCGCCTCTTAATCGCCAGAACCGCAATCATAGGTCTCTCATTTGATTACGCTCCCAACCGAGGGGAAAGAAAAGACTCCGGGTACCAGACCGCCAACGAAATGACGGAACAAGGGAAACGGAGGAAGGAGAAGCCGCTCAATGAGTATGTAAATCCAAGCCTCGTCAGATAGCGGCTATGAAGCTTCCGCCACGAGCAGTTGGGATGTGCTTTGCGCAAAGGCATCCAGCAGGGGATTGATCGACCCTCATTGCTAACACCCTCTAGGCTCATGACACACAGCATTGTCGACATCTACGTCGGTCCCGAATCAACCCACTGGCCCGTCCACGAAAAACTCCTTTGTTACCACTCCCCCTTCTTCGCCTCCATCTTCTACGACAAAAAAGCCAATTCGCGGCCCGGCTCCTCCAAATCCTACGGTCTCCCCGAAGATGACGATCTCCCCTTCGAACTCCTGGTCGGTTGGCTCTACTCTGGTGCCATCAAACCCCCTAGCGAAGAAAAAGGCGTCGGACCACTCCTCGATCTGTACCTACTAGCCGATAAATTCGAGATGCAGAAACTGGCTGACGACGTCGTTAATACCGTGCGCGAATTCTACCATAGCACAGGCTCATATCCCGGTCTACGACGAGTACAATACATCTATTCCAACACCGACGACGATAACGTGATGCGCGAGATGATGGTTGGAAGCATCGCGCGGTACCTCGCACTTGGCGATGCAGTCCCGAACCACTGGGCAAAAGCATTACAGCGCAACGGCCAGCTAGCCCTGGATATCATCCGCAGCATTCAGGAATGGCATCTTGAGTCGCGGTCTGTCCCCGACGCTCGAGACGCCAGTGCAGATCAAGGTCGGTTGGCCAATGGTGCGTTTTCGGCGGTTGAGGAGCCGGAAAGACCAGTGAGCCAGAAGACAAACGACACAACGACAGCAACTGATCAGTCGGGTGCGAATGGCATGGATACATCTGCGGCGACGAGCGTTGACGGGAATGACAGCGGGTACGAAGAGAATAAAGAACATGCTGAAGGGGATGAGAAACCTTCCGAGTGAGTTTCAGTTCGGTTCGGACTGCCTGCTCTTTCCCACTCCTCAACTTCCTGCAGGTGCTTTGATTATGAAAAAACTTCCATGTCAGCTTAGCTTGAAAGGAACCTCCTGAGCCAGGTGTCTTCTTAAAGGATGCAGTTCCCCGCCGATGTTACCGCCGAGGCCTAGGGCACAGGCCCAAGATGAAAAGACTGGAGACGAAGAGGAATTGCAAACTACGAGGCAGGCGTCGGAACATTTTCTTCAGTGAAGAAGGAAACCGACCTCGGTCTCGTTTCGTTGGGCGTACATTGTATTCTTCTCCTTTTGGATCTCGGAAGTCATCTTCGTTGTATCATCTACATATCATTCATAATATCCTGAACATCAATGGAGTTGTTCCCTGTTGCTGACTCGCATCTCAAAAGAACTTTGAATTCAAATCTCCTCTCCCTACCTACCCTACGAGTACTTAAGTGTCACGCATATGTTTGTCGTTTGAAGCGTCCCACCCTATCTCGTGAGTAGGGAATCTGCTAGCTGGGCCAGTTCATGGTTTGAATGTGGCGCGTCGACCCACCTTCTATGCCCCCATCTTGACCATGCGAAGGGGTCCTCTATTACTCGCCAGGCAAACTGGCCTCTAGGATCTATTATTAGGCGATGCTTAGATTCTAGTTAGTCCTCTTCTGGTCGTAATCGTCGATGCTCTGGTGGAACGGTATTTGTGTTACTGTTGTCGGGGGATGAAAGCAATCCCTGAAGAAATGTTCCGGCTAACATATGATTCCTAGGATGGGCGAGGTGCGTATGTCCCGACCAATGGATGAACGGTATTCAGTATTCTTTGGTGATCTAGAGGGTTGGATAGGTGTGTGTGTGTGTTTTGAGACAGGCTGGAGAAATGACTATCAGGTTCCGTAAGTACAGGATTTATTTGGGATTGATGTGGGAGAGATTAAAGAAATAATATTGCATTTCATCTTCATCTCTGGTCAAGCCAGATTGGAAATTAGTTGCATTCTTTTGATGCAAGCGCTATTTACTAAGAGGTAGAAAGAGACGACGAAAGACCAGGCCCGAAATATGCGCAGATGGCAGAAAACGTGTTTGATCAATACAGCTGCCCCAGAAAAGGTGTCGACAGCCTTTTGTATGTAGACCATGCATCCCTGCAAGTTTTCTTTCCTTCCTTGGTTGCTGGTGGGCTTTATTTGCTTCGTTTGTGCTCGGGGGCAACCGAGGAACACACCGAGTAAGGCCTGAGAAACTCAACCAGGGCGGTGTGCCCTCTAGACTCCGCTACATCGATCGGGAACCACCCGTTGTTCTCGATCAGAGAGACCCTTGTTGTTCTTGATCAAAGGGTCAGCACCATTCTTCAAGAGCAATTCTGCCATGGCGACATTGCCGCACCTAGCGGCTTCGAATAGCGGAGTCCCCACTCCAAAATATTTGTAGTCCTTGTAGGAATCGGGATGATTTTGGTACTTGATGGTGTTGATAGGAGGACCTTTATCGAGAAGCATTTGGGCAACTTCAAGGCAGTCTGGCAATTTTCGGTGGACAGCACCATGAAGAAGTTGCCTCTTCTCAATTGATCCGCCATGTTCAAAGAGTAGCCCATTGATGGCAAGATTAACATCTAGGATATTGAATGGAACACCGTGCGATAGCAGATAGGCCACCACGGGTATATGATGTCCAATGGTAGCCCCGCGCATCACGGTCGTGAACTTGTTCATATCAATCGCTCCATAGGAGTGTTGGGAAGGCTCTCCGCCTCAAAGATTGATACAACGGTGCCAAGATCACCGCGGATTGCGGCGCTGTCCAGTGCGTGAAATCCCTCAGGGGTCGCTTGACGTTCATCATGGCAGAAGACCGGCCAGCATCGAATTCCCCGTAATCGTATGGCGGCGGGCTTGGGAGAGCACAGGGTGCCCATCCGATTGAGTTGCCAGCCATAGTGCTGAATTCTTTGGGTATTGGCTGTCTGGAAGTGATCAAAGAAGTTGAAAGGAATCGAGAGGCTTCGCAACTTCAAATTGTTACTACAGTACTAACGCAAAAGTATCTACCCGCGGGCGCGTTTTTCTTGGCCAAATTTCGACGCGTTTTTTGACCATTATATTTGCACCATACATTATACCATGCCCAGAAGGCCTTTGGAGACGATTT
>JAABUK010012625.1_pt1 | contig 10722 bp, 11 predicted proteins | sample 5559141 | NCBI WGS metagenome assembly JAABUK01 (sample SAMN10711869, study PRJNA513367) | rock metagenome | isolation source: Antarctica rocks | place: Antarctica: Victoria Land, Pudding Butte nord | collected 2016-01-03
AATATTAAGAATACAGAAGAAGATTGATACAAAAGCTTCTATTTATGTAATGTTCAGAGACTGCGCTAGACTTGAAAGAAATGTGTTTGTGACATGAAAAGAAAATGATGTAGATGAACAAAATGTTGATGAAAGAAAAGAATGTTGAGAAAGAAAAAGAGTGTTGAGTCATATTTGAGTCAAATCTGAGTCAGATCTAGATCAGATCTCAACTAAATCGTTGACTAGTTCTAATCATTACGCAGAGTACTTGCTAGCGTGCACTGCGAATTGATTAAAACTTCAGCCTTGTTCAGTCTTATCGATCTTGATACGCTCGTAACAAATAATAGATATCATGTATCTTGACATGTTTTTTTCAAGTTCATCTTGTTATGCAATAGTTTAATGCATACGTTAGTCTTGTCTTTCACATCAAACACAGTACATACATCAACAGTAGAAGTAATATTGAATGTCATCTTCATGATTATCGCTTCAAGCTTCGTTCGCTTTGCAGTCTTCTTCTTTCTCGTCTTTTTCATCAAATTCATCTCAAAGCATTGAGCTATTATACAATCAGCTTTTGAAATACATATGCATTACTCAAATGCATTATCATGCAGATTTTTTCCCACTCAATCATCTGTGATCATATCTTGCATATTGCTCTTCATGTTCATCTGCTTCTCTTTCGAGACTTTCTGATATATGCTGATAACTCTCAGCTTTGTCAGTTGCTTATAAAGAGCGACTCGATTTGCATTCTGCTTGATATAAAGAGTTTTTTGATCTTCATCTCATTCAACGACTTAATTTCTACTTGCAATGAATTGCAACTTGATAAATAAATTGAACATTCTGTGATCTTGATTAGTCTCAATGATAATGCATATAAATAATGCATCACAATCTTCTTATCTGATAATAATGTTAAACAACATTAGAGTTAGAATAGATGTGAAACGTAGATAAAGTTAAAGTTAGAATAAACATGAAACGTAGATAAAGTTAGTGTTAGAATAGATGTGAGATGTACATAAATTAAAGTTAAAGCTGAATTTTGAAATTCATTCATCATCTTAAAGCTGCGATCATCACAATCATCATCTCAGTGATGCAATCAACACATTCATCATAATAGTGATATAATCAACACATTCATCATAAAAGTGATATTATTAACACAGTTTATTCAATCATTATCTTTTGTTGACATCGTACTTCACTTTGCTTTCACTCTACTCAATTATCGTTATCTTCTACTCAATTATTGCAATTTTCTACTCAATTATTGCAACATTTCAAATCATGATTGAATAATTTACATCATATTCATGACGCGTTGCAAGCAGACAGATAATGCATTTAAATAATGCATTTCTTGTTACGCATTGCTGACAGACTTGATTTAGAACGAAAGTTGAATGAAGATGCATTGTATAATGATTTGAGAAAATCAACTTGTGATGATAAATATTCATTAGATTAAATTGAGAAAGAATCAAGACAAGATCATAAAATTATGTTTGAAAGTAAAATCTTGCTTGAAAGCAAGATAAATAGAATTGAGAAGTTAATGCAAACAGATAATGCATCAAGCAATCAACAGTTAATTTATTGCAACAGATAAAGAGAAAATGAAAGTCAGAAATCATTGCTCTTCGAGAAATTCGTCGTTATCAGAAAGCTGCGAATTTGTTAATATCTAAGATCTCATTTGAAAGACTAGTATGAAAAATTCTTCAGAATGAGACTGATATGAATCAACTTAGTTCAAAAATGAGCGATGAGAACTACAAAATTCAAGCTTCGACTCTGCTTGCTCTTCAGAAGATTACAGAAGCATTTCTATGTGAATTTCTTGTCAGTAAATGCATTACTCATTTGCATTACTCTTGATGTTTTACAACACTTACTGATATCATGCTTTACATATGCAGATAGCAATCTTCTTGCTATTCATGTCAAGTGAGTAATCATTCAGCAGAGAAATTTGATACTCATGAAGACTTTGATGCGCAATCTTGAAATTCAGTTGAATCATGAATAGAAATAACATTCATGATAACTTGATCAAATCAAGCTATTTAGCATAGCAATACACTCTATGAACTGCATTATCTTTTTGCATTATCTCGTAAGTGTGTTATCATACTACATACATTGACAATGCAAAAGCAATTTTGAATGAAATGATATTGAACATTTAAACACTAATAGAACATAAAACATTCTGCAAATCTGTCTTGAAAGAATCATCAGATTCATCAATCATGTTATCTTCATCTTCTTCTCTACGATAAATATTTCATGCTTCGATGATAGTTTTCTCAGAATTCAAGTTCATGATATGATTATAATACTTAAGAAGCATTATCTGTTCAACTGATTCTGAAGTTATTTGTGATTGATTTCATCAACAAACTCTTCTTGCAAGACTGAATGTTCATTCAATATTTATAAAGAATATTGAACATGAAAGAACATTCTTAGTCATTTGAGTCAATCTTGAATAGTTTGAGACGTTGTCTCTTCAATACTTTCATGTTGAAAACTTCTCAACAATAGCGTCAGTGTGAAAATATCAATCATCTTCACTAACAGATACAGAGCGACGTTGAGTTCTTTGAAGAAGAGTTCATGTAATTATCACAACAGACTATAGCATTGTTAACAAATGATTAATTGCATTATCATATTGCATTATCTGATCAACATCACTAGTCACTTGCGCTCTGACTTCTGCAATTGTAGTTCTCTCTTCATAATGATGATGAAAATAGTTCTTGAACTCTTTTCTGTACTTGTTGTAATAAAAATGAGAATTGTTCTCATTTGCATTTCAATCTTGATACAAATTCAGCTTTTGAGTAGAATCTAAAATCATAGCGAGATTGTATATCAGTTCATCTTTGCTCTTCATCTTGAAATAATACTTTGCAAGCTTGTTAAAAGCTAGTTCGCAAGCTCGAAGAACAAGTGCTTGTGAAGTACATGCATTATTGCATACTATCGTCTCAATAACATTGAAATGATTGAAAAAAGCATCAAACATTTGAAATTCTAAATGTATATCAACATTGATGATTCTAGATATGATCAAAGTTAACTCGTAGAAAGAATTTAACATGTTGTCAACAAGCAATACTAGTGATCATTCATTCTTCTTTAATTGAATAGCTTGAATCTTTGCATTTATCAAGAATGTCTCAACTCATGTATTAATCATGTCACGCAGTTGATATGCATGTCAAAGCATCAAATAAATAGAGTTTCAGCGAATGCAAATGTTTTGTATCAATTTTCAAGATCTTGTTGCTTGTAACTTTAAAAAGTGAAGCTTTCATTGAGAAGAATTATTGATAGCAATAGTAATAGCGCGAATCTGTTTCATTGATTAGTAAATGCATTATCTTTTTGCATTATCATCTTGATAAATATCTTCTTGACAACAGTGCAAAAATTATTGCTTGTGATTACATTCTCAACTTGATCATCGTTCAATGATATAACAAGATTGTTGTTCAAAGTCTCTGATTCAATAACTCTGATAAATTCTTGAGTCATTAGATTAATGATATGAGTCATACAAGATATCGAGTTTTATGCTTTATCTCATAAAATGTCGCGTCAATTGAGCGCTCTTTCAAGCTTCTTCTTCAGAATGTCATTGTTGCTTGCATTATTGATAACAACGTTGAAAAGCTTGTTCTTAATGTCGTATGTATTCAAAATCTTGAACAGCTCTTGCATCAAATGACAATCAGTATGCTCAACTTGAAGAGATGTAAATTCAATGAGATGTTCATGATATTGAAATGTAGCATTCATTCAATATATCAAAACTTTCAGATAAGCGACTTTTTAAGAATTAAATCATGCATTCAACGCAATAGAAATCTGTCGTGACTCTTTTAAATCTTGCTTTATCTTTGCTTGAATTTCATCATATTTTAAGAAAATCATGTTTGACAATTTAGCGCAATGCACAAGAGTAATCTCTGAACGAAGCATTTGTAGTAACTGTCGAAAATGCTTGTTTTCAATGATTCAAAAAGACAAATTCAGTGCAACAAAAATCTGACTTAATATCTTTTCTCAATTCTGTTGATTGAATTGAGATGATAAGTTAATATGACTTTTCTTCTATAAATACATCAACTTTGCATTATCTATTTGCATTATCATATTGAACTTACATGATCGAAAGATATCTTAAGCTGTGAAAGAGAGTTGAGTCGTTTTCGTTTCTGATAAGCATTTGACTTAAGATGCTTGATCATATTGAACGTACTAGATTCATCAATAGTCGTAGAATGATCTAGAATTTTAAGACAATTCTTGCATGAAATCTTAGAATATTCTTTCAACGTCAAGATCATTTGAATAAAGTTGTTTCAGATGTTGAAATGTTTATTCACTTCAATCTTCTTAACTCAAAGTGAATTATCTATCTTTCTTTGAGTCTTGTTGATGACACTTTCGTCAATAGACATCTGTAGTCATCATTGTTGAAATTGAGCATTGATATCAGCACTTCACTCAACATACTGATTATTCTCTCTTAATATTAAAAGAGAAGTATCGCGATGAATTTTATTCATTGCTTCTTAAAGAGTTTGTTTCTTTTCGACGAAATTCTGATTGATGTTTCGTGAATCTTGACTTGCAAATTCATGAGAATGAATATTACTGAAAGTAAATGAATGAATGATCGAGAAATTAGATTCTTTCTCAATCAAAGATCTTGATAATTCATATGTCTTATCAGAATTAAACATCTTGCAATATATTTTATTGATAATGCAACAAGGTAATGCAAACAATAAGAAGAGAAATAAATTCATTTGTTTCACGTAAGTCTTTTAAATATAATGACGTAATAGATTCAAAAATAGTAAATCTTGACATTTGATATCATTTTCGATTTCTTGATGAGTCAAGTCGAAAACTTGAATCGAGTATCAACTTAAGATCAATATCAGATTGAGTCAAAATGTTGAAATCAAGTATTTGAGTTAAGTCAGAAGATTGATATTGAGTACTCAAGTCAAGTCAGAAGATTGATATTAAAACTCAACTTAACGATCAGTTTAATAAGTTCTATACAGCTTATTTGAATGACATCTTGATTTATTTTAACAATGAACTTGAGAACGAGATTCATGTCAAGCTCATTCTGCAAAAGTTGCAAAAAGCAAATCTTTAAATGAATATAATCAAATACAAGTTTCACATCACTTAAATCTTGTATTTAAAATTGATAATCATCATCAAAGAAATTAAGATAAACTTTTCTAAAATAAACATCATTGTCAACTGACTCATCTTGATCTGTTAGAAATCTGTCTAGAGCGAGTTAGATAAAGATGTCATTTAACTAGAAGATAAATGCTAAGAAAGAAAGATAGTTACAGAAAAGAAGCTGATTACATATGTGTGTTTCTTCGTTGACGCTAGACTCAATAGAGACTAGTCAAGATGACGAAGTGAGAATAGATCTGACAAGGCTAGAAGACTGAGTCTGACAAGACTAGAATCATGACATTACTTTTCTTCTTCGACGATTCATATTCGCATGAATGTATTTTCTATTCGACTCAATTGATTGTTCAATCATGATTTCACAGACTCAGACCTGTTAAATTGTGATTGGTTGAATTGTTGATTAGCATGATTTGTTTGAGTATCAAATATAAAAATCATCAACAATCTTCTAAGCGTTCATAAATTCATCATCATCAGCGTTGTATCAATTGAGATCATTGTCATAGTCATTTCATTTGACTCTATACTGAAGTTATCTTCGATATCGACGAAAATTCAATATATCATCGATTTTTCACTCGTCTTTATCGTTTATCACTATTGAATCTGAGAGTTTATTCTTTTGACCAGGCAAGAGATCATCGACGACAGAACGAAGCAGATCAGAATGAAATACATCATGAACTTGCATAGACTCTGATAATTTCAGTTTATATGAAGAGTCAACAAGATCTAGATTGATGAAAGAATCGAGCATTTTGTCATCTAGCTTCTTGAAAGATCTCGCTGTAACGATGTTTCTTTCATTCAGAAACATCTTTGATTCAATCTTGTAATTAATCTTCTTTCTATGCTTGTTAGCTTGATTCATCATTTGTTTTCGTGTTTTGATCAGAGCTTCACAAGCGAAGATTAATGTCTTGTTCATTTGCTCAGATATATTCTTGACTTGATTGATCTGCAAGCGTTCGCGAGTGCTTTCATACTCGATGATGTCAAAGTCAAAGCTCATATGAGAATGAAAGTTCTTGTTCATGAAGAAGAGAGTCAAGAAGATGACTGAGAACAAAACGTTATTGTTGACAAACTTGATCATGAGTAGTCACTTAAATCAGTCATTCTGCATATACGAACAAAAGAATTGAAGATATCGCTCGATGTTCTGATTGACTTGTTCGCTTTGATCGTCGATCTGAAAATGATAGACGATGAACAATTAAAGAAAAATGCTCAGTCATTTGCAAAGAAACTTTCATAGTATAGAGATGAATTGTGAATCTCAATCAAATACTATGAAGCTTGATAGATCATGAGTTCAATATACTCATTGAATCAGCATTTCAGCTGTTTTTTTGACAGTGATATCTTCATCATCAATGATGCAAGAAATATAATGTCTTTCTTTTGATAATTTGCAGATAATTGTCAGAATAACGTTGTACTTGCTTGAATCAAATAGATTGATAATGAAGTTCATTGCTATGTCTTGTCATTGCTGTTCAGATATCAATAGAGATTGAAGCAAGTCATTTGATTTATTTCTAGATGTTTTTGAGCGTTGACAGATATAGCAGTTTCAAATATATTGATCTATCGTTTTTCGCATGAATAATCAATAGTAGTTTCGCTTTATGACTTTCACAGTTCTAAGAATATCAGAATGATCAACTGATGATTGATCATGTATCTCACGAATCAGATTCATTTGTAGAAGCTCATTGAACGAGACTCATAACTGACTATCATGATACAAGATTTCATTCTGAGTTCAACAATTCTTCAATTTGATATCTTTATATTGTGTCTCATCTTTTGCTATTACTTCGCGAAGTAGCGTACAATTCTCGTTGATCTCATTAGTCTTAAGAATCTATTTATAGATTGATTCATCAATGTTTTTCTCTAGATCAGCGATTTTCATTCAATTCGACGTGAGAATTGTAGTTCGCTGATAGTGACATTGTTCATTCTCAAGACTTTTAGAAACTAAATTAACTTGACGAGTTAATGCATCAACTTTGATGTTTTGTTTGTTTGAGCAATACATGATTTTGAAGTTGAAGTCAACGAGCTTTTGTATTCAGCGCATTTGATGTCTACTTAGCTCTTTATCTTTCATTAATGACGTTAAAGCTTGATGATCAGTAAACATCTTGATGAGTAATTCAGTCAATTTCAGCTCAGGTCGTCAATGCTCAAAGACACGAATGATTGCTAGTAGTTTCTTGTCATAGATTTCGTAATTGCACTTAGCGAGACTCAGATTCTTGCTGTAGTAAATCATTGAATGCAATGTTTCTTCGTCATCATATTGAGAAAGTATGTCATCGTTAACGTAGTTGAATGAGTCTGTTTCAAGAATAGTCTTTCTATTCTGATCAAAATGACGAAGAATAGAGACTTCAGTCATTTATTTCTTCATATGATCAAAGATCGTTTGACAAGCTTGATTTCATTCAAATATCATCTTTTTTTGAGTTAGTTGAATCAGAGAACAAACAATCTTCGAAAAGTTCTTTATAAAGCGTCGATAGAAATTGCAGAAGTCGACGAAGAACTGCATCTGAGTGAGATTTGTAGAAGTAGATCATTCAACTACTGCTTGTACTTTTCTGAGATTCATCTTTAGTTCTTCGATGAATAGCAGTAGTTTCAGAAAAAAGATCTTCTGAACATGAAACTTGCATTTCTTTATATTCACCTGAAGGTCAGTCTCTCGTAGTCTATGTAGAACTAATCGTACGTGTCACTTATGTTTCTTCAGTGTTTTGCTGTAAATGATAATGTCATCTAGATAGATCTGACAAAACTGATGAAGATAGTCAAATAGCACTTCGTTCATATAGTGTTGATAGAAAGTCAAGTCGTTGATTAATTTGAAAGACATCACGTGATATTTGTAGAAATCAAAAGAGGTGATAAAGATAGTCAAATCTTCGCTGCTTGAATGCATATGCAGTTTGTTGAAGATGACAATGATGTTCAATCAAGTCAGATACTTGCTATCTTGAATACAAGCAAGAGTTTCGTCTATTAGTGATAAGAGATAGCGATCTCGTTTGATCAAAGCATTGAGCTTTCTGTAGTTTACACAGAAACGCAAGCTATCGTCTTTCTTTTCGACGAATAGTATGAGCGAAGCGTATGAAGCTGAGCTAGAAGATATAAAGTCTTTATTCAGATGCTTGATCAAATAATTCTTCATCTTTTGAAGCTTATTGTTAGAAATCAGCATAGAGCGAGTCATATGAGTGTAATGTAACGAGTATATAAATGCTAAGAAAGGAAAGTATCTAGAAGAGAAGGGTCGACTATCTATATGACTCAGAAGAACATAAGCTAACTCTGAATAGAGTTGACTTCGAAACAAGTCTATGCCCTAGCGGCGAGCGATCGGCGATAGCCCTCAGAATAGTCATCAACATAGTCATCAACATAGTCATCAACGAAGGTGCGTAGCTAGAATCGTAACATTACTCCCTCTCTTCAACGATTCATGTTCGCATGAATGTATTTTCTTAGTCTTGTGTAGAATCGAAATGCCTATTGTAGCAGACTCACTATGCGAGGTAGAAGTGTCATTGAAGCAGGCTCACTAGTTGCACGTGAACGAGTCGACAGATCGGTTCACTGATAGGTAGAACGATGAGAAGGTAGATCATTGCATTGACGATGTCATTGAAGCAGACTCACTGATCGACTTGCTCATCGAAGAGGTCGACTTTGGGCTCGCCATTGTAGCAGGCTCACTAGTTGCACGTGAACGTATGACCAGGTTCACTGGTGGGTAGAGCGATGAGAGCGAGTAGATCATCGCATTGAGAATAGATGTCATTGAAGCAGGCTCACTTCTGATTCAGACCTACTACATAGTAGAGCTTGTTTCGTTCGTTGATCGACTCAATCAAGAGGTCAATCGTTGTCTGTCTTTGTAGCAGACTCACTTCGAGTGTCGTTCAAGCAGGCTAACTATCGAGTGACTGACTCGATGACGAGGTCAATATCGGACGCGCCATTGAAGCAGACTCACTGTCGAACGTGTCATTGTAGCAGACTCACTATGAGAAAATCGATTGACTCATTGAAGAGATCGGTTCGAATCGCGCCTTTGTAGCAGGCTCACTGTGAGGTTTGCTCATCGAGATAAAGACTTCACGCAGTTCTAGACTGGTCTTTTTGATTGTTCAACAAATTCGAAGAATCTCTTGCGAATCTGAATGAACGGTTAATTCGCTGATCTTTGACCTAGTTGAATGGTTTCAATCGTTTGTTTATACTCGCTGACCAGCGCACGAGTGAAGAAAGGTGAGTGCTGCTGCACGAACGCAAGCCGCTAGACCAAAGTCGATAGAGGGTTGAAGAACTACTAGCAGAAGCACTCGAAGAAATCGATGCAGATTATTTCACTTCGCCTGTAACGAAGAAGCATTTATATAATGTTAGGGATCAGCATAGAGCGAGTCATATGAATGTAATGTAACGAGTATATAAATGCTAAGAAAGAAAAGTATCTAGAAGGGAAGAATCGACTATCTATATGACTCAGAAGAACATAAGCTAACTCTGAATAGAATTGACTTCGGAACAAGTCTATGCTCTAGCGACGAGCGATCGGCGATAGCCCTCAGAATAGTCACCAACATAGTCATCAACATAGTCATCAACGAAGGTGCGTAGCTAGAATCGTAACACTTATAGTCAGACATATGATAGAGATGACTTCAAGAAGATGTTTTCTCGTCAATCAACTCAATTTTATGATCGTAGAAGCGATGAGAGAATAGTTGATCAGTTATCGCTCAATCAAACACGTCTAGATAGTCATGATATTTCGAAGAAAGCTTAGCTTTGACTTCTTTCAGAGTCTCTTCGTGTGAAAGCTCTTGTAGATTTACGTCTTCTGATTTATTTCTAGCTGTTTTTAGAAGTCGATTCATTTTCGTGATGATGATCGCGAAAGTAGTCACATTCAATCGTTTGACTAGTGATTTATATGCTGCAGTCTTTATTCTTGCTATGTTCATTGAATTGAAAGATGAAGACTTAACTGAATTAAATGATTTCATGATTTTACTGAATGAAGATGACTTCTCGCTGAGTCAAGTGACAACAGAAGAGATAAATCTCTTTAATATTTAAGTAGAGATTGAACTCTTCTGTTCTATCGCGATTTTCTTGCTCGAAAGAACAGTCGAATGAGCTTTGATAAAAGTTTCAATATGAGCTTCGAAACTAGAAAATTAAAGACGATTGTCTCTCATATCAATAGTCACTTCAATCTTGTTCATTCATGTTTTTTCGAGAATCATTTGATGTTGATCTAATTGAGTGATCAGCATAAAAACGAAACGTTTCATATGATCTTGAACAGTTAGATTTGAATAAATCGCATGAGTAATGAGCTTTTTTGCATAATGATCATCGAATTTCCTTATTGATTTGAGCTTGATTAAAGATAAAGATTTGATTTGC
>JAABUK010012626.1_pt1 | contig 10721 bp, 11 predicted proteins | sample 5559141 | NCBI WGS metagenome assembly JAABUK01 (sample SAMN10711869, study PRJNA513367) | rock metagenome | isolation source: Antarctica rocks | place: Antarctica: Victoria Land, Pudding Butte nord | collected 2016-01-03
TGGAAGATGCCAAGCACTTTGTTGTCGCCCGCCATGGCACGCTCGCCCTGGCAAACCTTAATTTCAACTGTCGTCTGGCTATCAGCCGCTGTCGAGAAAGTCTGGCTCTTACGCGTCGGAATCGTGGTGTTGCGCTCAATCAAGCGTGTCATCACGCCGCCTTGCGTTTCGATACCGAGCGAGAGCGGGGTCACGTCCAGCAGCAGCACGTCTTTCACGTCGCCGCCCAGTACGCCGCCCTGAATCGCCGCGCCCACTGCAACCACTTCGTCCGGGTTCACCGTCCGGTTCGGGTCTTTACCGAACAGGTTTTTCACCAGTTGCTGAACTTTCGGAATGCGCGTTGAACCACCTACCATCACCACTTCGTCGATGTCCGTGGGGGTCACGCCAGCATCGGCCATTGCCTTCTTGCAAGGCTCCATGGTGCGCTGCAGAAGGTCGTCCACCATCTGCTCAAAGCGCATACGCGTCAACTTCAGCGCTAAGTGCTTCGGCCCGGTCGCGTCCGCGGTAATAAAGGGAAGGTTGATCTCGGTTTCCATCAAGGTGGAAAGTTCCATCTTGGCTTTCTCAGCCGCCTCTTTCAGGCGCTGCAGAGCCATATGGTCCTTCGAAATGTCAATTCCCTGTTCCTTTTTGAACTCCGCAATCACCCAATCGATCACGCGCTGATCGATATTGTCACCGCCCAGGTGCGTATCGCCGTTGGTGGATTTCACTTCCACCACGCCATCGCCCACTTCCAGAATGGAAACGTCGAACGTACCGCCGCCAAAATCGTAGACAGCAATAGTTTCGTTGTTCTTCTTATCCATGCCGTAGGCAAGCGCCGCCGCCGTGGGCTCATTGATAATTCGCATTACTTCCAGACCGGCAATCTTGCCCGCGTCTTTCGTGGCCTGCCGCTGCGTATCATTGAAGTACGCAGGCACCGTAATAACCGCCTGAGTCACCTTCTCGCCCAGGTAACTTTCCGCCGCTTCCTTCAGCTTGGTCAGAATCATCGCTGAAATTTCAGGTGGCGATTGCGTTCCGCCGCTGATGCTCACCCGGGCGTCGCCGCTATCGCTCTTGACCACCTTGTACGGCACCATCTTCATCTCTTCATTGACTTCGTCCGAGCGCCGGCCCATAAAGCGCTTGATCGAAAAGATGGTGTTTTCAGGATTGGTGATGGCCTGCCGCTTGGCAACCTGGCCTACCAGCCGCTCCCCTGATTTTGTAAATGCAACAACCGAGGGCGTGGTACGCGCGCCTTCCTGATTCGCGATTACGGTCGCCTGCCCGCCTTCCATCACTGCAACTACCGAATTTGTGGTACCGAGGTCGATACCGATAATTTTGCCCATGTGGAACTCCTCGTAACGATTGAATCGTTAGTACAGGTTCATTATGTAATGTGAGTGCGTTGTTGTCAAGCGCCTAGTCGTACTTTTCGAAAATCACATGGCGACGATCCATTCCGGCTTCCTTTAGCTGTGCCCGGAGCGTGTCCACCATCTCTTTCATTCCGCAAATGTAAACGTCCATATCGCGCCGGTTCCCTAAAATTTCCATCACATGGGGCTGGACACGGCCTGTTAACCCCTTCCAATCCGGCTCGGGTTGTGTGACGGTGGGCAGAAACTTAAAGTTCGCGTGCTGCCGCTCTGTCTCCTCGAACTGTTCGCGATAAAGAATTCCATGTTCATGCCGGACCCCGAAGACAAGCGTGAAATTTGTCTGCGAATCGTGGGGCAACTGCGCCATCAACATGGAGCGAAAAGGCCCAATGCCGGTGCCAGTTGCGACCAGGATGCTGTCCGCAACAGGATCGCGGAAGACAAAATTTCCATACGGGCCCTTAAAATCGAGTTCAGCACCTGCGTCCAGATTGAACAAATGCGGGGAAAAGCGCCCGTCCGGCACGCGATTCAGCACCAGATCGAACCGATTTCCTGAAGGAGGCGACGAGATGGAATAGGCCCGGGTCACTTCTTTTCCATCTAACTGCTCGGTAAACGAAACGAATTGTCCCGGAATGAAATCCATCCCGGCGTCACCAGGCACCTCAAACGAAAAATGCCGTGTCTCCGGCGAAATTTCCCGATGTTCCAAAAGTCGAGCGATCATACCGCGGTTGCCATTGCTTCCTTTACCCGATCCACTACAATCCCGCTGAGAGCCGGGTGCCCATCGAGCGGTGGCGTAACCCGCATGCGCAAGCCGCCGAATTCCGTGGACAATTCTTCGATGATCCTCGGCAGGTCCCGCTGCAAATGAATGCCAAGCGTAAGAAAATACGGCATCACCAAAATCTCCTCTGCACCGCGCTGCACCAGCTTGGCCGTCGCTTCCCGCAAGGTAGGGGAAACTTCCAGAAATGCAGTTTCAGATAGAGTAAACCCGCCAGCCAACGCCGCCTCCGCAGCCACGCGAGCTACCGCCTCATTAGCTGATGGCACGCTGGAGCCATGCCCGAAAATCACAATGCCTATCCGCACGTTCTAAGCGGCTCCGTGTATGTAGGCCCGCATTCGACCCAGTTCTTCCGTCTTGCGGCTCAGTTCAAAGTGCATCAGATCCCGCATAGAGACAAACCCGACGACTTCTTCCCCGCGTAACACGGGCAAGTGCCGGCACTGGCGCGCTTTCATGGTTTCCATTGCCAGTTCCAGCCCGTCCTCCTCATCCACCGTCGCGACAGATGTAGTCATCACGCGCCCGACAGGTGTCGATTCCGCGTCCAGCCCATGTATGACGACACGCATCATCAAGTCGCGCTCGCTAAACACACCTTTCAAGCGGCCCTCTTCCAAGATCACGATCGCGCCCACCTGCAGGTGCGCCATCTGCCGGGCTACCTCTCCCACCGTTTGCGCGGGACCTGCAAAATAGAGAGCCCGGTCCACCATCTGCTTGACCTGAACCATTCGCTTTTAGTGTACTTCTTGAGAGTGCGAACCAACCTATACATCAAAGTAGAACTGGATCACGAGAAAGACGACGATCTGAAACGGATCGCGGAAGAAATAGTCCGGCAAATCCGGAAAAATTACAATGTCCGCCAAGCGGAAATAATGAGCCTCTCCGATCACGAATGAGACGTTATAAGATGTAACGGGTTCGTAACGAACGTCACTTATAAAGGTGACTCGTTACCTAAGAGGAATCATGAGACTACTATTGGCCACGGTATTCACGCTTAGCGCAGCCGCGCTGGCGCAAGCACAACCGAAAATTACAACAGGAGGCGTGGTGAATTCAGCCAGTTACGCGGCTGCGGCCCTGCCCAGCGGAGCCATCGCCCAGGGCTCTCTTTTTGTTGTGTTCGGAAGCGGGCTAGGTCCAGCGGCACTGCAACAGATTACCGCCTATCCTCTGTCCACCACGTTCGGCGGCACCTCTATAACTGTGACTGTCAACGGCACAAGTACCAAGCCGCTGATTGTCTACACGTCAGCGGGGCAGCTAGCCGCAATCATGCCTTCCGCGACGCCCGTAGGAACGGGTACTCTTACCGTTACCTATAACGGTGCCATCAGTGCCACTCAAGCCGTTACGGTGGTCCCCAGCAGTTTTGGGATCTATTCCGTCAACCAGGGAGGGACGGGAGCGGGCATTATTACGAACACGAATTTTCAGACTGTGGGTTTCAACTCCTCAGCGAATCCAGGCGAAGCCTACATTATCTGGGGCACGGGGGCTCGGTCCGGTGACGGGCGACGAAGCTGCTGGGGGAGCGGCTGTTAAAATCGGAACCATTCCCGTGGAAGTACTGGTCGGCAGTAAGTCAGCAAGCGTCATTGGCTATGCCAGGGCTAGCTGCTGCGCCGGTCTCGATCAGGTTGCGTTTACGGTTCCTTCGGGCGTCGCGGGATGTTCGGTCCCGGTGGCTGTCAAAATCGGCAATGTGGTTAGCAACTATGTTTCGCTTTCCATCGCGGCAAGCGGGCGTACTTGTTCAGACCCCTCAGGCATCACGCCAGTCACCGTCACTCAGAGTGGAACCGTCGCCATCGGCGAGGTAGATTTAACGCGCTTGAATCTCACCATCAGCGCTCCTCCTCCTATCGGAAATATAACCTCAACCTCAGACAGCGGCTCAGCTTCTTTCTTAAAGTACAACTACGCTCAATACGCCTCTACACAGAGTCCGCTGCAGCTCTCGACTTTCGGTTCCTGCACCGTATTTAATTTCACCGGCGCCACTGCGGTGGCTCCCGCTGCCGCAAGCCCAATACCGCTTGACGCCGGAGCAACTGTTTCCGTAAATGGCCCAAACGGCATCAAGACGCTGGTGAAGACGGCCAACCAGAATGGCTATTACTCGGCCACCTTGGGAGGGGGCGTTGTGATTCCCGGTTTGCCCTCAGCCAACTCACCGCTTTACCTTTCAAAAGGGGCTTATAAGATTGACAACGGCGCCGGCGGGGCGGATGTGGGTGCGTTCAGTGCAACGTTGAACGTTTTCGATCCTCTGAATTGGACAAACGCCGCCAGCATAACAATGGTGACTCGCGCGAGCGGCCAGCTTGTTACCTGGACGGGGGGCGACCCTGGCGGCAACGTGTACATCGTTGGGTTTTCCACCACAGGCGCTACAGACGCGAATACCGTGGGCGCTGAGTTCGTCTGCGTGGAACGCACCAGCGCCGGCCAGTTCACGGTCCCTGCAGCGGTCTTGCTTTCGCTGCCCGCAACCAACAGCACCGCCGTTACGGGAGCGGCGGCCATGATTGTGGAAAGTGTTAGCACTGCGCCTTTCACTGCGAAAGGTCTTGATCAAGGAATTGTTTCTGCCAGCAGCGCCACCCTGCAGACCGTAACGTTTAGATAGCGGTTATTTGAAACCCAGTACCTGATTGTAGGTACGGTGAAAAAACAGGTCCGTCATGCCCGCGATGTAGTCGCAGATTACACGCGGGCCTTTCGGGCCTGTCGCACGTTTGGCATAGGGCTCTGGGAGCGTTTCCGGATGCGCCAGAAACCATTGGAACAGTTGCGCCATCTTAGCGCGGGATTGTTCGCGATCGTTCTTCAGCTCCACTGAAGAGAAAACGTATTTATGCATGAAGTCTTTTAACTGTTTCGATGCTTCCGCTGCGGGGCTTGTGAAACAGGCCAGCCTGCGCGGGAAATGTCTGACCTGCTCCGAATTCTCAATCCCCGCGCCACGTGCCGCCGCAACCGTTCCTTCGATCAGGCTTCCTACCAGCCAGTCCGTTAGCAAACGTAAAACTTCCTGGAATTGATCCGGGTCTGAGGCTCCCGGATATTGCGTCTCGATCGTCTCCAGTAAATCGGCGTACGCGGGAACATAAGCCGCCACGTGTTGCGCTGTGAATAAGTGCGCTGCGTAGCCATCGTCCAGATCCGCGGAATCATAGGCAATCTCGTCGGCTAAATCGATGATCTGCGCCTCGAGCGGAGGCCGCAAGCCGGGCAGGTATTCGTCGAGTTCCGGATATTCTCCCTTCCCGAAATCGCGCGAATGTTTCACAATCCCCTCGCGCACTTCAAAAGTCAGGTTCAGGCCGGGGAAGCGCGCGTACCGCTGCTCGAATGTTTCCACCAGACGGAGCGCCTGGATATTGTGATCGAAGCGTTCGCCGAACTTCTGCATTTCCAGGTCAAGTGCCGCTTCGCCCGCATGAGCGAACGGTGGGTGCCCGATATCGTGGACAAGAGCGAGAGCTTCCGTCAGGTCTTCATCAAGCGCCAGAACATGGGCCACGGTGCGCGCAATTTGCGCCACTTCGATGGTGTGGGTCAGGCGATTTCGAAAATGATCGGACATCCCCGGCGCGAATACCTGTGTTTTCGCTTCCAGGCGGCGGAAGGCTCGCGCGTGGACTACACGTTGGCGGTCCCGTTGAAAGGCGTTACGGTACGGGTGATCCGGTTCTGGGTAACGCCGGCCCCGGCTGCTGGATAGCGGAAACCGGAGGTTAGAGAGCAAGGCCTACTGGCTCTGCAGATCGCCCAGCATTTGAACGGCAGCCTGGCTGGCTCCATTAGGCGAACTGGTTAACGGCTGCAATAGTTTGCGAGCGTCGGATGCCTTGTTCACGGCCACATAATGATGCGCCAGCGTTATAGTGGCCTGCTCTTTTGAAACGAAGACTGTCGGGTTATCCATCAGATCTTTCAGGAGCTTTTCTCCATCCGCGCCACGGCCTTCGACAAATGCGGTATCCGCCAGGGAAAGCTTGGCCAGTGAGGCATATTCTTTATTCCCGTCGTCAGCTACTTTTTGGTACCGCTTCCGGGCTTCGTCCAGTTTGCCAGCATCTGCCGCGATACAAGCAAGATAATATTCCGCTACCCAGCCTTCGCGCGTTCCTGAATATTGCGAGGCGACTTCGCTGAACGCCTTGCTTGCTGCATCGCGTTTGGCCTGATCAGTGGAAAAGCTTAATGGGCCGGGCAGGGCACCTGGCGTAACCGTACTTTCCTGAACCTGAATGGCATCATTCAGCTTGTCTTGTCTTACGCCATGTGAATAGCTTCGGTACCACGCATAGGCTCCGCCTAACATTAAAACCGCCAGCGCTATGGCGCCATAGCGGATAAACTGAGCGCGATGGCTTCCCACAAATTCCACATTATGTTCAACGGCAACAGCGAAACTGTCGGTGCGCAGTTCTTTACGGTCAATTCGATCGGACACAAAAATCCTTCTGGGGCAAAGTAACCTATAAGTTTAACATGTGGTGCATTTTGAGCGCCCGCGCCCCGTTTTGGCGGATTTTTAGTACACTTTGAAGTGCCACCTTTCTGGCCGGAGAAGGTTTACGCATGGTAAAAGCGAAACGAGCGCGGGCTATGGAACCCGCGGCGCAAGAGTCTTATACCTCAAGTGACGTGGCGCGAATCTCCGGCGTGAGCTTGCGGCAACTGCAGTGGTGGGACGAGCGCAACGTGGTTTCGCCGCGGCAGGACGGCCACCGGCGCGTGTATTTGCAGGCGGAAGTGGTGGAAGTTTCAGTAATCGCGGCGCTTCGGCGGAAAGGCTTCTCGCTCCAGAAAATTCGGCGGGTTTTGCGCTATTTGCAGAAAGAAATGGGCAAGCGCCTGGCGGATGCGGTCGCGAGCGAAACCGAAATTCACCTGCTGACTGACGGGAAGAACATCTATTTGGAAGAAAGTCCGGAGCGCGTTGTGGACGTGCTCAAAAATGCCAAGCAGCCCATGTTTCTGGTCTGTGTGACCGACCAGTTGCGCAAGTTTGACCTTGCGGTGAAGAAGCCGTTAAAACCAGAAATCGGGACGGCGGAACGCCGCGCGCGCGCCAGTTAGCTCACGGTAGCGGGCGATCTAAGGGTGTTCCGCAACAGCAGGTTTACCAGGATCATCAGGACGGAAAAGACAGGCAACACCAGCAAGGCTGTCTTAAGATTCCCGGAATCGTTGCCCGCGATTGTCCCTATCATTTTGGAGCTTACCGCCAAGCCGATCCAGCCGGAGGTAATCGCAATTCCCATGGCCGTTGCTGTCATGACGGGGAAACAGTCACCCACCATTCCAAGCGTTGTAGGAAAGACCGGTGCCATGGCCAGACCTGCGCAGAAGACCAGAATTTCGGCGAAGACCGGGTCTTTGGTCTGCAGCATGCCCCAGGTTGTGACGGCCATTAAAATAGATGACACGAGGGTCACGTTGATTGAGGAGATGCGGATCAGGATGCGCGATACTGCTACGCGGCCTACCAGAATGCCGAGCGCGAAACCGAGCGACAGTGTCCTGAGCGCGGCCGCTTCGGAAATACCCTGCGCCACCAGATGCTTGGCGAGCCAGTTCCATATGCTTACCTCACAGGCCACGTAAAGGAACAGGAACAGCGACATCAAAGCCAGAGCCGGGTTGCCTGCTAGCTTGCCGGCCTCTGAAATTTTGAAGCCGCGTTCGCCAGTGGGGGGCGGCATGGGCGTGACCACGTGAAGCAGGAAGGTGCCCGCGGTGAGCGCGGCAATCAGATAGCAGAGACCCAACGCATTGCCTGCAAAAAGATAAGCGCCGATGAGAGGAGTAAGTAAGCCGCCAAGCCCGAAGAAGAGATTCAGCAGGTTGAGCGTGGAAGAGCGGCGGTCAGGAGAGATATCGCTCACTAACGCATTCGCGCCCGTCACGACCATGCCGCCGCCTAAGCCCAGCAGCAGCATGGAAGCCGAAACAAGCGCGAAAGTTTGCGCGTTGGCCAGCGCCAACAGCGCCAGCGTGATAACACCGAATCCAAGAACCAGACCGAACTTCTTGCCCTTGCGATCGATCAGAGGGCCGATCGATATTGAGGCAATGATCAGCCCTAATGACTGCACGAAAGCGATGGTGCCGTTCTGATGGTCAGTGAACGAGAAGCGGCGGGAGAGATCGGGAAGCAGCGTGCCCAGCACCGCCGCGATCATTCCGTAAACCAGAATGGCCAGGATCGCGGCTGGAATCAGTCGTTTTGATATCGTCTTTTTCAAACTACGAGAAGTGATATTTCTGAGTCTTGTCGTCCCAGAATATCTTCTTGTTGTTCTTATAAGACAGTGTGGCAAGGTGGCCGGGGATGGCGGCAATCTGGCCGGCCTTCGCGGGTGCGATAGCTTTCTCTTTACCCAGGCATGCCATCAGGAAGTTGCGGACATGATCGCCTGTTCCATCATCGGCCTGGCCCAGATCTTTCACGCGGTCCAGATGCAGTTCCTGGCGGTCTTTGACGGCGATCATCGCACCGGACTTGCCTTTGAATTTCTGCGGGAAGAAGTTCATGTACTGGCGGCTGATCACTTCAATGGTGCCTTCAGAGCCCATAAACTGTTCGCCGTAGCCGTACTGATCGTTGCCGAAGTAGCTGGAGTAATTTAACTCGAACTGATCGGGATATTCGTAGACGGCGCTGAAGGTGTCGGGCACTTCGCGGTCATCGCCCTTCGCGCGTGTCCACATATAGACCCCGCCGGATGCGGAGCAGGAGCTGGGAACGGTCTTGTTCAGGACGAAGTTACTGATGTCGGTTTGATGCACCAGCAGGTCGGTTGCAATACCGCTTGAGTAATCCCAGTAATTGCGCCACTGGAAATAGCGGTGCTTGTCGAAGGGAACGCGCTGGTCTTTGGCACCTTCGAGGAAACGCTTCCAATCTGTGTTTTCCGGCGAGGCATCCTCCGGGATGACATAGCGCCATGCAGCAGGGACGGCAGCTGTGGTGTCGAAGTTTCGATACCAGAAAGCGCGGGTGAAGTGGCACTCACCGGCCATGCCCTGCTCATACATTTCCTTAGCGCGTTTGTAAAGCTTGTTACTGCGGTTTTGCGTACCCACCTGCACTACTTTGCCGACCTTCTCAGCTAGCGCGACAATCTGCGCGCCCTCTTCAATAGTGTGGGCGATCGGTTTTTCGAGGTAAATATTTTTACCGGCTTTGAGCGCGGCTATCGCCATGGAGAAGTGGAGATGCTCGGGCGTGGAAATCGCGACGGCATCCACATTCGGATCAGCCAGCAACTCGCGATAATCGACGTAGGTCTTGGGAGTGTTCTTGCCGATGGTCTGGACTTGGTCTTTCGCTTTGGCGAGGTTGCCGGAATAGGTGTCGCACACGGCAACCACCTGGAACAGTTCTTTTGACTGATATCCATGTTCCATGACGTACATGCCGCGGCTGCCCGTGCCGATCCAGCCAAGATTGACCTTATCGGAAGCGCCTTCGGCAATGCGCGTCATCGCCGCCGCGGTTGTAGCTACGGCCGCGGTAGTCTTCAGGAAATCTCTTCTCCCTACGTCACTCATGACCGCAATTCTATCCTAACCATCTATAGACGATTGGACACCGGAGAAGACGCAAGTTCCTCATTAAGCGAAATCATGGTTCGAAATATAAGCCGCATCTCTTCTGGAGTCGCGCGTTTATACTCATTGAAGTTTCCGTCCTGATGCTCCTTAATCTGCAGTTCAGCATTGTCAATCCGATCCAAGAGATGCCGCTCGCCAATGTTGTCCTCGCCGTGATGAATGCGATGCTTTATAAGTTGGACTTGCAGGACGAGCTTGTCATCAACAAGGCTCACCATTCGTGTAAACTGCTGTTTGACCCTTTCGACGACCATATCGTTATTCATGTGTGAACTCGTTTACGCGCCCTTCAAGTAAGTATCTAAAAAGCGGAGCACGGCTCCGTAGCCTTCAATCTGATTCTTCTTCTTGGTGAATCCGTGGCCTTCATCCGCGAAGACGATGTATTCCACGGTGACTCCCTTCTTTTTGACAGCGGCCACCATTTCATCTGATTCCACCTTGAGAACGCGCGGATCGTTGGCACCTTGCAGAACCATAAGAGGCCGTTCAATCTTGTCTGCGTTAAAGAGCGGGGAAATGGTCATGAGCATGTCGCGGTCTTTCTTCGGATCGCCAATTTCTTTGTAGAGCGCTTCACGCTCGCTTTCCCAGTAAGGCGGGATGGATTCCAGCGTGCGAATCCAGTTGGAGACGCCGAAGAGATCCACGCCGACTTTGAACTCCTTTGGCTTCAGGGTCAGCGCCGCAAGGGTCATGTAACCGCCGTAACTTCCGCCCATGATGCCGATCTTTGCGGGGTCCACATAGCCGAGCGCGCTCAAATATTTTTTGGCCTCGATGCAATCCCAAAGCGGTTCGCGGCCGTGCTTGCGGTCATCCGCCGTGAAGAAAGTCTTGCCATAACCGGAACTGCCACGATTGTTCACATCGAGAACAACATAACCGTGGTTGAC
>JAABUK010012627.1_pt1 | contig 10721 bp, 11 predicted proteins | sample 5559141 | NCBI WGS metagenome assembly JAABUK01 (sample SAMN10711869, study PRJNA513367) | rock metagenome | isolation source: Antarctica rocks | place: Antarctica: Victoria Land, Pudding Butte nord | collected 2016-01-03
CGTCGCTGCGGAACCAGGAGCTGAACTCCGCCTCACCCTCGGGGTAGCTCCGTCCCAGGCTGTCCGTGGCCATCGAAAGAGGCCATGCCCGGTGCACTGAGATGGATAGCCCGTTATGAGAAAGGCCCACGTGGCCGCGAGCTCGGGTTCGAGGCCGGAGCTGCGCCGGTTGCTGGAGGACGCGATGGCGTCCCGGCTCGAGCTCTGGACGCTTCTCGGTGAACAGGCCGAGGAGATCGAGAAGGAGCTCGACGCGCTCGGGTGACAGATCAGCGGGCCTCGAGATGACGAGAGGCCCCCCGGTTCACCCCTTGCGGTTCCAGCCGCGGGGAGAGGCCTCCAGTTGGCACGGGCTCTCGGTCCTGTACGTCTGTCCACTGCGGGCACTGCTCAACAACCTCGAGCCACGGCTCGTCCTACGCCAGCTGGACCGGCCGCCTAGTGGCACTGCGCCACGGCGACACCACTGCCGGCCGCCGCAAGCGCGTGCTCAGCGACCCACCCGACGTCCTACTGGCGACTCCCGAGTCACTGAAAGCCATCCTCGCGTCGACGCTGACCACACCTCGGGAGCTGTTCGCCGACCTGCACACGGTCGTCGTCAATGAGGTGCACGCCTTCGCCGGCGACGACCGCGGCTGGCACCTACTTGCCGTGCTCGAGCGCCTGTCGCACCTGGCAGGTCGTCCGCTGCAACGCATCGGACTGTCGGCCACTGTCGGCAACCCGGAAGGGCTGCTCTTGTGGCTGCAGGGGGTGGAGGGGGGAATCGACCGGCCGTTGTCGTCACACCGGATGCCGCCGCCGCCGCACCGGAGCTCCAACTGGACAACGTCGGCACCGTCGCCATTGCGGCGACCGTCATCGCCTCGCTGCACTGGGGTGAGACGCGGCTGGTGTTCGACGCACCATGGAGTCCCTCGCCCTTGCCCTGCGCAACCGAGGTACCGAGACGTTTGTGTCGCACTCCTTGCTGTCCGTTGACGAACGACGACGAGCCGAGACGGCCTTCGCCGAAGCGCGCGACTGCGTCATCGTCTCGACCTCGACCCTTGAGCTGGGCATTGACGTCGGAAACCTGGATCGAGTCCTGCAGATCGGTGCTCTGCGCACTGTCGCGTCGTTCCTGCGGCTGGTGCTCGGCCGCGCTGGGCGGCGCCCGGGCACCAGCCGCAGGATGCTGTTCCTTGCTACCGATGACGACGAGCTGCTGCGCGCTGCTCCGGTTGTTCGCGCAGGGCTCCGTCAAACCGGTGCTGGCCCAGAAGCAGCCGCTTCACCTGATCGCGCAGCAGCTTCTCGCGCTGTGCCTGCAGGAGCACAAGGTGGGCTCCGAAACGTGGCCGGAGTGGCTCACTGGGCTGCCGCTCGGCACAAATGAGCAGACAGCTGAGACCGTCGTATGGCTGCAGGAGAGCGCGCACCTGGACGTTGACGGCGGCATGCTCTTCGACGGCATCCGAAGCCGAACGCCGCTTCGGATGCCATCTTCTAGAGGTGCTGTCGGTGTTCACCGCTGACCCCCAATTCACGGTCCTGCACGGTCGGGACGAGATCGGGGCCGTCGACCCTCTTGTCTTCACACGCAAGGTCGACGGACCGCGGATCATCTCCCTGGGCGGCCGGGCCTGGAAGGTCACGTTCACGGACTGGAAGCGACGACGCGCCTTCGTCGAGCCGTCCGACCAGTCAGGGACCTCCCGGTGGTCAGGAACGCCGCAGCCGCTCTCGTACACCATGACCAACGCGATGCGCCTCGTCCTGCTCGACGGGGACCTGCCCGGCGTCGAACTGTCCCGACGGGCCACCGAGCGGCTCGCCGCCATCGGCGGGGAGTGCAGCGAGACGGTCGACAGCGAAGCTCTCGTCGTTGCTCCCTGGGACTCCGGCCAGACGCGCTGGTGGACCTGGGCCGGCGCCCGAGCCAACGGCGTCGTCGCTACAGCGCTCAGCTCCGTGCGTCCAGGGTTGGTCGACGAGCTCGACCGCTACGACAACCGCTACATCAAGCTCCGCGGCGATGCGACCGTCGGCGAGGTCCGCGAGGCGCTCCGCGCCGCCCGTGACGCCCATGGGGAAGATCTCGAACGAGTCGAGGCGCCCGTCAGCGAAGATGCGTTGAAGCAGCTGAAGTTCGCCGAGCTGCTGCCACCCGCGATGGCAGAGGCGACCCTGTCCTCTCGGGGCGCCGACCCCGTTGGCTGCCACGCAACCGCCGGCGCGTCGCTCGTCGCCGGCGTGCGCCCTTCGGGCTGACGCCACCGTTCTTCCGAAGGGCGGATGACGCGGCCGTCAGCAGATACCCTGTAGGTAGCTCCAGAGTTGCAGCGCCAAGTACTCGGCTCGCTGCACGGCCTCCCCTCCCGTAGGGGTGCCCCGAGGGAAGAGCGGACCGTCACCACAGTGGTAACGGCCACACGGGATCACGCGAAGCTCGCCTTCTCCGGGTCCATCAGCCTTGGAGCACTGATGGCCGGCGTCGCGAAGCTCTCAAACGGCACCTACCAGGCACGTTGGCGGGACCCCGAGCGCAGACAACGCTCGAAGAACTTTAAGCGCAAGGCCGACGCCGACCGCTTCCTCGACACCGTACGCGGCGACCTGGTCCGCGGCACCTACCTCGACCTGTCGCTGAGCAAGCGCACGCTCTGCGAGTACGCCGAGCAGTGGCGCAAGACGCAGCCGCACCGTCCCGGAACGCAGCACCTGTACGAGCGCACCCTGAGACTCCACGTCTACCCGGCGCTGGGCACGCGGCCCATGAGCGGCATCCTTCGCTCCGATATCCAGAGCTTGGTACACGACCTGTCCCAGCGGCTTGGACCCAAGACAGTCGAGAACGTGCACCGGCTCCTCGCAGCCGTCTTCAACCACGCACTGGACGACGGGCTCCTTCAGCGAAACCCCTGCCGACGGGTCGCCCTTCCTGAGTTCCCACCGCGTGTGATGCGGCTGCTGGCCGCGGACGAGATCTGGACGTTGGCGTCCGAGATGCCGCCCCGGTACCGAGCCCTCGTCGTCCTCGCCGCGGCGTCCGGAATGAGGCAGGGCGAACTGCTCGGGCTACGTCGCGATGACATCGACTTCCTCCGCAAAGAGGTGCACGTCCGCAAGCAGCTCATCTCCATCCCGGGGAGGCCGCTGTACCTGGGGGAACCGAAGACCAAGGCCAGTGTGCGGATCGTCCCTGTGCCGGACTTCGTGCTGGAGGAGCTCAGCGAGCACTACCGCCGGTACCCGACCAGCCACGAGTGGAATCTCGTTTTTACCGACGGACGCGACCTGCCGATCGGGCGAGCGGTCTTCCACAAGACCTTCAAGGCCGCTCGGGAGCGGGCCGGGGTTGAGTCCGCCGCGGTTTTCCACATACTGCGCCACACGTATGCCTCGATGCTCATCGACCAGGGACTCAACGTCGTGCTCGTTTCGCGGCGGCTCGGGCACTCCACTCCAACGGAGACCCTGAAGACGTACGCGCACCTGTTTCCGACCGCCGATGACGACACCCGGGGTGCGGTCGAGGCGGGTCTGATCCTGCCGACCAAGGACCTGCCGGACGCGGATGTGCGGCCCGCCGAATGACTAACCGTGAGCGACCGGTCATCTTCCGCGTGAGTGAGCGGGGCGAGGCGCGCAAGATCGCAGGCGCCCTCGTGCAAGAGTTGTTGCGGGGCGAGCGGGTGGTGCTCCGGGCTGTGGGTCCGAACGCGATGGCGACGGCTACGGAGAGCGTGACCATCGCAATTGGGCGGTGATCGCCTCTGTCAGGCAAGGAAGCCGCGTAGCAGCGCGGTGGTGCCATCCAGGTGCTCCTCCATCGCGGCTCGCGCGGCAGCCGGCTCGCCAGCTGCGATCGCCCGCGCGATGCGCTGGTGCTGCCGGTTGCTGTGGTTGAGGTTGCGCTGCAGCAGGGGGATCTGGTCGAGTAGGTCGTTGACGCGAACCCGAACGTCGGCCGCGGCGGCGACGAGCGAGGTGGCGCCGGTGAGTTCGGTGACCGCGAGGTGCAGCCGGGAGTCGGCCCGCCGGTATTGCTCCAGTCCCGCCTGGCTGCATTCTGACAGCGCTTCAAGGAGGGCAGCGCGCGCCTCCGGGCGCAGCGGGCGCGACGCGGCCACCTCGACGGCCCCGACCTCCAGCACGTGCCTTAGGACCAGGATGTCCTCGAGCGCCTCAGCGGTGAAGCGCCGGGTTCGATCGTGTCGTGCGCTGGGCCGGAAGGGCCGCTCCAAAACGAGTGTGCCGCCGTTTCGGCCACGTCGTACCTCCAGCCAGCCTGCCTCGGCAAGCGACCTCAGCGCTTCGCGGAGAGTGACCCGGCTGACGCCGAGGCGGGTCGCCAGGTCGCGCTCGGACGGCAACCGTTCGCCGGGCGAAACGAGCCCCAGCTTGAGTGCGGACAGGACCCGCTCGACGCATTCCTCGAAGGCGTTGCCTGTGCGCAGCGGACGGAAGGCGATGTCCGCGGCGTCCACCGGGGGCGCCGGCCGGGCGCCGATTGTGGGCGCAGCGGCCCCGGGCTCGGTCACTGCGGTGTGACGTAGGCCCCGCAGATGCCGCCGTCGACCAGGAACTCCGAGGCCGTCATGAACGACGAGTCATCGGATGCGAGGAACGCGACTGCGGCGGCGATCTCCTCAGCCTCGGCGAAGCGCCCCATCGGGATGTGCACGAGGCGGCGGGCGGCGCGCTCGGGATCTTTAGCGAACAACTCCTGCAGCAGTGGCGTGTTGACCGGACCGGGAGAGAGGGCGTTGACGCGGATGCCCTCCCGCGCGAACTGCACGCCGAGTTCCCGGGACATCGACAGGACTCCGCCCTTGGCCGCCGTGTAGGAGATCTGCGAGGTTGCAGCGCCCAGCCGGGCGACGAAGGAGGCAGTGTTGATGATGGAGCCACGGCCGCGGGCCTGCATGTGGGGGATGGCTGCTCGGCAGCACAGGTAGACCGACGTGAGGTTGACCTCCTGTACCCGGCGCCAGGTCGCAAGCTCCGTGGTGAGGATGGAGTCGTCGTCGGGCGGTGAGATCCCGGCGTTGTTGAAGGCGATGTCGAGCCCGCCGTAGGTGGACACCGCAGCGTCGAACAAGGCACTGACCTGATCTTCGAGCGTGACGTCTACCTGAACGAAGAGGCCGCCGACCTCGTCTGCGGCGGCCTGGCCGGTTGTGGCGTCGAGGTCGCCGATGACGACGTGCGCGCCTTCGGAGGACAGCCGGCGGGCGCTGGCCAGACCGATCCCACTGGCGCCGCCAGTGACGACGGCGACCCGGTCCACAAGTCGCCGGACGACGGGCTGCTCACGGGGCGTAGTCATGATCAGTGCTCCGTCGCCAGAAAGACGTTCTTCATGTCGGTGAAGGCGTGCAGCGCGTCCGGTCCGAGCTCGCGGCCCAGCCCCGACTGCTTGAAGCCGCCGAACGGCGTGGAGTAGCGAACCGAAGAGTGGCTGTTGACCGACAGGTTCCCGGCTTCGATCCCCCGCGAGACGCGCAACGCGCGGCCCAGGTCGCGCGTCCAGATCGAGCCGGACAACCCGTAGTTACCCTCGTTGGCCATGCGCACCGCCCCGTCCTCGTCGTCGAACGGAATCACCGCTACCACCGGCCCGAAGACCTCCTCGGTCACCGCTGGGTCGGTCGGGTCGACGGGCGCCAGTACGGTCGGCGGGAACCAGAATCCGGGGCCGTCCGGCACGCTGCCATGGAAAGCGACCGGTGCACCCTCGGGCACGTAGGACGCGACGCGGTCCCATTGGGCGCGACTGATGAGCGGCCCCATCTCGGCGGTCTCCCGGCGCGGGTCCTCGACCCGCACTGCCTTCACCGCCGGCTCGAGGAGCGCCATGAAGGCGTCGTAGGCGCTGCGTTGAACCAGGATCCGTGAGCGCGCGCAGCAGTCCTGGCCGGCGTTGTCGAAGACTGCGGACGGGGCGGTGGCAGCGGCTCGTTCAAGGTCGGCGTCGGCGAACACCATGTTGGCGCTCTTGCCGCCGAGCTCGAGGGTCAGCCGCTTGACCTGGGTGGCGCAGCCGGCCATGACTTCCTTGCCGGTCCGGGCCGAGCCGGTGAAGGCGATCTTGCGTACGTCGGGGTGCGCGACGAGCCGTCGGCCCACCACCGGGCCCGCACCGGGGAGCACCGTCAACACGTCCGCAGGCAGCCCGGCCTCCAGAGCCAGCTCGGCCAGCCGCAGCGCCGTCAGCGGCGTCAGCTCGGCGGGCTTGAGCACGACTGTGTTGCCGGCGGCCAACGCAGGGGCAAAAGCCCAGCTGGCAATCGGCATCGGGAAGTTCCACGGCACGATGACACCCACGACTCCGAGCGGCTCGTGGAAGGTGATGTCGACGCCGCCGGCCACCGGGATCTGCCGCCCGAACAGCCGCTCCGGAGCGGCTGCGTAGTACGTCAGCACATCGCGGACGTTGCCCGCCTCCCACCGGGCGTTCCCGATCGTGTGGCCGGCGTTGCGCACCTCAAGCTGCGCGAGCTCCTCGAGATGGTGCTCAACCTGCTGGGCGAAGCGCCGAAGCAGCAGACCGCGATCGGCGGGGCTGACTGCGCGCCAGGACTGGAAGGCCCGGCGAGCCCGTTCCACCGCCGCATCGGTCTCCTCGACCAAGGCCATCGGTACGGTGGTGATGACCTGCTCGGTCGCGGGGTCGACCACGTCGAAGGACGTCAGCGCGCTCACATCCGCTCGAATCCGCGGAAATGCTCCCAGTCTGTGACGGCCCGTCCGTAGGCCGCCAGCTCCACCGCCGCCATGTTGGCGTAGTGCTCCACCACGTCGTCTCCGAACGTTGCACGGGCGAACGCGCTGGCCAGCCACAGCTCGCGTGCCTCGGCGAGGCTCGTCGGCACGCGTGGGGCGTTCAGGTCGCCGTAGGCGTTGCCCTCAAAGGCCGGCTCGAGCTCCAGTTCCTCCTCGATACCGGTCAGGCCGGCGGCCACCAGCGCGGCGGTGGCGAGGTAGGGGTTGACGTCACCGCCAGGGATGCGGTTCTCCAGGCGCAGCGATGCACCGTGGCCAACGAGCCGGAACGCGCAGGTACGGTTGTCTCGGCCCCAGCGCAGCGCGGTCGGGGCGAAAGAGCCCTCGACGTAGCGCTTGTAGGAGTTGATGTTGGGCGCCAGGAGCAGCGTGAGCTCGCGAACATAACGGATCTGGCCGGCCACGAACGACCTGCCCATTGGTGACAAGCCAGTGCCGTCGGCAAGGATGGACGAGCCGTCGGTGCCTCTGAAGCTGCAGTGGATGTGGCAGGAGTTGCCCTCGCGCTCGTCGTACTTGGCCATGAAGGTGAGGGCGACCCCCTCCTGCGCGGCGATCTCCTTCGCGCCGTTCTTGTAGACGACGTGACCGTCGCAGGCCGCGAGTGCTTCGTCATAACGGAAGGCGATCTCGTGCTGACCGAGGTTGCACTCGCCTTTGGCTGACTCCACGACCAGGCCAGCGCCGGTCATGTCGTTACGGATGCGCCGCAGCAGCGGCTCGATGCGCGCGGTGCCGAGCATTGAGTAGTCGACGTTGTATTGGTTCACCGGCGTCAGGCCCCGGTAGCCCGCCGACCACGCCTGTTCATAGGTGTCGCGGAAGACCAGGAACTCCAGCTCGGTGCCGACGTAGGCGGTCATGCCCGCCTCGGCGAGCCGAGTTGTCTGACGTGTCAGCACCTGGCGGGGGGAGGCGGCGACGGGCGTGCCGTCCTCCCACTGCAGGTCGGCCAGGACAAGCACGGTGCCTGGCTGCCAGGGGACCGGCCGCAGTGTGGACAGGTCCGGCTGCATGACGAAGTCACCGTAGCCGCTGGACCAGGACGACATCGCGTAGCCCTCGACGGTGTTCATGTCGACGTCCACGGCCAGCAGGTAGTTGCAGCCCTCGGTGGCGTGGTCAAGGACCACGTCCAGGAAGTACTGCGCGTGCAGGCGCTTGCCTTGCAGGCGCCCCTGCATGTCCGTGACGGCGACGAGCACCGTGTCGACGTCGCCCGCCTGGATCTGTGGCCGGAGCTGGTCAATCGTCAGGGCCGGCGGATGCGGGTCAGACAACGCTGTCCAGTTCCCGCTCGATCGCCGCGAGCTCCTCAGCTGAGCCCTGCACCTTCGGCCCGGTGAACCAGGTGTGAGCCGACGCGATCCACCAGATTCCGGCGAAACCGACGACCGCCGCGACAGCGACCACGGTGTAGTTGAAGTTCAGCCGCGTGATCGGGCTCGCGGTCGGCAGCATGAACAGCACGGTGATGAAGACGACCCAGCCGACCGCGATCATGCCGATAGGGCGGCTCCAGCGCCCCAGGCTCCACGGACCGGGTTCGAAGGCGTCACCCTGTCTCAGCCGCAGGAAGGTGGGCGTGACATAGGCGATGTAGAGGCCAATGACGGCGATGGACGTGACGGCGGCGTACGCCGTCGCGTTCCACAGGTAGGGCAGCCCAAGCAGGAAAGCGCCTGCCGCCGCCAGCCAGATCGCATTCGTGGGGGTGCGGGTGCGCCCATTGATCCGGTGCCAGATGGCCGATCCGGGCAGGGCGCCGTCGCGGGAGAACGCGTAGATCATGCGTGAGTTGGCGGTGACCGAGGCCATCCCGCAGAACAACTGGGCGCCGATGGCGATGAGCAACAAGAGTTTGCCGCCGGTGCTTCCGACCGCGTCGATGAAGATCTGGGCCGGTGGGACCCCGGTGGCTGTGCCGGTCGCGCCGCTGTAGCTCTGGATCGCGTAGGTCAGGCCGATGAGCAGGACCCAGCCGGCGACGATGGACACCAAGATCGACATGATGATCCCCCGTGGGCCGGCCACCGCCGCATCGCGTGTCTCCTCCGTCATGTGGGCCGAGGCGTCGAAGCCGGTGAGGGTGTACTGCGCCAGGAGCAGGCCGAGCATCGCCACGTAGAACGACGAGTGCCACCCGGTGTTGTTGACGAACTTCGTGAACACAAACGATGTGGACTGGTGGTGTTCCGGTCCGAAGGCCAGCACGAGCACGATGACCGCCACGCCGACGACGTGCCACCAGACGCTGACGTTGTTCAGCATGGCCACGACTTTCACACCGAACTGGTTCAACGTGGCGTGCAGGACCAGGATCATGCCGAACAGCACGATCGTGTGCCACGGCCGCGCGTCGAAGCCCCACTGCAGGTCAAGGAACGCGTTCAAAAAGAACGCCGCGCCGAAGTCGATGCCTGCGGTGACCGCGACCTGGCCGAGGAAGTTGAACCAGCCGGTGAACCACGACCAGGCGGCGCCGTTGGTCTTCGCCAGCTTGGCCGACCAGTAGTAGAGACCGCCAGCGGTCGGGAAGCTCGAGCAGACCTCAGCCATCGACAACCCGACGAACATCGTCATCAACCCGACGAACGGCCAGCCCCAGACGATGACCGCCGGACCGCCGGTGTTGAGCCCAAAACCGTAGAGGGTCAGGCACCCGGACAAGATGGAGATGATCGTGAACGAGACGGCGAAGTTCGAGAAGCCCGACATGTGCCGGGACAACTCCTGCGCGTAGCCCAATTGGTGCAGGCGCTGCTCGTCGCTGGTGCGCTGGTCCGGCAGGTCACCGGGGGCGACGGCGGTCGTGGGATCGATGCTGCTCATGCACGTCCTACCTTCAGGTCGCCCCGCGGGCACAGCTAATGGATCAGAAACGGACCATAGGGGTCGGCGCCGCGGCAGCGCAAGGACCGTAGCTGCAGACCTCAGCCTGCCCGCCCCGCGGCTACCCGGACGAGTGCCTCGAACAGGCGGCAGTCCTCGCCTGCCTCCGGGTGCCACTGCACGCCCAGGCAGAAGGCGTGCCCGGCGGCCTCGACTGCCTCCACCGTGCCGTCCTCCGCCCACCCGGTAGCAGTCAGTCCCGTCCCAACGAGGTCGAGGGATTGATGATGGTGGCAGTCGGCGCTCGCGGAGCCGCCCAGTAGCCGGCGCAGTTCGCTGCCCGGTTCGGTGCGCACCACCCGGCGGACGAAGAGCCCCGGACCCGGATCGTGTTCCCCCGCGTCGGGGAGGTCGGGCAGGTGCTGGATGAGGGTGCCGCCAAACGCGACGTTGAGCAGTTGCATGCCCCGGCAGATGGCCAGCAGCGGCAAGTCCGCGGCCAGCGCCGCGCGTAGGACCGCGAGCTCGGAACTGTCCCGATCCGGGCGAACGACGGTCGTGTGCCGTCCAGGCGAGTGCCCATACAACTCCGGCTCGACGTCGGCCCCCCCGGCGAGCACGAGTCCGTCCAGGTGCCGAACCACCGCGTCGCTAGTCGCGCCCGTCGGCAGCAACACAGGCTCGCCACCGGCGGTGGCCACGGCCTCGGCGTAAGTCGTCGGCAGGAGCACGGCAGGGACGTCCCACGTGCCCCAGCGGGCCCGCTCGCGGTAGGTGGAGATGCCGATCAGCGGACGCATCTGCTCACCGTAGAGCCGCTAGCGGCTGCTGTAGCTACCGGCTCACCGGGGTGAGCGAGCAGGTGCTCGCCTGCTCCAAGGCCGTCTGCTGCCGGGGACCAACGATAGGGGCGAGCGGGTCGAGGTGGGGTTCGGATGCTGGGTACGGAGACCTCTGGTCCGGCTTTCGGTGCACGCACATTGGACTCGACGCTCTCTTGACTGAGCCTGGATCCACCGGTGCGATAGGGCGGGTTGGCATGTCGTAGACCGCGGATGCCCTGCTGTGCATGGAGAATGTGACTTGCGAAGGACACGTTCTACCAACTCAGAAGG
>JAABUK010012628.1_pt1 | contig 10721 bp, 2 predicted proteins | sample 5559141 | NCBI WGS metagenome assembly JAABUK01 (sample SAMN10711869, study PRJNA513367) | rock metagenome | isolation source: Antarctica rocks | place: Antarctica: Victoria Land, Pudding Butte nord | collected 2016-01-03
GAGAAATCTCTGAAATATTCATCTAAATATAACAAATTTAAACATTTATTTATTGAGGATAAAAGCGCATCTGCGTTATTTAAACATCAATTCTAAGATCACAAAATCTCGTTAAAACTCAGTAAAAAACTTATATATAAATCTATCTATTCTCTTTCTAAGAAAGAACTTAAGATTTTACAAGAATATCTTAATGAGAATTAAAAAAAAGAATTTATTCAACTCTCAACTTTATCTGTAGAATACTCAGTCTTATTTATTTCAAAATCAAATAGAGAAATGCGTTTATATATTAATTATCAATAATTAAACAATATAACAATAAAAAATCGTTATATATTATCTCTCATCTCTAAGTTATATAATCGCATTTATAAAGTTAAGTGATTCACAACACTCAATTTATAAGAAGCGTATAATCTAATGAGAATGAAAAAAGAAGAGGAATAAAAAATAATATTTTGAACTCATTATAATTATTATAAGTATCTGATTATGCTCTTTAAATTAACAAATGTCTCGATCTTCTTTTAATCTTTAATAAATAATATTCTTAAAAAATATCTAGATTAGTTTTATATCATCTATCTTAATAATATTCTTATATACTCTGAAATTAAAGAACAATATATTAAATATATTTAGAAGATGCTTTATATTTTTTAGACGAAAAATCTATTAATAAAGATCAAGAAATGCGAGTTTTATAAGTAAAGTGTTAAATTTCTTAAGTTTATTCTAATAATCATGAGAATCCAGATGAATAAATTTAAGATTATAGTCATACTTAAATAATCGCAATTTATATTAGTAAAGAAATTACAGTCATTTCTTAAATTCGTTAACTTCTATTAAAGATTTATTACAAATTACTCAAAAATAACCGCCTCATTAATATAGATGACTAGAAAGGAAGTATTCTTTATCTGAGAAATAGAAGTAAAGTCTTTGTTTCAGAAGCTGAAACAGAAATTCATAACAGCTCTCATTCTCGCAACTTTTGATTTTAAGAGATAGATTATATTAGAGACGAATATATCAGACTATATTATTAATATATATATAAGTTAATTTAATAACGAAGAACGATTGAGACTTATTATTTTCTATTTTAGAAAAATGATTTCAGCGGAACTTAATTACGAGATTCATGATAAGAAACTCTTAGTTATAGTTGCCGCGTTTAATAAATAACGAGTATACTTAAAGAAATCTAAGTACTTTATAAAAGTTTACATAGATTATAAGAATCTATTATACTTTATTATTATTAAGATGTTGAATAGACGTCAGATATAATAATCTGAGTTGTTATTAACATATAACTTTAAAATATTTTATTGAAAAGAAAATGATAATATTAAAATCGATGCTTTAAGTTATTAAGCAGATCACGCCCGAAATATCAAATCTACTTCACAATCAATTCTGCGAGAGAATGAGAACGGAACTATAATATATAATCATGTTATAATCGCTTTAACTTTTCAAATCTTTGATTAAGATTAGAAAAGTCGAATTATAAGATTATATTCAAATAATCATTTATTCCGCGAAATTTAGAAAAATCTCGAAAAATATTCAGTCTTTCAAAAATAAGACAGCGGGCTGATCTTATATAAAGAACTGATGTACATTATAAATCAAGCGAAAAAAACGATTCTTTAATAATATTATAAAGAAATTTCTCATGAATATTAAGAAATAGAAAAAACTTTAAAATATATTTTTAGATTCTACTACTTTTCCGGGATGAACAAAGTAGTTAGATAGTAAATAGTTAATTGTGATATCTATTAAAAAATAAAGCACTTCCGATATAAATTATATAAAGAGATACGATCTTTAAAAGCATTTGAGAAAGCTTGAAAATCTATAATATTAGACTTCATTATTAAGCTATCTCTATTTAAGAATTTAATGACAAATGTTAGTTATAATAGCATTCTAATTATTATTAATAGATTGACTAAATATATTTACTTTATCAATTATCTGAAGACATTTAATGCAGAAGATCTAATTTACATATTTTTATGAATAATATTTGTAAATCACGACATATTAATAGAAATCATTTTAAATCAAGATAAACTCTTTATCTCAAAGTTTTAAAAATTACTGATAAATTAACTCAAAACAAAACATAAGTTATTAATAACGTATTACTCACAGATGAATGAGCAAACTGAAAGAATCAATTAGACATTAAAATAATATCTACACTATTACATTAATTATTATTAGAATAATTAAGTGATACTTCTGTTATTAGCGCAGTTCGCGTATAATAGCGTCTCAATAGCGATCGAAGTATTATTATTTTACATTAATTATAGTTATAAATCAGTCTTGTACAGACAATTAAGAGAGATGAAACAGCTTACACAAAAATCGATAATCAGCATGCAACTATTAATTAATTTATATTAAGAATTGAGAAAAGATCTTAAATTCATTAATTAGAGATTCGAAATATATTATAACTTAAAAAGAATTGATGAATCAAATCTCAAAGAGAGGAACTCAGTATACTTGCTTCGCAGAAATATCAAAACAAAAAGACTCAGTATTAAGCTGAATCACACGAAGCTCAACTTCTATCTAATTTAGAAAGTTCTAGATTAATCAATTTATAGACTTAAACTTTTAAATATAATAAGAATTCACTCAGTATTTAATATTTCTCTTTTAAAATCTGCATTAAGAAATGCTAAACAAATCTCGATTTATTTAGAAAAACAGAATCAGAAATATAAAATAGAGCGGGTACTCGATAATTAAGAGATTAAGAGTAAAACTCATTATTTAATAAAATGATTAGAATATAACACAACAGAAAACATATGAAAATCAGAAACAAATCTTAATCCCACAATTCTGAAGAATTATCATCGCCGAAACTTTCGGCGTAAAAAGAATTAAAGAAAACAGCTAACTGCGTCTTATTAAAAGCGATATTTAATTCTATATTAATTAATAACTCTTTCTTCTCTGAATATCTCTCGTTTTAATTAAGCTTCTTTAGAGACTTAATCTTTTAAGTAATTATATTGCTCTAAATCACTCAAAAAGACTTTATACGAAAGTTAAAACTCGCTGTCTTAATAATATTCTATTAAAGATAAAGAAGAGTTGTCTTTCGAGCAGTCTTTAATTACAGTTTCTTCTATTACAGTCTCTGAAAGTCAATCTCCGAGAAATTATTATTATAATGAATATTATAACGGGTGTATTTTAAATACTTCAAGACATCTTTGGAAAACATATACAGATAATTCCGTGCAATACAGACGGAACATATAATCATGATCAACACTCTTAATAATATTATCTTTTCCGTCTGAATCTAATGTTGTTCGTAAGAAGAAGATTTATTAACACGATATAAAGATATAATAAAGAAAGAAAGAAGTAAAGAAATCAGAAATCTTAAAAGAAGATTTAAGTAGCTTAAAAGATTAAGCTAATTCGAAGAGATATAATATTATAATAAGAAATTAATAATCAGCAGACTTGATAAAGAATTAAGAAATGAAATCTTATTTACGCACAAGTGTCTTATAAAACTACAATAGATCTGTTCTTAATTATTATAATTGATAAGAGCAATCGTAGATTAGACGTTAAGAGAAGTGCTTGAGAATGCTTAATAGAAGTACTTAAAAATAAATACTCGAGAGTGCTCGAAAGAAGCACTTAAAGTACAGAGCACAGATCACAACTAATAATTATATAAACGAACAATTATCTCTTAAATTTATAATCTCTTCTTTCGTAATCAATTTATATTATCAATTGCACTCTGCCTTTAATTCTTCTATATAAGAACAGTGATTTCTATTCACAACTCTCTAATATCTAAATCTTATTATAATTAGACTTAATAGTTTCTAACAGTGCGTTAAATATTAAAGAGATTACGCAAATTTAATTTATTTATTAAGCTGTTAAAATATGTCTTTTTTATTATAAAAATAAACTTTCTTGATTATTATATAGATATAGCAGACGTTTTAATGAATATATGTAAAATGATTATAATCATTAATTAATCGATTTCGAAGTTATTTTATAATATACAGATCTTTCTAAGTTTTATTAATTTTTATAGAAGATTTATTTATAAATACTTTATAATAGTTATTGTAATTATAGATCTATTATTAAGAATGATGAAAGAAAGAAAAACTAAATCATTTCTTTGAATAAAGAAGATAGATATTATATTTCGCATACTGAAAGAGTGCTTTTAAACTGCTTCTCTACTGTAATATTTTAATTTAAAGAAGTTAATTTAGATTGAAATAGATATATTAAGAAGAGATTTAACAGGAATTCTCTCTTAATTTAGTGATGATAATATGAAGATAATATATTATATCTGAATATTAGTAATATTCTACTTAAAAAAGCTGATATTAACTGAGAGAAACTATATTATAGAAGATTAAAAGATGCTGATAATTATTATTTTATTTAAAAAATAACATTATTACTTAGAATCATCTGCTTTTAGCGTGTAAGTTCTATATAATCACTTTAATTTACAATTATTTATAATAATAAAGATGTTAAATGAATAATAAGCTTAATAGATTGAGATGCTCGCTATTTATAATTTTAAGATTTATTATCGCAGAGATAAGAAGAATCTCACTGATTCATTATCACGTAAATCGGATTATATAGTAAATAATGAGAGAAAGAAAGAGAATTCTCTTAAAATACTTATTCTAAAAAGAGTTAAATTTAAGATCTTAATCACTGATTTAAGTTAAGAAGAAGAATTTCTAAATTTGAGATTACTTATAGAAATTATGATAGAGACTATTATATACTTTAAAAGAAGCTAATAAAGTGCTCTATTTAAATCTACTGTAAATGATTAATATAACGCACGCGAGATGTATATTAATCACGTCCGAAGGATCGGAGATTCTTTAAGAGAAGAAGAAAACTTCTTAAAAATAGAGATTATAAGTTCAGTCTCTATTATATTACTTTATAAAAAGATTTTAAATGCTTTTATTAATTATCTTCTGGCGCTGTAATAAAGAGATGTCTTTTATATGAAGAGAAGCTGAAAGAGATCTTTAAATAATCTTATTAAAGAGAGTTAATTTAAGAATAAATGATATAAAGATTATATTAATCTCGTATAATATGATAGCGCGATCTATATTTCTAATGATTATATAATTAAAATAAAGATTCTGCGTGCAAATTATAATGATTTATAATAAAAGAATTATTTTAATTAAAAGAGAATTTAAGAGATTATTCTGCGAAGTTATTAATGATTTAGAATATTACAAATTATCAGGAATTATATTTTAATATATAATATCTGTTAAAGAATGAAGACATTATAATATAAGTTTTATAATATACTTGCGTCATTATTACAGCTCGAAAGAGTCTGATAAGATATTGCGATAAACTTTATTATAAACTTACCGTCTACTGTTTATAAAGATAAAGCATATAATATTATTTTTGTGATAATGAATTGATATTTAAAAATGATATATTATATAACGTGCATAAAAGAAATTGATGCTTTTTAGCTTAAAGAGAGACTTATTAAGAAGATATTCTTGAAATTCAAATTCTCTAGATTTATTATTAGTGATAAAGAATTAATGTTCATATTAAAGTATTGAAGAACTCTCTATTATTATTTATGTGTAAAGAGATATCTCTTCACAGTATTTCATTTATAAATAAACAATTAAATCGAGTATAATAATTAGATGTTAGAATGCTATCTTTAATACTATATTAATTATCGTTAGAATGATTAAATAAATTTATTATTAAGTACTGAATTTGTGTATAATAGAAATGTATATTTAGTTACAGAAAAAATATTATTTAAGATAATACTGCGTTTTCTATCTGCTTTTCGTATAGAATTTATAGACAAGATATCTGCGCGAGAAGAAAAGAGTTAATTAGTAAGAGAGAAAGCGAAGTAGATTAAAAAGATTATTAAAGAGAATAAAGATCTCTGAATTAAATTATAAGAAGTGATAAAGAAGTTTTATAATTTGAAACGCAAGAATATGATTTATAAGATTAAAGATAAGATTCTATTATTATTAAAGAAAATTCGTATAAGAAAAGTAAGTAAGAAGCTTATTAATAAGTTTCTCGGATTATTTAAAATTAAGAAGCTAATAAATAAGAATACTTATTAACTAATTCTTTCTAAAAGTTATAAAAGAATTCATCTCATATTTTATATCTCTCTATTAAAGTTATATCACAGGCGAGAAGATGTTGAGATATTTAAGTCTGTAGAGATATAGAACGAGAATGAATAAGAAGTTAAAAAGATTTTTAACGCATGCGTTTCGCGTGAGAAATGTATGTTTTTAGTATAATAACAAGAGTTTATTAAGAATTATGATATTTGGAAATTTGAGAAGAACTTATTAAATGCTTAAGAAAAGATTATGACTTTTTAATAAGAGCGAAGTTATAAAATAAATATAGAATGAGCAGTTGTTTAAATATCTGATTAACAGACTATTTAAATAAAAAAGAGCGAGAAGTGTTATTATAAAGAATAAAAAGTGTCTAATTAATAAAACACATATGAAATGTATAAGAAAAGCATGATATAAATATAAGACTTCAGATAGTTATCAATTCATTTATTATAATCTATTTCCGATTATTTATAATAAAGAGTTATAATCAATATTAATAATCTTCATCTATTTATAAAGCGCAGTTAACTCTATCTTATTAAGTTTAAGATTCTTACACAATTTCATATTAAAGTTATTAAACTTAATCGATTTATTAGATATAATCAACTTAAATGTTTCAAGTATAATAAACGTTATTAATTTTTTATTTAGCTCTGAGAGAATTAATTTCTTCGAATAGTCTTGAGTTTACTTAGATTAATTAGATAATGTGATTTTAATCTATTAAAATTATTAATATTATGCTTTTTACTTAAGAATAATATACTTATATTCTGCGCAGTAATTTCAGCTTATACTTAAATAGTCTAAGTGAGTAAAGTAAGATTATTCTCAATCTTCAAAAGATTAAGATTAATAATATTATTATCGCCGAAGATATAAGCATGCTTAAAAGAAGATTTATTAAATAAAGAGCTGATAATTTAAAGAGATGTATTAGAAAGATGATAAGAGATTGTATTATATTGTGATTTAATACTCTCAAATATCTTTCTTTTACAGTTAATATAAATATCACGCGCTTCTTCACAAAGCAATTAAATAATAATACATATATTAAAAGAAGACTTTAAATAATTAATACAGACGTTTTATATAGAAGAAGTATGCTTTAAATATAAAACTATTAAAAAAATATATTAGAAAATAATTATAATCTTTAATAAAATAATAATCACACTTAATATAATTAAATGATATCTTATAAATAAATAATATCTCAGACTCTTAATAAAGATATCTCACGCAGCGCTGATATTATAATTAAGACTGATCAGTGATAAAGAAGATTGAATTAAGTGTCTTAGCTATTATAAAGTATAGTATTAGCAGAATTATAATATGAGTATAATAGAATATTAACTTATAAACTTTAATTACTTTGCGTTTTAAAGCTTTAAATAATAAGAAGATTAGTAATAAATAAGAGATTGAAAGAATTACTTATATATAATAGTAACGGCGATAATAATAATAATAATATTACTGTTATTCTGTTATTATTAATATTATTGCTGAGACTAAAATGAAGATGATTGAAGAAGAAGAGAAGTTAAAATTAAAAAGAAAAGAAGCAGTCTTATATATTATAAGGAGGAGAGAGTGTTTATTGTAAATCAACTTCATTATTTATTTATTATTAATAATGACAATATCACAAATCCTTTATTTCAAAGAATTAACTATTTTAATAAAAACTTATAACTTATTAAGTAATATAATATGCTTTGAGTATATTAGTATTAAATCAATTATATATTAGCTCTTGAATCAAAATATAAGAGTTTATATAAATGAAATTCATTATTATAAATAATAATAACTATCTATTTAATGAGTCTCGCATGCGAATATTAAGGCTCTATAAAATAGAATAATAAATAGTATAATGAAAGTTCTATTATAGATAAAATAGCTTAATAATTATAAAGTGATATTTATATTACTCGAAGATTAAATAAGCGAGATGTTAAATGATTGAGAGGTCAACTTAATAGTAGAAATTAAGTAGACGAGATATTTAATAATTAAGAGATTAACTTGATTATAGAAATTAAATAAGTAAGATGCTGAATAATTGAGAAGTTAATTTAATTATAAGTATCGAAAAAGTAATATACTAAATGATTAAGAGATTATTTTAATATAGAATATTACTCTCTTTTTCTATAGAAGTGACGAGATATTATAAGTAATCTTAGCATCATATTAAATAACTCTGATGATTATGCTTTACATATGTAAATATATTACTAAGCAGTTATAAGCTTATAAAGATGATTAGAATCTTAAGAATAAGATCTTTAAGAGAGAAAATAATATTAAGAAGTATTAAGACTTAGTCTTAATACGCAGATATAAGCTGATTATAAAAGTAAATCTTTATAGATTAGCGATCTATTCTTATAATATAAGAGGGCCACTATTATACATTTGCTATATACGCTCTTAGCATATCTTTCGCATGCTACTCGCATGCTCATAAACTTCTATATCTCAGATTCTTATATACACGTGAAGAATATTTACTATTCATCTAATTCCGAACAGCTCTCTTAATATTAAAATATTATTCTGAGCACTATCGCATTTATTAATAAATATATTACTTAAATTATAATAGTATTAAATAGATTTCTTAAAAAGAAAAATGAATAATATATAAATCTTAATTAATTGTAAGAGATATATTATTCTTAGTATTAATATAATCTATTAAAGAGTGTTATCGCTTCTAATATATCTATCTTTATATATCGAGATATTCATATTAATAAGATATATCTTAACTTTACAATTAATTCTAATTAAAATTCATATTATTAAAATGTTTCTCTTATAACAGATTATATTAATAAGAAAGAGATAAAGTATTAGAAGATGAATAAAATAATAAGTAAGCTTATTAACGGCGAGATAATAATATATAAGATGTGATGATATGATTTTGAAGAAGAAGATAATATTTAAAAAGATTAAGAGATATTAACTTAAATTTAATAAACTATAAAGATATATAAAGAAGCTTTAAAATACTCTTAATTATAAAAGTATAAATAAACTAATAAATTTATATTATATATTAAGTCTTGAGAATAACTAACGCGCTAGATTAATATAGATAATCAGATAATGATTATAGAAGATAATAGAAATAGATCACTCTTAAGAAGACTATTCATAAATTGTAAATCTTTTTTATAATAAGTAATTATTATAACTCTATTTCTGCGCTATCTATATAAGCTGTAATAGCGCTAGACTTAATGAAATGTTAGAGCTTTAGAGATGCTCTAATAATATTATATCTTACATTAAGACTTATTTTTATATTAAAATATAATCGCATTTAATCTTAGAGCTTAAGAAAAGATTTAACGCGATCGCGCTTTTTCTTATTTCTATTTCTTCGTTCTCACTTAAATTAATAATTAATAATATAATTATTCAGTCATACTTAACTCAATCAAGCTATTTCTGACTATTCAGTTATCTTAGTTATAGCGCCTGTTACCCACTGTAATAGCACGTACGATAAAATAATTGGATTTTCATAATCAAGTCTATAATTATCTCTTCGCGTATAACTATTCTTTATAATTATAACAACTTATGATAAATAATATATATCTTATAATATATAGCTTTAATAATAATAATAATAAAGAAAACACTTCTAATATTTTATAAATCAAATAATAAAGAACTTTAAGTTTTAAATTATAAAGTTTTCTATATATATTTATAAACTTAATATATATATTATATTTAATTATATATTAAAGAAGATTACTACTAATAATATTATCACTTAATTAAAGTATATTAATAAATATTATAGTATTAATTAATTCAAATAAATTCTTTATTAATAATACTACTTATTTTATCTCTTATGTCACTGAAATGACTGTATTTCTTCTTTAAGCGTAATAACATGACAAAATTCTGCTGCAGTCTTGACAAAAGAAATATCAAAATCAAAAATTCAAAAATAGCTTAAATCAGTTATAATAGGCTGAGTATTCTAGCTAATATACTATAAATAGAATTATTAAGAAGCTCTTAAAAAACTCTATATAATAGTCTATTTTAATTCTATTAATATCTCTAGTAATAGACTTGAAATCTAAGTTTAACTTATTTTTATAAAAATATTTAAGATATAATTGATTATATAGAGCTTATAATTATAACTACAATTTTATAAATAGTACTATTAGATAGCTGAATCTTCAGGCTATAAAATACTTAGATCAGATTTTTTTTAGCTTTATTTTGAAGTGAGTGCACTTCAATATTTATTTAAAAATCTTTTTTTCATTTTTTCATTTTTTCATTTTAAATTAAAATATTAATATATATTAAATCTAATATATATTAACTTTAACTTTAAGCTATAAAATATCTAAATAAGTTATATTATAGAGAATTTTCAGGATTATATAGTAATATTATTTATAGATTTATAGATATAATGCTTAATTTTCTATAATTAAT
>JAABUK010012629.1_pt1 | contig 10721 bp, 9 predicted proteins | sample 5559141 | NCBI WGS metagenome assembly JAABUK01 (sample SAMN10711869, study PRJNA513367) | rock metagenome | isolation source: Antarctica rocks | place: Antarctica: Victoria Land, Pudding Butte nord | collected 2016-01-03
CTAAATAACCTTTCGGTCAGCAGCAGGCGATGCAATGTTGCACGGCATGACTGGGGTATTGGGCAGGCTGCTCCGAGCCGCTTACAACACACAGCATGGGAGCAGGCGTCTGCCGCAACAATGCAGGGACATCGATGGCGACATGGCTGTTCGAACATGCAGTGGAGCATGGCGAGAGCCAGGGGCTCACCTGTCAGCGGGTTCTGGGCGGCGGCGAGGCGCAGCGCGAGCTGCTGCGACGCCAGGTGCTGCCGCGCCGCCTGCTGCGCCTGCGCCATCAGCGCCGGCGTCTGCACGCCGCCCGCCGCCGCAACCAGCGCCGACTCGAAGTGCGCAATGAGCGCATTGAGCTCAGGCGTCTGCTGGCCGCCGGCGCCGCCGTGCGGCAGGCCCGCCGCCAGCTGGTGCGGCATGCCGACGCCCATGCCCAGGTTAGCGGCGCCGCCCGTCAGCAGCATCGGGTGGCTGAGCGCCGCAAAGCCGGGGAAGCCGCCGCCGGCAGACATGCCGCCGAGTGCCGCCGCGCCCGGGAAGCCGCCGGCAGCTGACATGCCGCCGGCGCCCGGGAAGCCTCCCGCGGCCGGCATGCCAGCGGCCGCAGGCATGCCGCCGGCGGCCATGGCGCTGGCAGCAGACATGCCGCTTGTGGGCAGCGAGCCGCCGCCCACGACGCTGCCCGGCGGGCTGGGGACGGAGGTGCTGCGCAGCGAGGTGGTAGCGGTGCCGCCGCCGCCGCCGGCGCTGGCCTGCGCGATCATGGCGACGCGCTCCAGCTGCTGCGCAGTGAGCTGCTGTTGCAGCGCCGCCTGCTGCTGCTGGTGCTGCTGCTGCTGCGCCTGCGCCGCATGCTGCTGGCTAAATGCCGCCGCCTGCTGCTGGTGCTCCGCCTGCTGCTGCTGGTGCTGCAGCTGCAGGTGCTGCATGAGTGCCGCCTGCTGCAGCTGCTGCGAGGCATGCTGCTGGCTGGCCGCCGCGTGCTGCTGCTGCTGCTGCTGCTGCTGGTGCAGGGCGAGGTTCACGCTGGGCTGCATGCCGCCAAAGCCAGCGAGCACCGAGCTCGTCGGCGGCATGTGGGTCGGTCCCGCCATCTGTCCCGGCGGGCTGCTGCTCAGCGCCTGCTGTACCTGCTGCGCCTGCTGCTGCAGGCTCGCATTGAGCTGCTCGCTTGCTGCGAGCTGCGCCTGCAGATTTGCGGTCAGCTGCTCGTTTGTGCGCTGCTGCTGTTGCTGCTGCTGCTGCTGCTGCTGCTGCTGCTGCTGCTGCTGCTGCAGGTGCGCGGCCGTCAGCGGCTCAGGCTGCTGCTGCTGGTGCTGCGACGGCAGCTGCTGCTGCTGGAAGCCTGCCTGTAGCTGCTCACTGTTCAGCGGCTGGCCGGCGGCTGCCAGGTGCTGCTGCATGAGCTGCGCCGGGTCGCCGGCGCTGGGAGGCGACGCGCGCTGGTGCTGGTTGCCGCTGCCCAGGGGTCCCGCCTGACGCAGCAGCGACTGCTGGGGCGTCGGCACCGGAATGGCGATTGACAGCCCCGTGCGCGGGTCGATCACCGTCTGCATCTGCGGCGCCGCCTGCATCTGCGGGGCGCCCAGCTGCTGCGGCAGGAGCCCCACCGCCTGTTGCTGCTGCAGCAGCTGCTGGCCTGCCAGCTGGGCCGCCGCGTGCATGTCGCCTGGTTGCATGCCGCCGGGCAGGAAGGGTAGCTCAGCGGAGCCCAGTCTGCCGCCGCCGCCGGAGTTCTGCCCGCCCACGCCGCCCATGAAGGACGCGTTCGACAACGAGCTGAGCGACGGCTGCGGCTGCACGGAAGGTGCATCCGCATTCGACGGCGAGCCCACATGGAGGTCGTGCCCGCCGGCGCCGTCCAGTGAGGCCATCAGCGGCGGCGGCGCGAGCGCCGGCTGGTCCAGCGCCACGGCCTGGCTGGCCGCGAAGAGGAAGGGGCTGTTCGGCGGCGCGGCGCCCGCATTTGCCAGCCCCCAGGCGAAGGTCTCCGACCCGTGCTGCGTCGGCGACGGCTGCTCAAAGGCGGCGCCACCAAAAGTATTCTGCGTGCATCGAAGAGCGCGGAGAGTCAGCGCCGTTACGATGAAGTACAGCCACTCTGCAGCGGATGCAGAGCGACGCGCTGCTGTGCAACTCGGGCCTTGTCACCCCTTACAGCAAGTACGACTGGCGATCGAGCAAGTCGCTGAGCTGCCTCCTGGGCCTGCGCGAAACGCCATGATTGGCACGATCGCGGCTCTGCCTGCACATCAAGCTGGCCCGTGCCCGCTCTGCGCAGTGCACCTCAGGAGCATCAACACTGGCCTGACCCGCCGAGCCACGCAGCAGCTACCTTTTACCCTGGGGCAGCTGCGGCCATAGCCCCCGCGGCGCCGTGGCGCCATGATTACATTTTGTGATCCCACTATATGTGCCGTGTGCACTTGTCGCATGCAGCCAGCCCGGCTGGATGTGTTTCGTTGGTGTGTCAACGACGACCAGGCCGCGGGGAGAGGACGGGCCTGCCTGGTCTGACCGGCTCGTCACGGGGCTCGTTGGCTCAGACGTTGCCATGCAAAGCACCGCAGCCCGCCTGCGGCCGCGCCCCCCCTGCTTCACAGGCGACGCAAAACAGCGTGTGTCGCCTTGTACCTTTTGTGGCGACCTGAGCAGCTGCGGGGCCTTCAAGAGTTGCTGCGGTGGTCACGGCCACGAGACGTTTGCCTTGACGCCAAGGGCAGTCCTTTCTGTGCATGCCAGCTGTGGGGGCAAGCGCTTTTCACTGCATGGGCCGCACCTGCCTCGCCACAGTGTTGTCCACCGTCCCTTGCCCCGACATCTCCTTTCGCGGGAAAGGGAGACAGCGAACGAACGATCGGTGAAGAAAGTGACATCACAGCTGTACAGTCGTACGTGCTGGTGCATCGACCCTCCCGGAGGCCGCAAGCCACTGTCCCTACACTAGAAGGCCGCAAGCGCAGAACAGCACGAATCAAGCACTGAAATGAGGCGGCGACCGGCGTTGCCGCTACTGCCGCCGCCGCCGCTGCTGTGCCGCCAAAAAAGTTGACACCAGCATCCAAATTGCAGCAGCTACCATGACCTGAGTAGACAATGCTATGGGTCTCCACTGGTTGGGAGGATGTGACATATCTGTACACTCCAACACCATAACTGCACCCACACAATGGGCATCTATGTCCAGTGCTGGCTGCCTTGGCCCATGAACGCCTGCACGTTTGAATTTGCAAAATATGACGAACGTTGCATGTCGTCGACGTTTTCGAAGTGCACAATTGATGCAGCGTGCTGCAACCCCAATGAATATGCATGCTGAACCAGCCGAGAGAGAGATAACATCGAGCACCGCAGCGGGGTTGCTGCTCAGGAGGCTGCACGATTTGCCTGTCGCGCCTGTGGCAATCAGTTGCCTGACATGCCCGCTCTCAGAACCCATTCATATACAAGCCTGCACAATCACACACCACATGAGCCGGCAATGGCTTCCTGCACCTTGCTTCTGGTTTGAGCGCAGAAGACAGACTCGCGTGCGCAAGGGTTTCTGCAGGACATCGTGTGGTTGGCTTTTTGGGTTTCATGGAAGGGAGCACGAATGCGCACCATTGGGCTGCATTTGCAGGGAAGGCTCTTGCCAGGACGGTCCCAAGCCCGATGTACATTCCTCGGGGTCCCCCTGCAAGCGTGAATACAAGTCAACACGAGCACACATCCACGAGAAACGGCAGGCGAACAACATTTAAGCATTGCCGCGTTCGATCAAGTGGTGGGACGATGCCAATATCGGTGGGCTGCCGCAAATCAGCGCAAAACTCACTCTCTCGGTACAGCAGCCTCAAATTCTGCCGCAGGCTGGCGTCATGCGGCATGCCCGGCCGAGCGACCTGCAGCCGGGACTTCGCGACGTCGATCGGCAGCACTGCGGGAACATGACAAATGTCTGTCAGGATTGGCAGAGCAGATTGACACAGCGGGAAGCGCTGCACCTATGTAACGCACAGATCACCCACAGGCCGATCATCCTTGCGCATGTGCGATGCGTGCCGCTGCCAACAGGATGAAGGGTTGTGAAGGTGACAAGGACCCTCACCGGCGGCCCACATGCCCATCCCTGCGATGCCGCCGCACACGATGGCTGCCGCGCTATCCTTCAGGATGGCCGTCAGCCCCAGCGACTGCGGCACCCCCAGCTGCTTCGCCGGCGGCCGCCCAGGAAACTCTCGCCGCAGCGTCTGCGCGCAGCCACAGCAAACTTTCAAAATGTGTAAGGGCTAGCGTGGTTGGCAGGTTTGTAATCCACAAAAGGCACAGCAGGCAGCTGCAGCCTGGACTGTTAGTATGAGGCAGGCATTTGACCGAGTTGCGGGGATCACCTCGTAGAATGTGAAAAACAGAGCATTTCCGAAAGTCTCACGGCTCAACGTCCCCGTCATGCCGCGGCCCAGGCCCTTCAGCCCCTCAGTCCTCACAAGCTGCTTCACGCAGTCGACAGGGCCCTTGTAGCCGCCCATCTGCATGCGGCACTACATGGCAAATGCAACGCAGCTCAGTACCACTGTGCTCCCGAAAGAGTGCCGCGTGCCATGCTTCAGTCTTCACAGTCCACCAAAGCTGACAGGCTCCAAACGGAGCTTTGCATGCAAGAAGCCACCCCAGCGCGATTAGCGCAGGTACAGCACGACAGTGAGCCACCACGACCGCCTGCATGATGACGCACCTTGACAAGCTCAGCTGGCGACAGCACGAAGCTCAGCACAAAGCCGGCAACCCCGGCTGATGCGGCGATGGATCCGAGGCTGCTCGTCTGCGGCACCGCGCCAGGGCCCTGCATGTCACGGTGGATGTTTCAGAGAAGCAGCAGGTGGTCTTCAGTCAAAACCTTCAAAGTATCCGAATGCCTCAACTCCTTCAAAGTGTCCGAATGCCTCAACTCACCTCAAACCAGGCGAGCGATTGCGTGTAGGCTGCATAGTTGATTCCTGCAGCGAAGCAAAGACTGGGTCAGGCGCTGTATCCACTGCGCCTGCCACCTGCATGACGCCTCATGCAGCATCAAGCCCACCTGTCTCCACCACGCCGCCGATCAGTGGCACAGAGAGGCCCCTGTACAGACCTTGAACCTGCGTGACATCATTGTATAGGTGTCGTATTTCAACATCGATACAATGAAAGCGACATGCACGCTCGCAACCGTGCAATCGATAATCCAGCCGCCGCAGGCTCTCACCCCCTCCGTCCTCAGGATCTGTCGGAAGCAGCCCCATGGTCCGGCATAGGTCCCCCTGACGCTTGCTTGCATGCGGACCTTCACACTGTCGAAGGGATAACCTGCACGCAAGTTCATGTGCGCTGATTGAACGATGATGCACACAACATCATGCCGGCATGACGCGGCTGCACAACACCGCAGTGATTGAGCAGCCGTTTTAGATTCAGGCAGCCAATCTGTGTTCCCATTGCCTCTCATAATTACCAGTGTACGTGTTCGCTCCACCTCCTGCGGCGCCTGCGAATGTTGCTAGGACTGGGCCAGGCCCCGCCGAGGCGACTGTGTGCTGCTCAGACATCTGACGGCGGCCGCAATGGACTTGTACCGGTTGCTCCTCAGCAACGGATTGCAGCTTTCGAGATGTGGTTTCAGCCAGAATGTCCTGGAACCATGCCCGCATTCCAGGGACCCAGCAGGGCCCTTTCCGCCGCAGGTGCACACATCGGCATTGATTCAAAGCTGTGCAAGTGGATCCAACACACGCCGCAGCGTCAGTGCTCGCTTGTCAAGCCAATCCAATCAATTATGCAGCAAGCATGTGACCGCGTTGATGACTTGCTGAGAAAGATTGTAACGATGCAGCAGAAAGCGTTGGGTTGATTCAGCCGATATACTTCTGGCAAAACGGGACACGGCAATACAAGAGCAACGGATTCGCAAGACGGCTTTTTCTGTCAGTTCGAGCTGGGCAGTTGCACACAGACATATGAACCTTGTGGCGCATCTCAGAACCGATATCGTGCAGCGATGTGGTCATTCCCCAATTTGCGTATCGTCACCTGCACCAGAGCAATCGAAAGTACATATGTATAACAAGGGGCGATCCGGAGCTGTGTCGTGAGAAGCAACTGTGCAAACAGTGCCACGAGCAATCTCTGACGACTGAGCAGCATGTAGCGTCTGAACCACACCTCGCCATAGCTCAGCTACAGACTGCTATAGGGCGGTGTTCAGCATGGCAACAACATCGCTGGCGCCGGGCCTTGCGAGGAAAATCAAGAAGGTGAGATCAGATCACCGCGCTCGGTATCAGCAGGCTCGTTTGTTCGACATCTTCCGGCGATAGCAGCCGCGTAACATTGAGCCTGACCGCCGCAATTTCAGGAGCCTGTCCAGGTGCTTGAGCTGGCAGTGAATCCGTTTGGCAAGCTTGGTGATGCCGGCGGCGCGGCACTCTCAGCATGCAGCAGGACACACTCAGCTCAGGCGCATATAGCTACACCTGCAGACCCTGGAGACGCGCACGGAGACGCCGGAGTTCCTGTCCTCCCTGGCCGCACTGTCCGACATCTATGGCGACAACACGCCGGCGGAGCGCCGCAGGCTGCGCTCCACGATCGAGCAGCACGGGCTGGCGATCGATGCGGAGGTCCTGGCGGCCGCCGAAACGGTCGTCGCCTCGCTGGACGCCATGTACGCGGACCTGGAGCAGCTGTCCGTCTGCTGCCGCCGCGTCGGCGGGTCGCTGGCCAGCAGCAAGGTGGGACCCTGCGCGTGGCGATGCCGCTCGTCACCATCTGCATGCTGGTCTGCCAGTTCGGTCCTGCACACACAAAGCCTTTCGCACAGACAATTTCTCTAGCATCAGGCCTCTTTTGCTAAAGTTTGGGATCTGGAAGCCGAAGGAGTCTACAGTTAGCACATTTGCTGACCAAAATGCAGGCGAAGACGGCAGACATGCTGGCGGAGAGCAGGCGGCTGCGCGGCGCGCTGGAGACGAGCGAGGCGCGCTCCGGCCTGGTGCAGCAGTTCCTGCAGCAGTACCAGCTGTCGCACGACGAGGTGTACGCCCTCAAGGTGTGTTGGGAGAGCTTGCAATCCTGTGTGTCCATTGGTGAGATGCGTGCTGCGGAAGCATGCTTCTGAAACACACTGTGCAGCTTGCTCTGGCGGATGCTGCTGCTCCGTGCAGCCCCTTGCCCTCGCAGTGTCACGACGCTGCAGCCGCCACACTCTGTAAAATGAAGCAGCAGTCACTGCCCTCTATGCACTAATCTTCATGACAGCTGCTGCCAATCGTGTGTGCACAGGAGGAGGAGATAGGGGAGCGCTTTTTCGGCGCGCTGGAGCGGGTGCGGCTGATCCACGGCAACTGCCGCGCGCTGCTGCGGGGGGCACACCAGCGCGCGGGCCTGGAGCTCATGGACGCCATGGCACTGCACCAGGAGGCCGCCTACGAGCGCCTCTGCCGGTGCGCCTCACTGCGTGTCTGTCCCGGTGGCCAGTTGATGACATTAGCTGCAGCATGTTTTCAGCATGCCGGACAGGGCTCTGCGGGGGGTTTCAGTGTCTGAGGACTTGTCGATTCTTTTCGGCTGCGCCGGCGCGCCTCCCTGTTTTTGGTTGCTCCGACATGCTGCAGCAGGTGCATTCCCCAGGACGCTCGGTACCGGCAGGCATGCGGGTCTGCCACGATGTGTGTGGGTAGCCACTGTGGATGGCGGCTGGCAGGCGGCGCTGTCCCTTTCAGCTGTGTGGTCCAGCCAGAGATACGCAGGCGGACCTCAGAGCATCTGGACTGCCATCGACTGAATCTGTTGAGTGTGTGCCACGCAGGTGGGTGCAGAACGAGTGCAGGGGTCTGGGGGAGGCGGACGCGCCGGAGGTGGAGCCGCTGCTGCAGCGCGCCGCCGGCGCGCTGCGCGCCCGCCCCGTGCTCTTCCGCTACTGCGCCGAGGAGGTGCGATCGCCGGCCCCTTGCGTTGGCTATCCCTTGCGTGGCCGTCCTGCCTCGCGTGCAGCGCTGTGTCCTTGTCCCTGAGCTCACTGCCGTGGCTCGCGCCTTGTTGACGCCTCGCCTGTTGCTCAGGCGAACATCCCCAGGCCACGAGTGGCACAGTCAGATCGCGACTTCAACCATGAGGAACCCGCAGTGTATCCTGCAAGGATATGATCATGGACGATAACCTTATCATGCACAAACTCCTGTGCTGAGGCACGCCTGCAAAACCGCAGGTGGCGGGCGCGCGACACGGCGCGCTCTTCCAGCGCTTTATAGCGGCGCTGACGCGCGGCGGGCCGGGAGGCACGCCGCGTCCCATCGAGATGCACGCGCACGACCCCCGCCGTTATGTCGGGTGCGCGCAGACGGCTGTCTCGCTCTGGGGCTGAAATATGAGCTGGGGCAGAGTCGTAGCTGCTCAGACGTGACGCAACGTTCTGGTTGACCAGTTGTTATCCTGAGCTGCTGACACATGCGCAGAGCTGCTGACATGTGTGCAGAGCCTCTGCAGCTCATCAGGTCACCATTGTGTGCTGCCGCATGTTGCAGGGACATGCTGGCATGGGTGCACCAGTCGTTGGCGTCGGAGCGCGAGCTGCTGGTGTCGCTGTTTGGCGACGACAGGGCCGCGGCGGCGGACGGCGAGGGCGGGGTGGTGGACATGCCCAGCACCGCGGAGCTGCTGGACCGCGTGTTCGAGAGCATCTGCAAGCCGCTCAAGGTGTGTGGCGGACAGCAACGTTGAGAGAATCCTTCATTGGCCTGCGAAGCCGGCTGAGCAGGCTACATGTGCTAGTACCATGCTGGAGGCCTCTCCTACCGGCCATCTTGGTTCAGAAGTCGCTGTCTGCTGCTGCTGGAGACAGCGACTGATGAATCAAGATGGCCGGTAAGGAGAAGGCAGCAGCTGGGGGCCAACATTCAGAAGCCATGTGTTGCCCGACATGTTGATGCAGAACGCGTACTTCTGTGCAGGTGCGCATCGAGCAGGTGCTGGCGAGTGGCCCGGCGCTGCTGCTGTGCTTCCGGCTGGCGCAGCTGCTGGGCTTCTATGCGGAGACCGTGGCGCAGCTGGCGGGCGCAGGCGCAGCACTTGTCGCCGCCCTATACGCCGCGCAGGTGGAAAAAGGCGTCAGTTTAGCGCTGGTGTGAATGCTGTGGTAGTCAAGGATTGGCATTCATGTTGCTTCACTGCGCAAGGCGTCAGGGGTCCTGGCAGCCTGCTGATGAAAGGAGCCACAATACAGTCAGTGCATGCTGCAGCCAATTCTCGTCTGCACACCTGTCACGTACCCGTGCTTTACGCTGCATGCACTGAAGTACTGCTGCTGGAAGCAATACCACAGCACATTCGTTGCATGCCTGCAGTCGGCAGCAGGGCGGGGCTTCAGGGAGCAGCTGGCAGCGCGCGCCGAGCGGCTGGCACGGCACCCGCCACCGCCGCCGTCGGACCTATCGCCCCCACCCCAGGTACCGCGCCGCATGTGTGTGACGCGTCAGGGTATTGTCAAAGGTGCCGGACTTCGATGCTGTGTAACTAAAATGTGGAGCCTTCAGCCCTCGCCTCAAAATGCATTCAGGCATGGCAAATCTCAGGAGGTTCTGCCTGGAGGCTGCGGCGCAATCCGCTGACAAGCTTGACGGTTGGTGCAAACCTGTTGTTACCCAATACAGGTGCCGGAGGGCATGCAGCAGCTGCTGGAGGTGATCTCCGCATTTGAGAGCGCCTACCGCAGCGGCGACGGCGCGGCGGCCGCGGCGGCGGCCGAGTTCGAGGCGGTGCTGGCGGCCGCCGTGGACCCGCTGGTGGAGATGTGCGAGCGCAGCGCCGAGGCCCTCAAGTCCGGCGCGCCCTCCCGGTGCGCCTTGCGCTGTCTTCACCTCTTGAGTAGTCATGGGTATTCACCCTCAGGAAGAAGGCACTTCCATCACAGCAGCGTCTGCAGGGCGCGGGTGCTGACTTCTGCAGCAGAGCCTTGGATGTCCCCTTGTCGGGCATAATTTTGTGAACGGTGGATGACCTGGAGTCAACTTCTGCGCAGATAAATTTTATGGCAACTGTCTGGTCTGCTGCACTGGTCTGGTGTCCAGTTTTGGCCGTCCCCACCCTGCATCAGTTGCCGACGGCCTCCCCGTGCCGTGTGCCTCAGGGCGGACGAGGGGCTGCACCTGGCGCCAGCAGCGCGGCGCACCTACCTCATCAACTGCCTGGCGGCGCTGCAGGCGCCACTCGCGCAACACAACTGCTCCGCCGGGCGCGCCGACGCGCTGGGGCAGGGTCAGTTGCCATATTTGCACTCTTCTGCATGGTCGTTCGCATTTACATCTGATAACGGTGAAATCAGTCGATGCCAGTCGTGCTTCTCCCTTTGTACATGGTTCGCGTTGGAGTGTGTGCGACCGTTGTTTGGTATGAACTGCAGGCCTGGAGGCGCATGTGGCGGGCCTCGCCGGCGGCCACGTGGAGGCGCTGCTGCACCGCTGCCGCCTGCACGACCTCCTCGGCCGCATCCACTTCTACCAGGCGCACTTGACTTTCCTATGCCCCGCACCTGTGTTCTACACATATTCAATTGCATCGCAGCTGCCGCCTGGATGACCTGGTTGGCCGCATCCACCCCCAGCAGGTGCACTGCGCTGGGCGCCCATCCCTGCCCCAGGACTGAATGAGATCGGCCTCAGTGGCAGGATGCCAGCCGCATCCGGCGCGGTGCCGACGCCGCGTCGGCACCGCGC
>JAABUK010012630.1_pt1 | contig 10720 bp, 3 predicted proteins | sample 5559141 | NCBI WGS metagenome assembly JAABUK01 (sample SAMN10711869, study PRJNA513367) | rock metagenome | isolation source: Antarctica rocks | place: Antarctica: Victoria Land, Pudding Butte nord | collected 2016-01-03
TTTATCAATTAGATTTCTTATCTTACTTTTAAGGTAGTTATAAGGCCTAATCTCTTTTTATTAATATTATATTAATAAAGCTTATATAAGTTTATACCTTATTATAGTTAAGGTAATTAGGTTAAATTTAACCTTATTTATTATAATAATAATATATTATTATATTATCTTTAATATCTTTAACCTTTTATTTTAACTTATCTCCTTTAAATTATAATTATTTATTATTATTAAAACTTTAAGCCCTTAGGCTTTAAAATATAATCTTTTAAATACTTTTTACTACCTTATAACTTCAATTTAAAATTATTTAAAGACTTTCCTTATAAGCTTAAATTATTATTATAATAATTATACTTTATTATATTCTTAAATATAATAATTTAAATAAAGATCTTTTTACGCCCCTTAAGGATATTATTAATATTAGAAATCTTATTTTTTAACTTTATCTTAAGCTTTATAAGGAAAAACTAGGCCTTATACTCTTTATAAAAATATAATAAATTAAACTTTAATTCCTTTAAATAAGATTTAAACCTTTAAGACCTTTTAATTACCTTATTAATATATTATCTCTTACCTTTTATAAATAGGGAGATAGTAGCTAGCTAGATTTATAATTAAATTTAAAAGAGTTTATTTAAAGAATTTAAAAGTAATTTTATTAAGATTATTAACTTATTAATAGGAATATTATTAAGCCTTAAGACTACCTTCTAAGAAGTTTATATAATAAATTATATAAGGCTTTAATATAATAAAGTATTTAATAGATATAATAAATTTAACCTTAACTTTATAAAACTAATAAATATACTCCCCCTTAAAGGTATCCTTATAAGTATATATCTTTTCTAGGTAAAGAATATATATATAATAATATTAATAAGAAGATAGAGGTTATATTTCTATTTATACTTTAATAGCTTAAGTATTTTAAAGTTAATTAATATAAACTATGAAAGTAGCTAGTTTATCCTCTTCCTTTAAATAATAACTTTCTCTTCTAATATTAATAAAGAGCCTTTAATATTTAATATTAATATTTAAGATAGCTATATTAAATTATAATATATTACTTTAACAATATTTATAAAGAATATTATTTTAAAGGACTTCTTTTATAATATTATTAAAGTTAATATATAAATTATAAGAAGAAGCTAATATTTAGATTAACTCTAAGCCTTTTCCTTAAGAAAGGTAAAGAGATTAGAATTATAAGATTAGGTACTACTAGCTTTAAGCTAGTAACTTAAAAATATAAAAGATATAAAGTTAAATAATATAACTTAATATAAGGTATACTATAATAATATCTTAAATAGTATATATATTAGAACTAATCTCTAAGGAACTTAAGAAAATATAGGGGAGTACCTAGATAATATATATCTACTAAGATATAACCTAATATTATATTAATATTATCCTATATTTATAAGGAAGGTCTATTAAGCAGGCTATATAGTAGTATATAAGACGTATAGATACTACAGCCTAATATAAAGTAGGTTAGATATTATGTAGTAATTAAGCTCTTACTTAGATAAAATAAGTAGTAATATCTTCTTTTAATTATATAACTAGCACGTAGTTAAGGTAATAAAGAAGAGACTAATTTATAAGGATTATCCTATTAAAAAGTAAAAGATCCTTATAAATATAATATAAAAATAGCTAAAGTTATTAACTATTAATAATATTATATAAAATCGCGAGATTTTCCTAGATAATATATATTAAAAGGAATAAAACTATATCTATAACTTTTATTAAAGGTAGGAGTATTAATTTAAATATACCTTTATTAGGATATAAGTAAATATTAGTTATTCCTTATCTTAAAGAGTTAAGATAATATATCTTATTATTAAGGAGTATATTAATTAATATACTCCTATTAGAATAAATATAGATAGAATTACTAGGGAAGTAAATAAGGCTATTAATATATATATTAAGGAAATAGAGTATTAGAGGATAGGTATACCTTAAATAATTAATATTAATCAGACCTTTTTTAAGGTATTAATTTAATAGATTATTTATAAGGCTATAATTAAGATTTATAAGTAATTAATTATTATAAAATAGTAATTAATAAAAGTATAAAATTAAATATCTTAGTCTCCCCTAGGAGATAATTACTAAGAAGGCTATAATCTCTTAAATTAATATAATTTACTATATAAATATTAACTATATTACTATATTTAAAGTAGAAAGGAAATTCCCCTTTCCCTAATCTATTTAAGATAACTTTATAAGGCGCCTAAAATTATAATTAGTTAAAAGAATAGCTTTAATACTAGTATTACTATAAATAATTATATAATTATGAATAATAAAAGTAATAGTCTAAGCTTATTAAATAATTAAAAGAGTTATAATAATAATATTTAAGTTATTACTAAAAGCTTTCCTTAGCCTATATTAACTTACTTTATAAGGTAAGGTTTAAATATTATTAAAGTATCTAATTTCTAAATATATAATTTCTATAAGAAGATTCTAGATATATATTAAGTAGAAGAGTACGTTTATAAGTATAAAAGATTAATAAAAGATTCTAATAAATATTTTAATAAGAAGATTTATAAGAAAACCTTACTATTATTATTTATATAAGTAAAGAATAATAAAAGCTATCTTAAATTCTAGAAGAATATAAGTAGTCGCTAATATATATATATAGGTTATAAAGTAGTAGTAGAAGAAGAAGTAGAAGTACGTTATTATTTAATAAATAAAACTATAGGAAGAGGAATAGACTAAGAGGTATAAAGTAATTAAGATTACTAAAAAATCTAATAAGGATACAGGTAAAGAGTTAAAACTAATCTCTAACTTCTTATAATAAAATTTTAGTAGCTAGTATAATATTAGGCTGTAGTATATATATACCTTATATACTACTATATAGCCTACTTAATAGACTTTCCTTATAAATACAGGGTAATATTAATATAATATTAGGCTGTATCTTAGTAGATATATATTATCTAGGTACTCCCCTATATTTTCCTAAGTTCCTTAGAGATTAGTTCTAGTATATATACTACCTAAGATATTAATATACTATATCCTATATTAATTTATATTACTTAACTCTACGTCTTTTATATTTCCAAGTCGCTAGCTTAGAGCTAGCGGTACCTAGCCTTATATATAAACGTAGGCTTAACTACTTACTTACTTAAGACGCCCTAGATTTCTTAGAGTCTAATAATAAAGTATAGACCCTAAAGAGTAATAGCGATAATAATATAATATATAAGTATAAAGTCTATTAGGGGGTCTAGTAAAGTAGCTTCTTATAACTCTAATAAGCTTATAAGTCTATTAATATTAGAGCTATCCCTTTATAATTTTTCTTATATTAATAATTTTAATAAGTTTCTAAATTTACTATCTTCCCTATTAGTAATACTACTAGTACCTCCTCTTATATAGCTAGACTAATAAAGCTAGTAGTAATACCTTATTAAAACTACTTTCTAACTAAATCCTACTCCTACTATATATTTTATAAGGGCTAAGAAGGGCGTTATAATAAAGAAGATAGTAAAGGTAGAGTCTTATAAATAAAGAGAGAAATCGTAGTTAATAGAGAAGGAGTAGAAAGTAGCTAATTAGATAGCTATAAAGATAAGGAAGTAAGTTAAACTAATAATATCTAGGAAGGAGGATATAAGCTAATTAGGAGCTACGTTAATAGTATTATCTTTATAGGGAGGTTTTTATAGGAAGCGGGGTTTCTAATAAATAACTTAGTATTCTACTATAACTAGTAACTATCCTACTAATAAGATACTTAGCTGCTCTAAGTGCCCTGTAGATAGCGACAGCGACGTGGTATATAATATCGATGACGTAACGTATACTAAAGACTAGTACGCCAAGCTATGGCTAAGTAGGCCTATTCGTCTAAGGGTTTAGGCCTGTCCGTAGCCAAGTCGCATTCTACAGACAGTCTCACTTGAAGCTATTCACCGACTCAGGGCATAAGAATACTTCATCGAGTATAATAAAATATTCAGTAAGCTACGCTTTGATTCTAACAATTAGCTAAATGACTGATATCCTCTCCATTTACGCAAGCCTTACTTTCACCGACGGCTCAACTTCAGCCTACCCTTTCTCTGTATAAATGGTGGCTTGAATTCCCAGCGTCTCGGCCCTCACGTACTCCCTTCTAATGTTCTTCACTAGTGTAATTCGGTCTCCACTCGCTCCCCAAGATTTGTTTCCAGGCTTATAGATGGACCTTCTCTGCTGCCAAGTTTACTCTCAGGAATGCATATGCCGAGAATCGACCTTTAGCTTCTCACTTGCGCGTGGGAAGGTGCGATTATTACGAGGCGGAATTGTTTTGAAGAGAATGTATACACTGCTTGCTACTTTTCAAGGAAGGGTCCAAGCGACGCCTGTTCGTGATTTTACCTTGCTTTCCACGGACTTACAGGCTGTCAACAAACGATATCTCACGATGACATCAAGACAAGAAGTTTATCACAGCTCCTCGTACCTCTTGTTCATGCCGTAAATGCAGATGGAAGAGCTTCTACACTGCCAGACTCGGTAGAGCCAGAGCTGCAAGCCATCATCTGGAAAAGACAGCTAAGTCTTAATCATCGCATTCCCAACTGACAAGAAATCTATAGCGGCATTGCGAACCCACACCAGGTTTGCTAATGTAGGCCGCAGTGTAATAAATTAACTTCCACACAGAAGATTAGCTTCGATACAGCGCGCTGTGAACACGAGCCCTCATGGTGACCGAGATTGATCTACGTCTAGAAGCGATTGAGAACGATAAGAAGACCATGTCATCCTCTGGCTTCCACAGAAGCAAAAATGTACCAAGGCTCGGGAGGCGTCGAATGGGTGGGAGGGTCTCACGTTGTGAACACTTTGATCAATGTCCCTGCGATTACTTGGAGCCTCCTCGGCCTTTGATCGCAGGCCCATTTTCACACCGAACGCTAAAGGATTGGATGGTCCAGTCTACTCTGATGAAGGCTTTCTTGTGAATGATGATGCGGCCGCAGAGCATAGTACGCCTCGTTACAACGTGTGTGGTGTTTTTGATGTACTGGATGCCAAAGCCAAGGTGATAGACAAGGATCGCTTGCTAATGTCATAAAGCCGAGAGCGCACGGACTCGCGGTCTGCCATAGTACCGGGTTTTGCAAGATAGGGTATTGATGATCGGCGTTGAGTAGGCCTATCGTAAGGCGGACTCTGCTCTAAGTCCCGAAGAACGTTGAGGTATCCCGGAGGATGCAGCCTTTTCGGAGACAGGTATACCTGACGCAGGCCCACCTATCTACGGTCCGTTCTCCGGTGAAACCTGCGGTCTCAATGGCAGAGCGAATGACGATGAACTGACAGGGGTTGCAGGTTCGAGCGGATGTAAGCCAACCAATACACACAGCGCCAATACTTTGCACCTCGTGGGCATTCCAAGACAATCTCGAGCTGGGTCGAGCTGCAAAGGAGAGTGCCGAGAGATCGTGGAAAAGCAAAAATGGTCAGCGTCTGCATTTTCTGCGTTCGAAGCGCCATGCACGTTTTCCTCGGGACCACGCCATGTGGAACACGCATCTCGACGGAACGATTTGTGTGGCCAGCATCGATTGGCCAGATGTACGAGGTGCGGGAAATAATCGATAATGCGTCGCCGAATACTGCATGAGGCAGAACGCCACCAAGCCGCTCATACTAGTCCGAAGCTAGCTAGGCCTGATCAAGCCTACGACTGGCAGCCGGACTATTTCTGGCTTAGCTTCTTTCTCGTCGATCAATTGCAACCTTAGCTTCAAGTAAGCTCTGTCGACGACCCTTCCCCGTATCCGAAGGGACTACCACATTCGGATTTCTCGCATCTAGCTCGAGACGGACTTTTTATGGCTTGCCGATATACACGTCCCATCTATTTGTGGACGGACACCCAAGATATCTAGCCGGAGCTTGGATGATTTGGCTTTGAGAGACAGGTTTAGACACCATTCACGATACATATCACGGCGGCATGTACGCTAAAAATAAACAGCTTGTCGCTACAGCCTACCCGAAATGCTAGTATTATTAAGCCTGGTTAGAGCCTTGACACTTGCTTTGGTCTAACCAACCGTTGCTATTCAACCTACTTCATCCTGTCCACTGCCACTACTCAAAGCACGGACTTTTTCCCAGTGCTTTGTGAAAGGTCCCCTTAGTCGTCTTCAAGAGCATGGTCTGGTTGGTTTACTGCCTCGCCCTACAGTGGAGCTGCCTCGTACTGCCAACGCTCTAAACTACGGTGTCAAATTAATAGCACGCTGAGCTAAGATCGTGGATCTCCTTGTATTCACTAGCTTCAGCCGGATGACAATTTGGTGCCCCACTCACACTACGAACGTGCAAAAGGATCATGCAGACTTCGTATCTCTCCGGAAAAGTAACTCTTGTTGTGATGTGTTCGTGTGCTCGAATCCTTGCAACAATGCGTTGATATGTACCTACGTATCAATCACCCACGGAAGCCTTGGCTGACTTACAATCTCTTACCATGCCGAGCCTACTCCTGTATCTCCGCGCTAGAGCTTGCGACCCACGATGGAACCACCCTCAGGCACTCCTAGGGAGGAAGTCGTGCTGTTCAGTTACCCGTTTAGGATGACGAACAGCATAATATGTGTCGTTCGGGCTCCAATGCCACGTGCACAACCCAACTCCACCATAACATAGAAGCAAAACCTCACTATCGCGAGCTTGCGCCAGCATACTAGACACTTCCCATACACGGTGGAGGGACCACGCTGGCTCCTGATGTGTGATACTCCGTGGGCTGATGGTATGTAGTATTCTGACAAGTGTTCTTCTTTTCGGTCTTGACAGCTTCTAGTCTTTCATTGCCCTACCTGGAAACCTACTATTATCCCACGAATGAACGCTCTAGTCCTTGTAAAAGCCATCGCGGTAGAAGAGCTACCAGCATGGTAAGTAGAGCCATATTACAAAGCAGACACCCTTGGCTTTCGATAGTCTCCATTCGTTCTCATCGAATCGAACACCCAATAGCCTGAGCACGCCTTGCCCTGCATTACTGGTGCATATACGAGGATCTACACACCCCTGACGTTCCTTGTAGGCACTTAATCATGGACCCAGTCACGACCCTTGACGTCGCTGTATGGCCATGAGGGTCGAGACCACTGACCCTTGAGTACATATTACCGCTGTGTACCCATTGCCATTCCCCATCGCCAAATCCAAGTCAATCTCTCTACGTCGCCCTTAAACTCGACAGCAAAGGCCAAAAGATGACCCGCTCAACTATCTTGATCAGCTTGCTGGTCTCTCTTAATCTCCTCGGATTGACTTTCACGACTCCAGTCAGCATATCTCCGTGTTCGTCTGACACCTACAAAGACCTTCTCTGGCTATCCGACTACCCTCCCGCTGAAGCGTATTGCTCGCGGAGCTTTCCCATCGCTGCTGTCACCGTCACAGCCGATGAACGGGAGAAGCGTGACGATGACAAATCCGGCAAAAAAGACAAGAAAACCATCACTGCAGCCTCGCCCACGGAGAGCGCTGCCAGCTCATCGATATGGGCATCCTGCCTGACACAAGAACCGCAATTCATCAATACCATTTGCTCATGCATCGAGATAACCCCCACGATCACCGTGACACCGAGTTCTTCCAAAGCCCGCACCGTCTCTACCCTTTCAACGACTTCGGCTTCCAAGTCCTCATCGCCACCGCTTAGCACGGGCTTTTCGTCTAAGCCTTCTGCGTCGCTCAGTACAGGCTCATCTTCGAAATCCTCGGTATCACTTAGCACAGGCGTTTCTTCCAAAGTCTCGGTATCACTAAGCACGGGTTTCTCCTCTAAGTCGTCCGTTACCAGTCTCAAGCTCAGTACAGGTGTTTCCAATAAGCCTACGGTGTCGCTCAGCACAGGGTCTTCGTCAAAGCCACCGTTTAGCTCTGGAACTTCTTCCAAGCCTTCAGCGTCTTTGGGAACAGCGTCGTCGTCAAAGCCACCCTTTAGCTCTGGAACTTCTTCCAAGCCTTCGGCGAGCTTGAGTACTCGCGTCCTCACCACAGCAAGCAGCCTTCGCACAGGGCTCTCGTCCACACCATCCCTATCTCGGGGTACTAGTGTGTCATCCAAGCTATCTATGAGCGCGAGCTCGAGGACCGGAGTCACATCAAGAACCTCAATGAGCGCCAGCTCAGGGTCAGGAGTCAGCTCGAGGCCATCGATGAGCGCGAGCTCGAGGACCGGAATCACATCAAGAACCTCAATGAGCGCCAGCTCAGGGTCAGGAGCCACATCAAGGCCATCCCTGAGTGCGAGCTCGAGGATTACTTCCACAATCAAATCATCCATCACATTGAGTACCGGGATATCGACCAAATCGTCCTCCGCAACGATCATTCGGAGCTCCACTGTCTCATCTAGGCCATCCATGACTTTAAGTACCGGAACTGCATCCAAGCTATCAATGAGCGCAAGTTCAGGCACGAGATCCACCACTAAAGCAACTATCACATTGAGTACCGGACTATCGACAAAATTCTCCCCCTCCGCAATCGCTAGTCGGAGTTCCACCGCCTCTTCAAAGCCGTTCTCAACTGGGAGTAGCGCACGGAGTGTCAGCCTCTCTACGGGAGTCACCTCAAAGCGTACCAGCACGAACACGGCCGTGTCAGCTACAGGTACGCGAGTGACTTCATCCTCTCTATCGTCATCCATTCGCCTCTCGACGGGCTCTTCTTCTTCAAAGCCATTTTCAACAGGGAGTACAGCAAGGAGCGTCAGCCTCTCCACTGGCGGCACCTCCTCAAAGCGCACCAGCACGCTGAATACCGCCGTGTCAGCTACAGGCACACGAGTCACTTCATCCTCAGCATCATCTGTTCGCCTCTCGACGGGTTCCTCTTCTTCAAAGCCAACTTCAACAGCGAGTACCGCAAGGAGCGTCAGCCTATCCACTGGCGTGTCGTCATCCTCTCGCCTCTCGACAGGCTCTTCCTCTTCCAAGGCCATTTCAACAGCGAGTACAGTGAAAAGCTCCAGCCTATCCACGGGCGCCACCTCAAAGCGCTCAAGTACGACGAACACAGCCGCATCTGCCACAAGCACACGAGTCACTGCTTCCTCCGTCCGGCTCTCGACGGGCTCCTCTTCTTCCAAGGCGACCTCTAAGTCTTCTGGAACCGCGCCACCGTCGCTGACATCAACAGCAACAGCAATTCCGCCGCCGCCTCCTGCGGAAAAGCGAGGCCCTGCACTTGGCAAAGCGGAGATGTGGAACATGGATGAATGATGCTTCGAGAATGACATTTGGTGGGTTTTGGGATGATATTTATTCATGATTGACGTTTGATCCACGTACAGTCATAGAGCTTTACAGAGTATACAAGCACGGTTTAAACTAGAGAATACCTACAAAAATCTAGATCTTTACTAAATATAAGTAATTAGTACTTATTATAAATTTAGTAACATGTTAATATACTTAGATATATTGAGAACGTCTTCACAGGTAGATTAAGCGGATATACTAGAAGAATTAGTTATGTTTTAAAGAGTTCCTATAGACTTTCTTCTACCCGCTATATAAACCTATTATATCGATTTTAGTAGGTAACTTTTACATTATTAGTTATATTTTATAATTAAATAATTAGTATAGTACTAGAAAATACCTGTAAAAATCTAGATTTTTATATATATTAGATAATTCACCTCTACTACCTGGCGATCGTAAGTCTTGGCGTAGTTAGACATATGGATTTAGTACGTAAATCAATGGAATCAGTTATATCTTCGTCGTTAATTAACCGATTGACGTCATTTTAGGGTGCATGTACTCCGTAGGCCTATGCGTATCTTTCTTACCATTTGCATACGTATTATAATAAGTAGACGTTGATTGATTAGTATATTAAGGTACAGGTACAGCGGGCAAATCGGTGTCTTAGCGTAGTCATGTCGCACGGATTTTGGTTGCTAACTTATATTTCTAGATATATCTTTTGTATTAATAAACGGTATAACATGATATTATATTATCAGATACCGACGGTAGATACGTATCTTTTAGTATTAACTAATTGAAATTATATACGTAGGTATATTTATTAGTTACAAGACTCTTACGAATCCTTAGTATAGAATATTAAAATTTCCTCCTTCCTAAATTTATATTAGGCTGTAGTATATATATACCTTATACGCTACTATATAACCTACTTAGTAGATCTTCCTTATAAATATAAGATAATATTAGTATAATATTAGGCTATATCTTAATAGATATATATTATTTAGGTACTCTCCTATATTTTCCTAAGTTCCTTAGAGATTAATTTTAATATATATATTATCTAAGATATTAAGATATTATAGTTTATATTAAATTATATTATTTAATCTTATATCTTTTATATTTTTAAGTTATTAGCTTAAAGTTAATAATATTTAAATTTATAATTTTAATCTCTCTACTTTTCTTAAAGAAAAGGCTTAAAGTTATTATAATATTAACTTCTTTTTATAATTTATATATTATCCTTAATAATAATATAAAAGAAGTCATTTATAATAATATCCTTAATAAATATTATTAGAATAATATATTATAATTTAATATAATTACCTTAAATATTGATATTAAATATTAAAGGCTCTTTATTAATATTAAAAGAAAAT
>JAABUK010012632.1_pt1 | contig 10718 bp, 17 predicted proteins | sample 5559141 | NCBI WGS metagenome assembly JAABUK01 (sample SAMN10711869, study PRJNA513367) | rock metagenome | isolation source: Antarctica rocks | place: Antarctica: Victoria Land, Pudding Butte nord | collected 2016-01-03
ATATTATGCAACAGGTGCAACGCACTTGCATCTCAAGCCCTGGCATACTTCTCCAGCGCTTGGTTGCAGCAAATGCAGCCCATATGCAACATGCTGGCACGCAGCGTCACCCTTTGTCCTGGTCTCCTTGTCATGTCGTCACAACAGAATGTGGTCAGCAATGCAGCAGCAGGTATGCAGCTGTCGCACTTATTCAACAATATTTGCAAATGGTGCAGGTGCTGGTGAAGAAAAGCCCAAGCAAGCAGATTTGCTGCCCATGGCAACAGGGCCTGCAAGGGTGGTGCATGTACAGCGCCGTGCAGACATTGAGGCTGTGCGTGGCGGCCTACCCATCACTGGCATGGAGCAAGAAGTCATGGAGGCTGTGCTGCAGAATGATGTGGTGGTTCTGTGTGGAGAGACAGGATGTGGCAAAACAACACAGGTTGGTGTGGCAACAAGAGCCTTGTCCAAATGTTATCACTGACGCGTGAGGCAGGACAAAAGCCATATGATGTGTGCCACTGCATGCAGTAGTATAATGTGAAGCAATGTCTGTAGAAATGGATTTTGTGGTGTGACCGTCGGTTTCAAGGTCGATGTCTTTTTTCTAGTGCATTTGCCTACATTTTGGACTTGACACATACAGCAGCCAGGCAGCAGTCAGGCACACAATGTCCACAGACCTGGAACAAGTAAGACAACTCAGGACTGACATACAAGCATGCTGACAGCTTGTTGTCCGTGTGCCATTATAGGTACCACAGTTTCTGTACGAGGCAGGGTATGGGTGCTCTGATTTTCCTGAGAGGGCAGGCATGATAGGGGTGACACAGCCCAGAAGGGTGGCTGCTGTCAGCACTGCTACCAGAGTGGCTGATGAGCTGGACACCCCCCTGGGATCTGTTGTGGGCTACCAGGTCAGCCGTATGCATCATACCTGCATAGTCGTGCAGCAATCAATCACAAGTTCACCAGGAGTCGCACTGCCCCTAGCAGTGTCCTACCGCCTGCTTTGACGGGATCTTTCTCCTGCACTCTATGTGCTCTGCTCCTCCTAGGATGCTCTCACGGTTGTGCAAGTTCTTGTGCCGGCCACTGCGTTGTCAACAATGACGGCAGCGTTGGTCTTTGGTGCATTCACCTCACATACTTTAAGATAGCCTTGCTGCTTCTGCAAAAAGCACTTCAAGACATCTGGACTTGTTGTCGACTGATCAGACTACGTGTCCTCAGCATATGTGCTGTGTTGCAGGTGAGGTATGATCGCAAGGTCAGCAAGGAGACCGCCCTCAAGTTCATGACAGATGGTATTCTGCTGCGAGAGCTGCAAGAGGACTTCCTGCTGACCAAGTACAGCAGCGTCATCATTGATGAGGCCCATGAGCGCAGCCTGAACACAGATCTGCTGCTTGGTATGCACTTCTGCTTTGTTGCATTGCAGCAGGCGTCACACCACAGCATTCACGCGCAGAGATGAGATGACTGTGCAGCCTGTGATTTGCCCTACCTGTGTCTTTCACTCAGTTGCTGTTTCAGCAAGGCTTGTCAAACAACAGCATGCTGTAGCACAGAATCCCTGACTTACTCAGATGATGCGCACCCAAGCTTGGTTGTGTGCCACAGTTTCTGGATGAGCATGGTTGTGTATGATGTGCATGCAGCATGCAGCGTCAGGCAGATTGGCTTGAGCACAGCAAACAGACTACACACCATTGTCTGCCCTCTGCACTATACAAGCACAGCTGGTTGAACACGCCTGGGAACATTGCGCTACTGTGACAGAATTACTTGATCATGCAACATTGTGTGCAGCATCATCCCTTGTTATAATCTGTAAAAGTCGTCTCCAAACCCATTCTGCCATAGCACATTGTGCCACAAAGTTGCACATGGCAAGCCACCTTTTGCGTGCAGGTCTGCTATCGCGTGTGGTTCCTTTGAGGCGCAGCATGTCTCAAGGTTCAGCATCAACAGTACAGCCCCTGAAGCTGCTCATCATGAGTGCCACACTACGCATTGATGACTTCACAGCCAACAGACGCCTCTTCCCGACTGCACCTCCTGTTGTGCACGTGCCTGCTCGTCAGTTCCCGGTCACTGTTCATTTCAACAGGCGTACAGAGTTGGATGACTTTGTTGGCGCTGCTTACCAGAAGGTGAGCGAATGATTCCTCCATGTACAGCAGCTATGTGGCTGGGTAAGGTGTCTATTGCTGTTTGAGGTTGCATTCAGGCAGTAGAATGCTCATGCATTTGGTCAGCTGTTTGTCTGCATACGGTAGGAAATCCTCATCACCTTGCTGGCTACCTTTTTGACTAAAATCATGCTACTCATGACAGAGCATGCTTACACAAGTCTGCAAGAGCAGCAGCACGAAATGAATGTTCACCTGTTTGAGGCTACAGCCTGCCTTGCATATACATCAGCAAGAACATATACATCAGCAAGAAAATGTCTCATCTGGGAGTTTTACAACTACAGGTTTGCAAGATCCACAGACAGCTGCCTCCAGGAGGTATCCTGGTGTTCCTCACAGGCCAGAGGGAAGTGGAGCACTTGTGTAAGCGCCTGCGCCAAGCCTTTGCCCCCAAGCCTGTTCGCCCTCCCAGGCTACACAGTAAACAGACAAAAGACACGGCAGCAGTTGCTCCTGAGTCTCCAGCTCACTCGGCAACAACTGAGACACTCCTCATGAGTGATTTGCTGGGCAAGGATGCAACCTATGTTGTCAATCAAGGGCACCAGACTGCCAACAATCAGGCCAGGCTGATAGCCAGCATTGGCAGCAACACAAAGGCAGAAATCAATGCTGGGGTGAAGGCAGCGGTTGCAGAGGGGCCTGAGGGTCAGGCCGACAGTAAAGCACAGGCCAAGAGTGAACAGCATCACAGTGCAAAGTCAGGTGGTCTGGAGCAGCCAGGCAGCATTGAACATGAGGATGATCTTGAACAGCAGGATGGACTGGATGATATGTACGGAGGGGATGCAGTAGAGGCTGCTGGGGAGGGCCCTGATGATGGGCCCTCTAATGATGACGAAGCAGAGGTACGGGCTGCTGGCGTTTTGACTTTTGGTGTTTGCACTTTGTTCTCATTTGGAGATGCTGTTCACATACATCTTGCAGCATCGTTTGATCAGATTGACCTGCTAAATCTGTGGTCCTCAACAGGTCTGATGGCACACACTGCTGCTGCTACTGGCAAGCCACCAATGTCCTTGCATCTTGTCAGCATGCCTGCAGGCTACTACTTGGTGGCTTGTAGTCACTTGGAAGTGCCTGTATGCTTCATTTGGGTACAAGTCATCATATGCCAGTGTCCTTTGCACCTTTACCCCTCCTATGTCTGCGACCATGCCTTTCAGTGCCATGCCTTTCAATGACATGCCATCTCTGCATGTTTGTATGCTAGTACACTTTGCTATCTGGCAAATGGCTGCAGGTGATAAGCGAGGAGGACATGGACTCTGAAGAGGAGGACACGCCAGTGGTTGGAGGTGAGGGCTTCACTCCAGAGGAACTGGCTCAGGCAGAACAGAATTTCACAACACAGCTGGTGAGAATTCTGTCTCTACCTGCTTGTGCAATATGTCAGCTGCAACTGCAGCCGCATGTGTATGGTCATTACACTCAGCTGCATATGCTTTAGGCCTTGCAGGTAGCCAAGCTTTGCCAGGTTTTGCAACTTGCCTAAGTAGATGTCTTCAGGCAACTAGACGTAAAGAAATTCTGCCTGGTTTGCTTGATTAAGAATTGCAGATCAGAGGGCACCAGCCGAGGGGCTTCAGTAAACTTCAACATTTGACCATCTGCACTGGGACGCCAATCCACCCATGTCTGGACTTCAGTGAACATCATTGACATTCATTGTCTGCTGATAGCATGTCACAGCAGCACAAGGCAAGGAGCAAAAGCCAGACACATGGCTGGCGCATGTGTTGCTTCCGTATGCCAACTTGCCCAGATGTGCACAGATCAAGGCATCTGACTAGCTGGCTGACTGACAGGTTGATTGACTGACCAAGATTATCTTCTGCTGACAGGGTGTGTCATCAACACAAGGCAAGGGGCAGGAGCAGGGCACAGGGCTGGTCCATGTGCTGCCCTTGTATGCCAATCTGCCCAGATCTGCACAAGGCAGGGTGTTTGAGGCACCACCAGCCGGCAGCCGCCTCATTGTGGTCGCCACCAATGTGGCGGAAACCTCCCTCACCATTCCAGGTCGGTTGTGTTCACTTCATACTCCTCGTCTTTGACAGTAGCGATGGACAGCAGTGATCATCAACACCATTGTAACTGCCACTTTCACCATCTCTACCATTAACAGCAGCAGGGCATGCACTGACATTGGCCTACGCTTTGGAGAAAAAGTGTGAGTGGGTGTGTCATTGTCATCACTAGCATCACATCCATTGACTCAACCTTGTCTTTGTAGCCAGCAGTCTCTGCCCAGGTTCTGTTTCATGCATACATGCCATCCACGCTGGCCCATCTCAGCAGCTGCTTAAATAAACCCTGTGTGGTTAGCAGACCGTCTGCACCATGCACTTGACTACGCACTTGCTTCAGCACTCTGCATACAGCATCAGTTCCCATCTGCTGAGCGGCCAGTCACAACATGAAAACAGGCTGCTGCCTCTGCATCGGGACAATGGGCTGCTGCTAGTGTATCGCAAAAAACAGACTGCTGCCATTGTATTATGAAGACAGGAATGGGCTGCTGCCATCGCCTTATGATCATGGGCTCTTGCCACTGCACTGTTACATGGCATTTGGCTTACAGGCATGCGGTATGTGGTGGATGGTGGCCGGTCCAAGCAGAAGATCCTACAGGAGGGAGGCAGCATGGCCCAGTACGATGTGCGCTGGATCAGCAAGGCCTCAGCTCAGCAGCGGGCAGGCCGCTCTGGCCGAACCGGCCCTGGCCACTGCTACAGGTCCACCAGCCTCCAAGCGTTGCTTGCTGTTGCAGAGAGATTTGAGAGATGTGTGTCATAAACATGATGATCGCTGCGGTCATAACTGTCTGATGTTGCAGAAAGACTCAAGAGATGTGTTGGTCATAGGCATGATGGTCATGCTGCGCTCATGCTTGTGTGAGTATCATGCTGAATGCAGCCTGGGTGGCATGCTTGTCATTTGAGTGTCTTCTTGCTTTGCAGCCATTAAGTCACATCCTCACGTGTAGTGCTTGACACAGTGTCCATCCTTGGTACGTGCAGGTTGTACTCCTCTGCACATTTCAATGACACCTTTCCAGCACATACTCTGCCTGAGATCCTGAACACATCTTTGGAGGGCTTGGTGCTCCTCATGAAGGCCATGCATGTAGACAAGGTTGGTTTATCAGCCCCAGTTATTGATCCTTGCTGCTGAGATATGTTGTGAATTGCCCAGCACTTGTCATTTATCCTGTGCACTAAGATGCACTGGAGCCAAGAAACTTGTCTTACTGAGCTACTTCTCTACCATGTATGAATACAAGGGTGGCTCTGCAAGCCACATTCTGCCCCAAGCTGACAGTTTGCATCTGGGATACACCACTTTTGGTGATGGGATTGCAGGTACCTCACTTCCCATTCCCCACCTCCCCTGAAGCTGGCGCTCTCACAGCTGCTCAGAACTGCCTTGTAGCCCTCTCAGCTCTGCAGCCCCCCAGCCACCCCACCGCCCCCCTGGGGCTAACATCTCTTGGCAGGGCAATGTCACGCTATCCCATTACACCACGACATGCCAGGATGCTCTTGCAGGCAAGCCACGTCTTCTTCTTTGCCAGTACGGAACATGAGTGTTGCCACGGATGCTATGCAGCATGCTCACAATGTTGCATTCAGTACTGCTGATTTCCTCGGCAGCAGCAGTCTCTCAGTGTTAATGTGCAGCTCAGTCAGTCAGTCATCAAGTGCTGCAGCGCCATGCTGCACATAACAGCACTTGGTGCCAGCAGTACAGCCTTGTTTGCATGCAAAGGCATTCAGCTGCGTCGAACTCTGCCAGCATAAATTTGCCACCTGCCTTCAACTGGGGCATCTGCATGACAACAGTGGGATGTGATGCTTCACAGGCAGCCCTGGATGGTAAGGCCCCCAAGAAGGGCAAGCCAGTTGTGGCATATGCAGTGGCCCTGGCTGCAGCTCTGAGTATAGAGTCCCCATTTATGCACGTGGACAACCTTGCGGTTTGTCTCCTTCTGTTCCTTGTTTGGTTCAGGACTCTGCCTACATCCTTGCATTCTCAAATGCCAGCTGCGGCTTCTGTTTGGCTGAGTGTATGTGTTACAGCTGCTCCAGCTGATCATGCACGATGCATACAACTTGACTGTTGCTCAGCTCACGCTGATCATGCTGAGAGTGCTGTTGTTGAGTGCTGCCTATGCAGCTGCATGGCCACACTGTGGTACAATGCGCCATGTGTGTGCCATCTACTTTGCTGTGCCACAGCATGCCCTACAGCAGCACATGAAGCGCTCAGCAACAGCACTCTTAGCAGAGCAGAGCAACTGCACAGTTGAAAAGTTGTAAAGTCAACACCCATGCATGTGGTCCTTGCATTGCTGGCAACACTATCACTCACCTCATTCACAAACACCCACTGTCATTTGTGCATGCAAACACCACTCAGCAGCAGCAACAGCATGCAAGTAATGATGTAGCATCAAATACCCATTGCCTGATGATCACGCAATCACATGATCTTCACAAACTGGGTGCACCAAGTGACTGCATCAGCCCATCAGGCCACTGCACATCAGCAGTCTGTCATCATGTGTGCAGGGCGAGGGGGACGAGGAAGAGGCAAAGAGGCGGCGACAGTCAGCTCGTGGGTACCAGAAGAAGTTCCACAGCAGCCATGGAGATGCCATCACAGCCCTGAACGTTGTCTGTGCCTACCAGCAGTCTGACTCTCCAGAAGCCTTCTGCAGGTATGTTGGTACGGTCATCAAGTGGTCACAGATATGCTAATTCTTCTCAATCCCAACGCGTCTATTCAAAATCAGAAACGTCATTCTTACACTAGCAATCTAAACTCAGACATGTCTGGGTACAGTAAAAACGCGTTTCTACATTGTGGAGATGTTTTAGTTGTGGCAGTTCATGCGACGTGTAGCACAGGGCTCTGTAGTAGTAGCCGGTCTTCAAGCAGCAAACAACAATGCAAATGACTGTTCTGAGTCGTCCCATTTGTGCTCACTCAGCTGTTATCAATGTGTTGTGCTGTGAAAATGCCTTCCATGACAATCCTCAATCCATCCAATGCAACCATTCTTGTTTTTTGCAGAGCAGTTACTGTCATAGCCAGCTTGACTCTCCATGACTGTCTAGCCTATGCTGTTGCTGTCTATGCACTCAGCTTTGTGCAATGAGTTCTGTTGCATAGACTACACCAAGCCCTGTGTTGTTTCACATGCTGGCTAGCACTATGGCTGCCAGTAGAGCAAAGGTCCACTAGCTGTTCTTGACGCCTGTCCTGGACACTTCTGCAGGCAGCATCATCTGCACGCCAGAAACCTACGGGAGATGTCAGCCCTGTTTGCTCAGCTTGCCAGGGCAGTTCTGCAGCACCCTCCTCATCAGCAACATGGCTTGAAAGGCAGCAGGCCAATGGGAGCTGCCTTGTCAGCGGGTGACGCAGAGGGCCTGCCTGCCCCTTCCCCCTTCATCGTGAAGGAACTGCGCAAGGCCCTTGCTGCAGGATGGGCTGACCAGGTCAGACCTCTGCTGCTGCTGCAGCTTCTGCTCAGTATGGCTTGATGTAGCTCAAGATGCCATATCAATATCTAGACTCACTCCAGTGTTGGGCTGAATGCTTGCTACATATCAGAAGCCTGTACATGGAAAAAGCATCACCTTCAGGCAGACACCTGAGCAGTTCGGTCTGGCTGCACCACCTTGCAACCTGCCTCAACCTTCACAGCATACCCATTTTGTGTATGCGTTGCAACAAAGCAATGCTTAGTAAAAGTATATTATTCAAAGCGATGCTTGGTGACCATTGGTTGCCTCAGGGTCAATAAAGCTTGCTGGCAGCTTCTCTCAGACGGATCTCTCACGGACAAAGTTGTTATTCAGATGCAATCATCAAACAGCACATTTCTGTCCTAATGACGGACTGCATATACAAGCCAAGCAACATGTGGAGCATGGTGTGACCTACAAGGTTGGCGTGTGCAGGTGGCTCGCAGAGTGAGAGCCCAAGAGCAGGTGAGTGAAGGGGAGCATACAAGTGGCAAACGGCGAGCTGTACGCTACCAGACTTGCACCAGGGAAGGCTTTGTGTACCTGCACCCCCGCTCCAGCCTGCACTCCACAGCCCCTGAGTTTGTGATGTACACCCAGCTCATCAGTACCGCCAAGAGGCCCTACATGGCAGGTTGGATCCCTGCCTGTCACAAAAAAAGCGAACCCTTTTTTTGAAGTAAGGTTTTCCAAACGAAAACACTACTTAGCATGTGTGCATCTCTGTCTGCACAACACAGTTGACGCCTGAAACACAATGTGTTCTGTGCCCCCTGTGATGACAAAGTGCATGGCCTCAAAACTGGTTGCATGTCAGTTGACATGGCATGCTGCAGGTTATGCTTTGTGCCATCACCAAAGAACAGGCCTGGTGCTGCATGCACAGTCGTCCCTATGCATCTGCAAACTTCTGCACAAGCTGTGCCACAGGTAATCATGCCATCTGACTGTGTCATCAACAAGCTCTGCAATCAAAATGTAGCATTGAACTTCACAACACTCATTCTATGAACTGCTTGCAGGGGTGACTGCTATTGAGCCAAGTGGTTTGAGTGAAGTGGCAAAGCCGTTATGCACCTGGTCAGGGCCCCTGCTGGAACCTGCCCCGGCCTACAGCCCTGCCTCAGATGCAGTGCAGTGCTGGCAGCATGTCACGTTTGGCAAGCATGCCTGGCCATTGCCGCCAGTTTTGACAAGGCATGAGGACAGTGATGTCTGCACTGCAGTGTTTGCCACAGCTCTGCTTGAAGGCAAAGCTCTTCCAGTGTTCCAAGGTACACAACACTGCCTGCTGTCTGGACCAAACCTGCAAGGATTTGGTGCCATCCTGCAGTTTGATCGGCCTGTCTGCATGCTGTTGCCCTGCTTGTTCCTTCTACATTCTGTCATTCTGCATGATGTTTTGTCCAGCAGACGTTTTTGTGGACATCATGTTTCGGCTGATTGCATGCTAGGTAGCCTATCAAGCAAATTCGATGCCCACTTGTTGCAGTGAATGTTTTGCTGCAGATCTGAAGACTGCCTGGCTTGTACCACCTCACATGGCAATGAAGAAGAGCGTTCTGCAGCAGAGTCAGCTAGGGGAACTGCTCCACGTTCTTCGCCAGCATGGCATTGACTCCAGAGCAGCGCTAGCAGCAGCTTGGCAGGAGGACCCTTCTGTGTTGAAGAGACAACTGCTTGAGTGTGTGAAGAAGGGGCAACAAGGGAAGCTGTTGGAGCTGTGGCCACAAGCTTTATCTCAGGCTGCCCAATCAGCAGCAACAACCTGGATTAAATAAATGCGTGCTAGCGAGAGAGGGTGTATGAGCAGCAACTTGGGGATCATGCCTGATCATAGCACGACCTATGTTGATTTGGCAGTAACAGTAGTGCAGAGCCTTCAGCTTTTTGCAAGGCATGTGTTATTGCATCAATATGTCATATAGATACTCTTGAACCATTTAGCTGTTGTGTGTACAGACGCATTGTCTTGCTTGTGTTGTGATCAAATTTGTGGGGGACGGCGCAAAATGCAAGCCATGTGTTGATTAGTTGTGGCGCTGTCTGGGCTGCAGCTGGGCTTATTAGGCTGCAAGGCTGAACTGGGCCGGTCAACCTCAGCGGGCACAGAAACCAAAAGGACTTGGTGGAGTATTGCCGCAGCTGCCTCTTGCACAACTTGGGTCCCCAAGCATCAAGAGCGCTGCAAGCGATAGAGCCACCTCTCCTGTACCAGTCAGCCTCTGTGCCCCTAGCTTCCTCTAAGGAACCTAATTGGGAAACCCGATTGATCAAACTCAGTAATGTACACATATCGACGTTCACATCACCATTGAGGTATGGGACGCTATGAGCAGGTTCTGTTGGTAGGGCTACGAGCCTGCAGCGATGACATGAACGCAGCCGCTAGCAGCGTGTCTGCTGCAGCTGCAGAGCCGCCCGTTGCTTCAACAGGTGCTTTTCTTGACTAGCGAGTACCCTCGAGTTAGTGTCTCGACAGCTGAGCTGGGCAAACCCAGCAAGCATCTTACAAGCACGTACCTCAACACACGCTGTTTAAGATACATACACACGGGCATAACTCAACTCAGAACTGCTTCAGAGTACAACAAACACGCCTCTTTGGTCTGCATAGTCCAGATGATCAGTCTGAAACGTGATCAAGACTGCCCACCTTGCTTGTAGCAGTATTCACTCAAGCTATTATTGCACAGGTACTGATGATGGCTTAAATCTGTAGGTTTGGTCCAAAAGCAGCACACAGCAATCTCACAGCAATCTGGGCCAGTGTGCCAGTCTGATGCAGTTAGGTAGTGTTACAGTGTGAGATACCAAGCTGAGTGACACACAGTTTCCTGATCTGTGTCCAAGCTTGCCCTTGAAGTAAACTCCAAGTTGTTGTTACTCCTAGGACTAGCACTTAGCTAGGAGCTTGGTCACAACTACATGCTAGTCCTAGGAGCACGTGGCTAGGAGCTAGTAGCACGCCTGGCAATGCCAACAAGCGAATCAACAG
>JAABUK010012634.1_pt1 | contig 10717 bp, 14 predicted proteins | sample 5559141 | NCBI WGS metagenome assembly JAABUK01 (sample SAMN10711869, study PRJNA513367) | rock metagenome | isolation source: Antarctica rocks | place: Antarctica: Victoria Land, Pudding Butte nord | collected 2016-01-03
GAGGTCATGGGGGTGTTGCGCAGGTGCACCGCCAGGATGTCGGCCCGCCCTGCCTCATCAGGCAAGGGCACTACCACCCTGCGTGACAAGCGCCCTGGCCTTGTCAGGGCTGGATCCAGCACCTGCAGCACAGCAGACAAGACAGTGAAGTCAGTGCTGGCTTCAGACAAGCCTAACCAGGCAAGGGCACTACCACCCTGCGTGACAAGCGCCCTGGCCGTGTCAGGGCTGGATCCAGCACCTGCATCACAGCAGACATGACAGTGCAGTCAGCTGTCACCACCTCTTGACCCATCATATTGTAGGCCCAGAACAAAGTGGCACTGCAGCTGTTGCAACAAATAACATGGCTGCATGATGTCAGAACAGGGCATCAGCATGCAACCATTCATCAATCAATCAAGACACCAAAGCTGCCTGAAGAGTCTGCAGCGGTTCATTATGCTTCAGTCAAACACTCTCCTTCCTCTACCTTACTGTAGTGTCTTGACTTAGCAACACATTACAGATTTGACAATAGATTATACAAGCAATGCAGGACTGGACATGTAGCAATAGTGCTCTGCCTCACTGAAGGTTCTTGACTGAGCAACACATAATAGATTTTCCAACAAATCATAAGCAACTGCAGACATGGGGATGTGTGAGTGAACTCTCGTGTCTTGACTTGACAACAAACTGTAGATGCTACAGCAAATCACAAAAGACTTGCAGGAGTGGGGATGTGTGAGTGATGCTGCTGACCTCTGCTCCGTTGGTGGAGCAACAAACTCTAGAGTTCACAACAAATTACAAAGGCCAGGAGCGGCCAGGAGCAAGACCCCCTCTCGCTCCTCAAAACCCATCCAACTCAGCAACATTTTCTAGGTATTACACAAAAAGCTCTTTGACAAAATGAAGGCATGGGGGATGTGTAAGTGATGGTGCTGACCTCTGCTCGGTTGGTGGCAGCCAGAAGCAGGACACCCTCTCGCCCCTCAAACCCATCCAGCTCGGTCAGCAGCTGGTTGAGGGTCTGATCCCGCTCCTCATTCACACCAATGCCTCTTCTGCTGCCTGCAAACAGACGTGACCTACAGTGAGGAAGAAGAAGAAGAAGAAAACAGAAGAACAGTCAGCGGCTGATTCAGGGTCTGATCCCGCTCCTACTGCCTGCAAACATACAGTGCTTCAGCGCAATAAAAGATGTGATCTGAAACATATGGCAAACAAACGAAACTTCACGCACCAAGATCTGCCAGCTCAACGTTTTTTGTTGTTTTCTTTTTTTCTCCCCTGCCAGCTCAACGTCCTGATGCAATTTGCATAGAAGTCCGACGATGGGTTCGTCACAATGCAGATACACCAGATGCAATCAATCAAGCAAGAATTGTACAGCCGCTGGGGCCAGCTAGCCCATTTGATTAAATTGCAGTCTTTCGTCACTAAATGCAACAGACAAAAGGTGAATGCAGGCAGACACACTCATCATCAAGAAATTGTCTTGCACCAGCATTCTCACCTACAGCATCCAGCTCATCAATGAAGATGACACAGGGCGCCTTCTTCTTGGCTTCCGCAAACAGCTCCCGGACCCGAGCAGCGCCCCGCCCCACAAACAGCTCCACAAACTCACTGGCTGAGGCTGCAAAGAAGGGCACCCCTGCTTCCCCAGCTACTGCCTTGGCTGCAGTGGCAAACGAGAATCCATCAGGACAGTCATTCTGTACAGTGATGCAAAACGGAGATTCACTGGCTGAGGCTGCAAAGAAGGGCACTCCTGCCTCCCCAGCTACTGCCTTGGCTGCAAGGGCAAACAACAATCCATCAGCACAGTCACATCAATCTATCAGCACAGTCACATGTCAGTATGATCAGGACGTGGGGTACAGAGCTGCTGACTTGCTGTTAGCAGTAGCCTTGCTGGGCATTGCCTTGGCTGCAATGCCAAGCAACAATCCATCAGCACAAGCAGATCTGAGTATGATGTATGACGTGGTGTACAGAGCTGCTGACTGGCTAGTAGCAGTAGCCTTGCTGTCCACTATCTTGGTTGCAGTGGCAAACAACAATCCAGCAGCACAAGCAGATGTGAGTATGATGTATGACGTAAGGTACAGAGCTGCTGACTGGCTAGTAGCAGTAGCCTTGATGTCCACTGCCTTGGCTGCAATGCCAAACGACAGGTCATCAGCACAAGCACGTGTGAGGATGATGCAGGACTGAGACACCACAATCCATCAGCACAGTCACATCTGAGTATGATGCAGGGCGTGGGGTACAGAGCTGCTGACTCGCTAGTAGCAGTCCTGGGAGGTCCACGCAGCAGTACTCCAGAGTTCATCAATTGGATCTATGGTTTACAAATGCAGACACCCGTAGACCAACATGCTGTTATGCTGAGAAAGAGGACTGACCTAAAAGTGTCTTTCCAGTGCCGGGAGGTCCACACAACAGTACTCCAGAGGGTGTCTTAGCGTTCAGGCGTGAGTATCTGCGTGAGTCTCTCAGACACGCCACCACCTCAAGCAGCTCCTCCCTGGCAGTATCAACGCCAGCAACATCTGCAAAGGTGATGGGTGCGCTCTTGCTGTCACCTTTCTTTTTTGGCCTGCGACAAAGATGATCGTAGGTGGGGTCTGCGACTCCTACTCTTACTCGCACTGTAACTGACATGAATGCGCTCTTAGACGTAAAGATTGAGCCAGCCAAGTCAAACATGTGGCAGGCACATTCTGGGAATGTCTGTGTATGTGTCAAGCAACACTGCTGAGAGCAGTGTCAACAGGAGCGTCTCAGCTTTGACGATGATGAGAGTCATTGCATCTGTCATTGCACAAGTGCGCCTTGGGCAAGGCTCCTCATCAACCAGACTAGAGGCAAGCAAGGCAGGGCACAGCGAGTTTCAAGCAGATGCAGAGTCGTCCGAGAATAGACAGACAGTGGACTGACTTAGTGTTGTTCTGCTGTTGAGTGCCTTCCTCAGGAATTAGAACAGAGGCAAGCAGGGTAGCCACAGCAAAATTCAGGCAAATGCAGAGTTGCCTGGGAACAGACAGATAGAGAGTGGACTGACTTGGTGTTGGTTCTGCTGTTGAGGGCCTTCTTCATGAGTTAGAACAGAGGCAAGCAGGGTAGCCACAGCAAAATTCAGGCAGATGCAGAGTTGCCTGGGAACAGACAGATAGAGAGTGGACTGACTTGGTGTTGGTTCTGCTGTTGAGGGCCTTCCTCATAAACCAGAAGAGAGGCAAGCAGGGCAGCCACAGCGCACAGGTTCCCACAAACATGCGGGTCATGGACTCCCCAAAAGTGGCCTGCAACAAATAAAACCCATTTTGTAATTTGCCATTCTTTCTGTCGTTCTGGGTTTCCCCCCCCCCCCCGGAATCAAAACCATCTTTTGTGATTCCTGTGTCTTCTGTTCTTGTCAACAAACAAAAACCGTCTTTTGTGATTCTGTGTCTTCTGTACTTAGTTGCAAGAGACAAAACACAAGAAAACCTGATTTTGATCCCATCAGAGCTGCACTGACCACAGTACTACAGCCTCCTTGGTGCTTGCATGCGACTGCTGATGCAACTGCTGATGCAACTGCTCATTTCGGGACTCCCATCAGCTTTTGTTCAAACATTGTCAAAAGGTGGAGTCTCTTCCTTTCTTTTCCACTTGTACGTATACTCCACATATACTTAAGAGCCGAGAAAAAAAACCAAGACAAACTAGGCTGTGAGGACGCTAAACACAAAATGCCTCCCTGCTGTCCGGATCAGGTTGTGCAGTTTGGGGTGTAAACCAAAATGGCAATCTTTTTGTGAGCGAGAAAAGAACGCACGAAGCACAAAAGCCGATGCCCCTTTGCGGGTTAGGGCCTTAGCCTGGGCAGGAATGTGACTTCATGCCAGCAAACATCAGGGTAGGCCATGTACAATAGGCCAATCACAACCAAATGGAAGAGGGCACAAAGGACGTATTGTATGCACAGTTCTGACAAAAATTGATGTATTGTATGCATACTTCTGACAAAACAAGGAGGGCTACCTGAAGGGCTGTGAAGCTGACACCAGAGGCAATAAGCAGAGGAATGAGGCCAGGGTCTGAGATGGAGCGTGTGTAAAAGGTCTTGCGTGGCCGAGGCGCGCTTGTGCCCCTGACTATCACCTCTGCTACCTCTGCGGCAACAATGAAAATGTGAACAAAAGAACAAACAGATGTAAACTAAAATGCACACCTAGGGTCCCAAATGTTATGTTTTGTTGGCACTCTTATATGGACCCCAAAAAAACAACCAATGGGGACGACCTCTCATGAATTGGCCATGTGATCATCCCCACAATGTCTGTATTAGTCAAGACACTGCAAGAGGATACATCTTGTCACAACCAACATGAATGTTGGCAGTGACATCAAATAGCCTCAAGTTCCTGGAGGCAAGGGGTCCATTGTTCCACACAGATCCCTTGTAAGTGCTGCACAGTCAGGGGCGTGGTTCCAGGTGTGAGTTGTTGCACATTCTGGCCAAGCAGCAAGTGTGAATGTGGGGTGTGCAACCCCGGCCAATTCAAGTGAGCTTGCAGCACAGAAGCACAACATGCTGCTCACAGCACCATGACATGGACCACATCTGTCTGATGACACAGTACTGCTACATTACATGACTACAAAGTTCCACTTTCCAGTGTGTGTCTGCACATTGTCTGTCTGCACAACCTGTTTCTGCACAGCGCTCATCTGCACAGATCGCAGATCATCTGCACAGCGCTCATCTGCCCAGCGCTCATCACAGATCATCTGCAGGCCAGTTGACCTTCACAGACTGCGCCAGTTGACCTTCACAGACTGCCATGTCTAGACACTGATGTCATGCACAGCACAACACAGCGCAGCACAGCACAGCGCAGCGCAGCGCAGCACAGAGGCGGTCTCACCGGTTGTGGAGTCAGCCGCAGCCACAGAAGCCTCAGGCTGAGGTGAGGCAGTTTCAGCTGCCTCGGCTGGCTGCTGTGAGGAGTGACCATTCAGGCTGAAGTAGATCTTGTCTGCCTGATCATCTATGCCTGCTGTACGAACATTGCCAGAATGGACCAGGGTCAGGAACTCTGAGTACATCACCTGAAGGGAAAACATTTGTGATTGAACAGGCTCTATTTGCAGCTTTGTTAGACACTTGTTTTGTGCTCGGGTCGGGTGCATACAGTTCTGAGCAGTCCTGCATGATGTCCCTTTTGGCAGCTGGTAGACTCATAAGAACATGTTGATGTGTTCTCAAGTAGATTGGAACAACTTCATGCCAGCTTATGCAACCTTGGGAAAAAAGCTACAGCATGGTATGGAACTAATGCTGAGATGTCTTGCATGTGGCAAAGTAGGATCTGAATGAGGATCTGAGCATATGGAGTGCTTTGTCAGAACAGAGTGCAAGCAGAAAATTTGCTGAATGCAAGTTTTGTCAGGCTATCGGAGCGATGTGCTGCTCTTATGGATGCATAAAAGACACACTGAGTGGCATCCACAAATGCAGGCAACATGCAGCACTGGTCCTTTCAAACAACAGCAGATGCATGAGGTTGCATGCAGCAGTGGAATCCATTGCAAAGAGCGTCTGCGCAGGTACAGATGCACAGCAAGTCCACAATCACCTCTTGTGGAGGTTTTGCTGATACATTGTTGATCCCCACCCTCACTGTAGTCATCACCATAAAGGCCAGTACAGAATACATGATGTACAGCAGAAAGCGCCTGCATGAGAGACAACCACACATTGATGCTGTCAGAATTCAACATGTTGATGCATGTCAGCATTTGCAGCAGACATGCATGTCACATTGCATAGCGTTGCAGAAAATACTGACGAGCCAGGCAGCCCTCAGTTATTGTAAGCGCTGCCAACACTGACCTGTCAAAGAGCTTCCAGGGTTTGAGATGTGCTTGCACCCATTGCAGCGCTGATTGCAACAAGCCTACAGCAGCTGCTACTGCTCGCCGTACGATGTTGGGCTTGTGCTGTTGATCCCTGTCGTCATCATTTCCACGCCCACTGGTGCTGACTGTCTCTGCTGTGATGTCTACTACAGGTAGCCGAGAGAAAGCAGGATCACTAGAACCTTCTGAGTTAGGCCTTTGGAATGCTTGCATATTGGTTTGTGGAAGTCGGTTGAGGCGAGCAGTTCTGTGTGGTTGCCGGTGCAGGCTGAGTTCGAGCCAGGACGGGCATGCATTTCGTCTTGGCCTCTGTCGTTGCCATGCGAGACTTCTGTTTTCCCTGTATGCTGTGTCTGCAAACGTGCGGTGCAGTCGGGGTCCCGTGCAGGCACACTGCATGTGTAGACTTATAGACAAACTCGTTCTAACTTTGTTCTATCGCTGACAGCGCCACGGGCAAAGAGTGCGTACGAATGTACCCAAGAGGGTAAACCGATAACCGAATTGGTACAGCAGCGCTGAGAAGAGTGTTGTTTGCTGCACAGCCTTGGTATTTGCTTGCTGTCGTGACCTCAACTTGTACCCACCACCACGCAATCCGTCAGAAACCGGAGAGCGTGACTCAGCTACTTAGTACTCGAAGTTCTGTGCGAAGCAGCTGTCAGCTATTGTGTTCTGCATGCTTGGAGACTGAATACACGTCCGATACGATCATTGCAGCTGCGTTGCAAGAAGTGAAGCCAATGTAAAGGCAGTCAGAAAACAGTCAAGCTTCTAGAACTTCTCGAAGACTTGCTTTCTATTTGAATTTTTACACAGCGCCCCCCCGCCTCGTTGCCGTGCATGGCCGACACGTCTGCGCTGGACACAGCGGGGCCTTCTTCAGCAACGGAAGCGGAGCTCGCACAGGAGGTCAAGCTTGCAGAAGAAAGGTTCCAGGAAGGCATTCAGGCTATCAAGGTCTCAGCATCTTTGTTGCGTATGGTGCTTGTGCGAGCCCTGTTCTGACCTGCATCGCCCACATGAGTGAGCTGTCTCGATCTCTGAGCTCTGAACGGCGCGCGTGATCACTGCTGTGCAGGCCGATGATCTTGATCAAGCTGTTGAACTTTTTGGGCAAGTATTACAGACACGATGTCAGCAGTTTGGAGGTCAGTAACCTACTGCAGCAGTGCAAGTTGCGCATTGCATGCCCTCAGAATCTGCCCATGACGCTATCCTATCTTGCAGATGTGGACATAAAATGTGCCAGCACATACTTTCGATATGGAGCAGCTTTGTTCTACAAAGCCCAGGATGAGCAGGATGTCTTTGGCTCCACCTTGCAAGCAGCCACAGCTCACGAAGATGCTGAAGCAGTAGAAGAAGAGTCATCAGGCAAGAGATTCTGTGTAAAAACACTCGCGTGTCAGCATCGGCAAAACAATGTTCTGTTCTGCTGCTGAACAGGCCATGGCTGTAGAGTCCTGCACTTCTGTGTCTGCCATGCTGCTGCACAAACATATGTGTAAGTTCTGTCTTCCCCGACAGTTTATAGTCACAAGGCCTACAAGATTCATGCCCATGTGCTCAGTGCGCCCAAATTGCAATTGAATCTCCACAATTCATTTGAAACTCACGCGCTATCATAAATACGCAATACATTTGCTAGTAACTTGGGTGCAGGCAGAGCATAGAAGCCGTCCGTCTTGCCATAGCAGGCATGAGTTGGACTGATGCTCAGCAGCACATGGTGCTGTTTGTTTGTGCAGCCCTAGATATGGTAATTTTGTGGCTGTGGCAGAGCGTCTGGTAGTATGCTGTCTCACAAAAGCCCTCCTCGTGTATGCACCCTAAGCTATAAACCCTCGATATTCATAGCCTGGCAGTGTTCCCAGACACGATGTCCAGCTCGCCAGCACCAATAAGAAGAAGAAATTTACAAGCCATAAGAAGAAGAAGAAGAAGAAGAAGAAGGGAAAACTGACAAGCTATGAGAGGGCCTGGTACTGAGATTCAGAAACCACTGTGCAGAGAATGAGAAGGAAAACGTCGATGACAAGGGCAAGAAGCCAATGAGGGAGGAGGACCTACCCCAGGCCCAGGATGCTGAAGAAGAGGAAGAGGCAGATGACTCGCCGGGCAACCGGACAGACATGGAGCTGGCCTGGGAGGATCTGGAAGTGGCCAAACTGATTTATGAGCGGGAAAATGCTGCCAGCTACGCCAAGGAGCTAGCAGGCAAGCACTTTTGCGTCACAAGTCTTGTAGTGTCAAGCCTGGCGTTACAACGGATTGCCTGGTCATCACTTGTGTGCTGAGTCATGCTCTGTCAAAGTGGGCGCTGCAGCACTCGAAGGCACTAGACTGTTCTACTTCTTGTCAGCCTCTGACAACATGACACAGCCTACATGCTGTTGCATGCAATGGCAACAGGTGCATGCAAGATCCGTTCTTTTGCCCTGAAAGGCTGTTTTTTGTCCTTCATTCACGCACTAAACACCTGTCCTGCCCCTCTAGGGCCAGGCAGGTATAGCCCTGAGTACTTCCCTGAATCAGGTCCTGCGTCAATAGTCAGCCCACCAACAATAACAATATATAGTGGTAGTACATTCGCTTTCCAGCTCATGATGCTAGATACGTGCGGGACAAGTTTTGTCTCTCCACAACAGTCTGTCTTGCGCAACTCTATACCACCCACAGTATAGCTAGCTTATGTGGTCTAAGCCAGACTTGACAAGTTCAAGCCAATCTGTTGGTTTGTTCCAATGATGCTCAGACATGAGGGGGTGTGCTGCAGACATACATTCACTCCTGGCTGACATCGGCATGGAGCAGGAGAACTTTGAGTCAGCCATGCAGGACCACAAGCGCGCTCTGGAGCTGTTGTCCACCATTCTGCAGGTGTGTCCACCACTCTGCACCTGTCTTCCTAATAACAACGATTACAACAGTCGTGATAATGTACTAATAAGAATAAATGTAATTATAGCAATGGTAATACTAGTTAATCTGACAACAATAACAGTAACAACAATGATAACGATGATGATAAGTAATAAGTAATAACAAATAAAGATGATGTTAGTATTAATATTAATAATAACAAGTACTGTCTTCACAGCAACTCACTTTCACATATGCATGCTATGTCAGCCACGTTACTGTTACAGGCTGTTGTGTTGCATGCAATGCCAGCAACTTTATCTACTGTCACATTTGTATGTACTGCCGCAACTTTGCTGCTGTGTTGCATGTAATGAAATCTCCACGACTCACTGGTGCGTACGCACCTGATGCAAACACTCATGCCATGACCAGAGTTTTCCTGCTGACCCACTAACTGAAATAGTATACGAAGCTTGTGATGCTTTTGCTGTTTTATTTTTTCTCTTTGGTCCTTCAGATTCCCGTGATCTGCATCTATGGCACTCCTGACTCTGCACAATGCTGGATGGCTTCTGCTTTGACTGATCAATTCAGCTTGTCGTTCATACAAGCACTGCATGGCTGCATTGCAATTCAGCATGCCCATTGTGTCGTGACTGATGCCAGTGACGACGCACTAGGCATTCTGGATTGCAACGCAGCCGCGCAGCATGCAGTGCTTGTATGAGTGTTTAGGGATTATGGTTTTAGAGTTCATGACTATAGTGTGTCGTCGGTGACTACACACTAGGCGTTTTGGATTGCAACGCAGCCACGCAGCATGCAGTGCTTGAGCTTGCACTTTGTTAGGAACAGCAAGTCGCAACATCTTGTGTATCAAGACAAAGCATCACTGTTGTTCAGCACCAGATTCGTTTATGCCAGATTCATCAGCAAATTTTCTCAGCGTTGCAGCCTGCCAAATGGATTATTGTATATGGGTGGTCTGATGCTTGGCTGGTCTGCAGAGCCCCTCAGGTCTTGAGATTGCTCAGTTGTTATCACAATCACAACAATTCCATTTAGTTAGCAGCAACTTGATACGACATCCTCTTCTTCTTCTTTTTCTCTGTCCAACATTCTTCTAGGGTTGTTTCACAACGCATGATGATAAGCTGTCTTGCATTAATTTGCTGTGGGCAGGTTGACGCTGAAAGACCCACATGTCTTTCTGTTCCTCCTTGAAATTATTCTGACTACATGTCCCATCCCAAATCACATGCTATTCATGTCCAATGCATGTCGACAACCTCATTTGCATGCTACTGGTGCAGGCAGATTGACAATGAAAGACCGCGTAGGTTTTGTTTCTTTTCCCCAATTTGTCCAATACTCCACCCCAGCTCACGTGCAATGCATGAAGGCAAACTGCCCTTGCCTGATCTGGGGCAGGCAGACCAGCCCTGAAAGACCCACATATCTCTGCTTTCCCCTCCTCAGACAATTCGGTCTTCCTCAGATACTCAGTCCCAGTCCCAGTCTCAAATTGTGTGCAACCATATTGCATGATGGCAACCTGCCTGGGCCTGATGTGGTGCAGGCAGATGACAGGAGGCTAGCTGAGCTGCACTACAAGATGTGCCTCACGCTTCAGTACCTGGACCAGCCTGAAGACTCCCTCAAGGAGATCAAGGTGGGAAACTTCTTGGCCCTGACACTGACTGTGCCTAATCCCAGATACCTTGTTGTTGCGTGTGTCCAGAGCTCACAATAGCAAATGCAAAAATGAGTGACTCTACAGTTCATGCACTCGTCAGCGTCAATGTTGCTGCAGCTGAGTTCTTGACAGTTTGCTGTTTAGTTTCAGAGGCTATCCTGCATTTGGTATTGTGAGTTCTCGACACAAGTCAGTGGGGATTTTCAGAGGGTATCACGCTTTCATTTGTAGCTCTTTCAGGGAACATAGTTT
>JAABUK010012635.1_pt1 | contig 10717 bp, 9 predicted proteins | sample 5559141 | NCBI WGS metagenome assembly JAABUK01 (sample SAMN10711869, study PRJNA513367) | rock metagenome | isolation source: Antarctica rocks | place: Antarctica: Victoria Land, Pudding Butte nord | collected 2016-01-03
TGGCCTGCAATGCCTGCGCCGGCTGTGGCTGCAGGTGCACGAGCCGCATGAGTATGAGGAGCCGCCTGCCGGCTCGCCCCTGGCCGTCGGCCACGAAATCGGCCGCCACGCGCACAGGCTGTTCCCTGGGGGTGTGCTGGTCCTCGAGGAGCCCTGGCAGCACAGCGAAGCCGTCGCGCGCACCGCAGCGCTGATGGAGGACCCGGCCGTGCCGGCGATCTTCGAGGCAGCGTTCACGCATGACGACATCCGTGTCCGGGTGGACGTGCTGGAACGCCTGCCCGGCGGCTGGGGCCTGCGGGAGGTGAAGAGCAGCACCGGGGTGAAGGACCACTACCTGGACGACGTCACCCTGCAGATGCACGTGCTCGAAGGCGCCGGCGTGACCGTGCGCTCGGCCGAGCTACTGCACATCGACAATACCTACGTGCGCGGCCATGGCCAAGTGGACTGGCTCGCGTTCTTCGCCCGGGCGGATCTGGGCGACGTTGTCAGGGGTAGGCGAGGGGACCTCGTCGCGAAGCTGCCGCCCCTGCGCGCGTGCTTGCAGCTGGACGCGGCGCCGGCGGTCGAGCCGAGCGGACACTGCCATGCCCCATACGGTTGCGATTTCTGGGATGACTGCACGGCAGACAAGCCGGCTGACTGGATCGCCCTGCTGCCGCGTCTGAAGCCCGCGCGCCAACAGGAGCTGGAGGCGCTCGGGATCCAGGCGATCTCCGCCATCCCAGCTGATTTTTCGCTGACCTGGAAGCAGACGATCATCCGGGACGCGACCGCGAGCGGGCGGCCGTATGTGTCCCCGGATCTTGCCCGCCTGCTGCACGACTTCGCGCCGCCGGCCTGCTACCTCGACTTCGAGGCCATGATGCCGCCCATCCCGCTCTACCCGGGCACACGGCCTTACCAGACCATTCCCTTCCAGTGGTCGCTGCACGCGATCGATGATGACGGTGTCCTGCACCACCGGGAATTCCTCGCCGCGGGCGATGAAGACCCGCGACGGGGGTTTGCGGAGGCGCTCATTGCCGCGCTCGGCGACGTCAGCGGGCCGATCCTCGTCTACTCCGCCTATGAGCAGACCCAACTGAGGGCGCTGGCCTCCCGGCTTCCCGATCTGGGGCCGGCGATCGAGGCGATCATCCTTCGCCTAGTGGATTTGCTGCCGATCGTGCGCAGCGCAGTCTACTTTCCAGCGTTTGCCTTCAGCAACTCGATCAAGTCGGTTGCCCCGGCGCTGTCGCCCGGGTTTGGCTACGACGATCTCGACGGCATCGCCGATGGGACCGCCGCAGCCACGGCCTTCCTGCAGGTGGCTTCCAGCGCCGTCTCGAGTTCGGAGGAAGCCGGTAAGCTGCGGGCGGCACTCCTTGCCTATTGCCGCCGCGACACGCTGGCCATGGTCGAGGTGCATCGCGCGCTCATGCAACTCGCGGATGATATCGAGACGCCGACGGCCGCGGCCACGACCCGGTCTGACGTAACGGCAGCGCCATATGACGGGCTCTTGCAGGAGCCAACCAGTGCAATCTAACCTTCCGACCCCGGCCACCCTTGATCCTCGTACCTGGTCGGACGAACTCACGGCACAGACGCGGGACATGATCGCGAACCGCGACGCTATCACCGCGCGTAACAGACAGCTCTGCCTGAAGCACATTACCTCCGGCTTCGGCACCATCGCGGAAGACGACCTGCTTCACGGCGTCATCAAGGTCGTCGATCGGGGGGCGGGGGCGGAAACCACCTTCACCAACGCGGACGAATTGATCGCCGCCGGGTGGGTGATCGACTGACCCAGCGCTTGCAGCCTTCGCCATTAGCCGGATTGCCGTGGCCGCTGGTCGCGATCGACTTCGAGGCGAGTTCCCTGGACCTCCGGGGCTATCCCATCGAGGTCGGGCTTGCGCTCTGGCCCGCACCCGACCAACCCATTTTCGGCTGGTCGACGCTGATCCGCCCGGGCGAGGATTGGACGCGGAACGGCCACTGGAGTCCGGCTTCGGCCAAGGTGCACGGCATCAGGGGCGGCGAATTGCTCGCTCGAGGGAAATCACCCCGTCGGGTCGCGTCCGCGTTGAACCAGGCGCTCGGTGCCGGCGGTGTCGCCTGGTGTGACGGCGGACCCTACGACACCCACTGGGCGCGTGCGCTGTTCAAGGCGGGGGCTACTCGGCCGCTGTTCACCTTCGGGGACTGGCATCAGCTCGCCTCGATGCTCGGCGGGGCCGCGCGGGAGCGTGCGCTGACGGGGCTGGAGCGAGAACCTGCGCTGCACCGGGCGCGGGCAGACGCCGAGCAGCTTCTCCTCGCCTTGGCCGGCGCCGCCGGAATCGAGGTCGGCCCCGTTCAGGATCTGGATCAACAACTGCCTGCGCTGGCGGCGCTCTGCTGACTGTTGAGGCTTTCGGTAGATAGCTGTATGCGTATTACCAAATGTATGACAAGGCGCGCATATGACAACGGTGACGGTTCGCAAGCAGGGCAACTCGATCGGCATCACGTTCCCGGCCGAGACGCGCATCCGTATGGGGTTTGAGGTCGGGCAGGATCTGACCCTCGTGGAGCTTGCGGACGGCGTGAAGCTCGTGAAGCGCAATCTGAGGCTTGAGCGGCAGATGCAGCTTGCGCGCGAGGTCCTTCGTGAGGAGGCGGACATCCTGCAGGAACTCGCCAGCCGGTGACAGCGCCGGAGTTCCTGGAGCGTGACGTCGTGCTCTTCCTGCATGATCAAGCACTCCGGGAATACGGCGGCATCCAGGGCCTGAAGGATGAGGGTTTGTTGGACAGCGCTCTCGGCCGCCCGGCTAACAAGCTCGCTTATGGCGAGCCTCCTGGACCCGACCTGTTCGACTTGGCGGCTGCTTACGCCTTTGGACTGGCCAGCAACCACGCTTTCAATGACGGCAACAAGCGCACGGCCTGGGGCTGCTGTGTGCTGTTCCTGAAGGTGAACGGCCGCCACTTGCGCGTGGCGACCCCCGAAGCGGTCGAGCAGATGCTGCGCTTGGTTGAACGAGGAACCGATGAGGCGGATTTCGCCGAATGGCTCCGAACCGGAGACCATCAGGATGTCTGGGGTGCCCGCGACGGTGGAGGCGATCGGCAATAAGCTGGCCGGGTGACGCGAGCCCCGAAGCGAGCTAGAGGGCATAGCGTCGGTTGTCGTTTAAACAACGCAAGTGGCGAACGATTGCAGAACGCGGCCGTTTATGAACCAGCCATGGTCGATTTGGGACGGGTTGGAATTGCGGGACGGAGTTCTGGACGGGAAAATGGGCCTGGAATCGGCGGCAGGCGGACGATCCACAGAACGGAAGATTGCTGGAACAGGTTAACGAAATCAACGATGTTCACTTTGGTTCCGGCTTAGCGTTATTTAAATGACACCCGACGCCATGCCCTCAACTGGTGCACGATTGGTAAGTGCAACTTGCCTCGTGCTGATCGGGGCGAGAAAATCAGCCGCCACCTGTGCCCCGCGTCACACCTGCTTCCGCGCCCGTCCGGCATGGTTCCTGCGCAATCACCTCGGAACAGGAGATCACCGTGGACAGCATGACCTACTACGGACAGGACCTTACCCCGGCCTCGGATACCCGCGCGGCAGACCGTGCAGCGGTGCGCACGGCGATCCTTGTGACGGTGGTGTCGATTGTGCTGACCGTCGGCGCGGTGCTGGCGCTGAGCGCGGCGGGGCTGCCTTTGCCGGTGGCGACCGAGTTTTCGATGATGCCCTTGCAGGAGTAGCAGGCCCGGCGCCGGCAGGTAGCCTTAGCGTCGTCCTAGGGGTCGCCGCACGATTTGTTCGAAACTGCGTACGCGAACCTTGTCCACATAGGCAGTTCAAGGTGCGCTACTAAGGAACCCATGTCCCTGTTCGACCGCTTTTAGCAAGCGAACGCCACGCGCACCCGTAGCCGCAAAAGCTCTCGGCCCAGCGGCATCCCGCCGGGCGGGCGGGATCGGCTCCCGGGCAGAACTACACGGGCCGGCGGGCTGGGTCTGTGCGTCGCGCTGGCTTTTTGGCGCACCAGTTTCCTTTCCTTTCCAGGCCGTCCAGTGTGCCCCGATGCACCAGTTACGTTTGCTTTCCAGCCTCGGTGCCGACCTCCGGAACGCTCGGCGCGCCGCTGGCAGGACCCAGTTTGCATTGGCGGCCGAGGTCGGTCTGTCACTCCCAGCACTTCGCCAGGCAGAGCGCGGCCGAGGCGACCTGTCCAGCTTCCTGGCCCTCGCGGCCGTCCTGGAGCAACGGGTGGATGGCCGCTCGCTTCCGTCGGGGAACGGCCTCGGCGAGATGCTGGCCATTTTGCGGAAGCGCCGGAAATGGGGGCGGCGGTCAGTAGCTGCCGCGGCCGGGGTCAGCCCGGCTACGGTGGAGGCGCTTGAGCGCGGTATCCTGGGACATGTGGACACTGTCGTACGGGTCGCCCAGGCCCTCGGGGTCCAGCTCCGCCTCGTACCTACGGGAACGTCAGCATCATCCTTCTGGTCGGGCGTCGCAGCCTCGAGCGCCCATCATGGATGGACGACGCCTCCAGCGGTGCTCGAGAAGCTTTACGGGGTCGTGGGCGGTGCCTTTGATCTTGACCCGTGCTCTCCGACCCGCCGCGGTCCCGTCCGTGCGCAGGTCCGATACACGATGACGGACGACGGCCTTTCCCTACCGTGGCGGGGGACCGTGTTCGTCAATCCTCCCTACGGCCGCATCCTCCCGACGTGGATCGCCAAGGCCCGTCGGGAAGTCGGGGAAGGCCGGGCGGCATCCGTGTTCTCACTGATCCCGGCGAGGACGGACACCAAGTGGTGGCACGACCATGTCGCAGGCCATGCGGACGTTTGGATGCTCAAGGGCAGGCTGGCCTTCGGAAATGGGAGGCAGGCCGCCCCGTTTCCGTCGGCCGTGGTGGCCTGGGGAGCGGACGAGGACCATCGGACCAGGATGGCAGCGGCGTTTCTGGGTGCCTGGCATGTCGGGAAGCCTGCCCCTGGGGCGGCTGGGACCCTCTAATCCCCTATCCAGCCCTTTACGGTAGGCGCGTTCAAGGTGGCGATGATGCCCTGTGCACGAAGCTACCTCATTCCGACCGCGTCGGCCTGGCAGATGAACCCGCCGTTCCTGTCCGGCTCCGGCAGGAGACCGGCCTGGACCAGCTCGCGACGGCCTTGGCCGGGACGCCGAGCCGCCGGACCACGTCGCCCACGGGCGGGGACGCCGATCACGGCCGAGCCCTTGCCCTCGCCACGCAATCCTCGACGTAGCGCTCGCGTTCGGCGCCCTGCAGTAGCTTCCCCGGTGCCCCGGCCAGCACAAGCGCGTTGATCATGTCCGGGTTGGACCTGCAATTCCGGATTTCCCACTCACGCAGTTCGACCAAGCTCTGGGCCTTGGCCGACGCGTCGAGCGCTGGGTCCGCCACGCCCCCCAGCTGCTTGTAGTCCGTTGACGTGAACACCTTGTCGGAGGGCCCGAACGGCGAGGGAGTCACCCACGAACCGGACATCTTCTCCCCGTGCTCCCCGATGACGGCCCTAACGGTCTCTGGCTGGAGCGCGGCAAGGCTCATCGAGACCTCGACCTTGTAGCGCCCTGGGTTCAAGGGATTTCCGTTCTGACTGAAGCGTTCGGTGGCGAACTGGCCATCGCGGACCGTCACCTTCGCCTGGCCGAAGTAAGCACTCTCCGGCCTGGACAGCCCGACGAGAAGCTCAGCGCCGTCCGGCAGGTTCGTCCGGCCGTGGATAGTAGGGCGACGCTCGTCCTCGACGAAGAGTTTGACCGCGGGTCGGTACTCTCGGGTCAGCCCTGAGGCAGCAGGGGCCGGATCCGGCATCCTGTTCGGGGCGGATGGCGTTCCAGTGATATCCTGGCTCGGCAGGGTCGATGCGACGGCGACGAACGGCGGAGGCAGCCGCAAGCCCTCCTCCGCTGCACATCTGGCCAGGTCGGCGATTGCTATACTGGTGCCGCGTAGATCCAGTGTGATGCTCGCCCCCTGGCCAGGGCTGAGGACGACCGAGCCTGTGCTGGCCGCCGTAAACCCATGCATCCAGCTTTTGGACAGCTCGGCTCCGAGTTCGAAGCGGGCGGCCCCGGCTACCGAGCTGCCCGTCATGGGCACCACAGTCCCGTCCGAGAATGAAAAGGTGGCCTTAACAGGTGTGCTCGCCTCAAGAGAGGTTGGCCCTGCGAGCGTCACCTGCAGAACGCCAGGGCGGTCGAGACTGCCCCTGACGGTCAGGCGGCCCGAGGACGGGCTGCTGCGTACTTCGCAGGCGTGCTGGTCCGGACTCCGCGCCGGGAACCAACCCCCTAGACCGAGGGACGCTTCGGGCCGAGGCGGAGGGGGCGTGCTGGCAGCGACTCCATCCCGGGGAGTGTAGAACCGGCTTCCGCCCGGGCGCACCTCCACCAGCAGGAGATCGCCCTGCTCGGCCACCTGGCTTGCCCGCGTGCCGGTTCGAAGCGTCACGCATCGTCCGTCAGCCGTCACGAAGGCAACCCACCGTGGGTCCCAGCGTCGGGGCTCATAGGCGTTCGTCAGCGCGTGCACCGCCCGGGGGTTCTCGCATCCGACGGAATCGCGGGTTAGGGTCAGTTCCTGTCCGTGCGCCGCCGCGGTCCACGCCCAGGCCGTAACCGAGACAGCGAGCACAGTTCTCGTAGCCATTGGCCTGCTGGGCCGCTGTGACCGGATCTGACCCTTCTCAATCATCAGCAACGTGCGTCATGCTTGAGAACTTCGGACCTACAATCGGTATCTCTGCGACCGGAGCAAGCTCGCCTGCCTCGGCGAGGACACGACCGAGGTGCTGGAGAAGATCCCGGCCCGGCTGAAGGTGATCCGCCACGTGCGGCCCCGCTATGCCTGCCGGGTCTGCGAGCAGGTGTTCCAGGCGCCCGCCCCCGACCTGCCCATCGAGCGCGGCCGCCCGGGGCCGGGGCTGATCGCCCCACGTGGCGGTCTCGAAATACTGCGACGGCCTGCCGCTGTTCCGCCAATCGCAAAGCCGGGCCTGCGCCTTGGTCGCGATGTCGCGCACCGTGGGCGGCAGGCGCTCATGCACATAGTGCTTGGCCTTGCCGATCCTGGGCAGGTGGCGATAACTCCAGGCACTCTCGACCAGGGCTCGCCGAACCCTGCCATTGCCCGCCTTGGTGATGCCGAGCCGGCGGACCGCATCGCCGGTCGAGCGCTCGCCCGGCACCAGGCCAAGATAGCCCATGAACTGGCGCGGGCTCTCGAAACGGCGCAGGTCGCCAACTTCGCCCATGATCACCGCGGCCGTGACCAGGTTCACGCCACGCAGCGCCTGCAACGCCTGCACGACTGGCGCGAGCGACCAATTGGGCAGGAACTCCGTTATCGCGACCTCGATCCGCTGCAAGCGTTCTCCAGCGTGCCGGGCTGCCAGTAGCAGTTCCTGGAATACAAGGTGCTGGCCCGGATGGACAAAGTTCTGCTCCTGCAGCCATCGCAAATGCCGGGCACCCCAGGTCTTCTTACCTGGATAGCACCGGCCCTGGCGGAGCATCAGGGACGAGATCGACTGCCGCTTGCGGCGCAGGTCGTCCACGGCGCCGTCGCGCGCACGAACCAAGTCGCGCATGGCCTCGTGCGCCTCGTCGGGCACCCAAACGGCCGTAAGCTCGCCAGCGCGCAGCAAGCGGGCGAGTTGAAGAGCATCACGCCGGTTAGTCTTGACCCGGTCGCCCGGCTTGCGCGGGATCAGCGAAGGGGCGACGACAGTGCAGAGATGGCCGAGCGTGGTCAGCTGACGATGCAGTCCGTATCCGGTCGGTCCGGCCTCGTAGCAGAAGTGAAGTCGTGCATCCCGCTTCTCCAGCTTGGCGACCAACCGCCGCACACTCTCCGTGTCAGAGCCGATCTCGCCAAGGTAGCGCACCTCGCCGTGCCGGCCATCGTCGGCCACCGCTACGGCATGCCGCGCCTTGGCCCATCCAGTCCGATGAAAACTTCTGTATGCTGCTCCATGGCTCGTCCCCCTGTGCGTTGAGGCAAGGCCCGGCCCATCCGGGCAACCCTCGCTCAACCCCGTACACGTGGGGCGAGCCACCTCACCACGGCAGCGGACATACGGTCTTACCCATTTATTGCGATTCCATGTGCGGATGATTGCAATCCGCTACAGCTAACCCGGGTTTTCCGGCCAATGCGGTCGCGCCCTCCATTGCTGCGATAGCTGCCGGAAGGTAAGGGCTGGACCGGAGGTTTAGCGGTCTGATGTCGAAGACGATCCGGCTGGCGTCATGGGCAGGGGCGGGGGCGCCGCGGGCGAACGTGGTGTTCGTGCACGGGCTGGGTGGCCATGCCTATGGCACCTGGCGGCGCGGGGCGGAGGAGGCCGGCTTCTGGCCGCTGTGGCTGGCGGAGGATGTGCCGGGGCTGACGGTGTATACGCTGGCCTATGAGGCGGCGGCCACCAACTGGCTGGGCACCGCCATGCCGCTGCAGGACCGGGCGGTGAATCTGCGGGAAGGCCTTCTGGCAGTGCCGGCGCTGCTGGAAGCGCCGCTGGTGTTCATCTGCCACAGCCTGGGCGGGCTGATCGTCAAGCAGATTCTGCTGGATCTGGCGCGGCAGCGGGCGGCGCTGCTGGAGCACGTGGCGGGGGTGGTGTTTCTGGCGACGCCGCATGGCGGCTCCCGCCAGGCCACGCTGCTGGACCGGCTGCGGCTGTTCGCCTGGCCGAGTGCTGCGACGCAGGGGTTGGCGGCGAATGACGCGGCCTTGCGGACGATCAACGTGGCCTATCGCGGGTTGGCGGAGGAGCGGCGGAAGACGCTGAGGCATCTGACGTTTTATGAGATGCGCGCGACGGCGGCCGGGATGATCGTGGATGAGGGCAGCGCGGATGCCGGATTGTCCGGTCGGCCGCCGGTGCCGATCGATGCTGATCATGTGGCGATTGCCAAGCCGGTGGATCGGGACTCGCTGGTCTACGCGCTGACGCGGGCGTTTGTCGCCGAGATCGGGGAAGCGCCGGGGTCGCCGGGTGGGTCGCAGGTGCTGCCGCGGCCGGCGATCGACCTGGACCGATCGTGGAATTTGGCACCGAGGATCGTTCGGGTGGCGTTGGTTGGGTGTGTTTTGCTGATCGGGTTCAAGGGGGTCCAGGCACTGATTGCGCCAGTGCCGCAGCTGACCGCGGCGCAAGTGGAAGAAATCGTCAAGCGAAACGTTGCCGGATCGGGGCAGCCGGACCGGCCGGGGCAGCTTCAGGCCGCCGCCGGGGCGGTGACGGCGACGGCGGAGGCCGCCGCCGCCGGCGACAAGCGGCAGCAACAGGCCCTCGATCTGCTGAAAGCGGGCAAGACATCTGAGGCCACCGACCTGCTGGCCGCCCTCGCGGCGGACAAGGAGGCGCAGGCGAAGCAGAACAGCAAGCAGGCTGCCGCCGCCTACCGCAACCTCGGCGCCATCGCCGGGCTGAAGGACCCGAAGCGCGCGTTCGACGCATATGCGAAAGCGGTGGCTCTCGATCCGGAGGATGTCGAAAGCCTGCTGCCGCTGGCGTATTTGGAGGAACAGCGCGGCGATCTCGCCGCGGCCGACGGCCACTATCGACAACTGCTCGCGCTGTCCGCGACCGAGGAGCGTGCCTGGGCCCGCTATTGGGCATTCTCCGGAATCGGCGATATCCAGCGGCAGCGGGGCAAGCTGCCGGAGGCGCTGCGGTCCTACCGCGACGGCCTCGCGATCGCCGCCCGTCTGGCGCAGTCCGACCCTGGCAACGCCGGCTGGCAGCGCGATCTGTCGGTCTCCAACAATAAGATCGGCGACATGCTGGTTGCGCAGGGGAACCTGCCGGAGGCGCTGCGGTCCTACCGCGACGGCCTCGCAATCGCCGCCCGTCTGGCGCAGTCCGACCCTGGCAACGCCGGCTGGCAGCGCGATCTGTCGGTCTCCGACGAGAAGATCGGCAACGTGCTGGTGGCGCAGGGGAACCTGCCGGAGGCGCTGCGGTCCTACCGCGACGGCCTCGCGATCCGCGCCCGTCTGGCGCAGTCCGACCCCGGCAATGCCGGCTGGCAGCGCGATTTGTCTGTCTCCTATGCCAAGATGGCAACGGTTATGGGGAAAGCCGGCGACGTTGCGGGTGCCGCGGAGGCGCTGCGTCAGGGAAGGGCGATTATGCACCGCATGACGTCCTTGTCGCCGGACAATGCCGTGTGGAAGCGGGATCTTGCCTGGTTCGACGCCGAACTTCGAAGGCCCGATCTGCCTCGGTAACCAAAAGCAACTTCTCTGGCGACCGGTTTGACATCTTCTTCGACAACGGCATTCAGTTGGACCTGAAGGAAGATACGGGAACACTCCTGGCTGGAGGAGCGCTGCCCATCGAAGCGCAGGTCTTCGGCTTCACGAGTGCGATATTGTTTCGAGGTTTCGCTCAGGGCCTTGGCCGGAGCTAACGGAAAAGTGCCACCCAGTACGCATAAGCCGTGTCGGAAAACCTATCCACGAGGGTTTCCGCATATGCCCCAATCCGACATCGTTTTCCGTTCGAGGATTTCCTAGGTTTTCTGATCCGAGCCGGGTCCGATCCAGAGTATACGGAAATCAGGTGATTTCCGTGAGCCTCCGAAATGCACCCCGAAACAGCCTTTTCAGGCTCAAAGAATGCACGACAAATCCTGTCGGAATGATCCAGTGTGCGAGAACCCCTGCGATGAGGTTTTCCGCACATG
>JAABUK010012636.1_pt1 | contig 10716 bp, 10 predicted proteins | sample 5559141 | NCBI WGS metagenome assembly JAABUK01 (sample SAMN10711869, study PRJNA513367) | rock metagenome | isolation source: Antarctica rocks | place: Antarctica: Victoria Land, Pudding Butte nord | collected 2016-01-03
CCTAGGGCCAGGACGCCGAAACCAAGGAAGTCGAAGCGGTGGCTGCCCTTGCCCTCGGTCTTCGGCAGGAACAGCATCAGCCCAGCCGTCGCCAGCACGCCGAAGGGTAGGTTGACGTAGAACACCCAGCGCCAGTTGTAGAGGTCGGTCAGGTAGCCGCCCAGGGTCGGCCCCAGGATCGGGCCGACCATCACGCCGACGCCCCACATCGCCATCGCCGAGCCGCGCTGCTCCTGCGGATAGATGTCCAGCATCGTCGCCTGGCTGAGCGGCACCAGCGCCGCGCCGAATATGCCCTGCAGCAGGCGGAACGCCACCATCTGCTCCAGCGACTGGGCAATGCCGCACAGCATGGAGGCGGCGGTGAAACCCACCAGGCACACCAGGAACAACTGCTTGCGCCCGAACCGGGCCGACAGCCAGCCGACCGGCGCGGTGAAGATTGCGGCCGCGACGATGTAGCTGGTCAGCACCCAGGTGATCTGGTCGCTGGTCGCCGATAAGCTGCCCTGCATGTAGGGCAGCGCCACGTTGGCGATGGTGCTGTCCAGCGCCTGCATCAGCGTGGCGATCATGGCGCATACGGTGATGAGGCCGCGGTTGGGTACGGGATTCATGTAAATCGCCTCAAATCAAAGCGGCGGTTTTCTGCTCCCTCTCCCTGCGGGAGAGGGTTGGGCGATGCTGTCAGAACAGGTCGTGCAGGCTGCGCGTGTGCTCGGTGTCCACGTCGGCTTCTACGCTCATCCCAGCGCGCAGCGGCGGGTCGCCTGCGGCGTGGTCAACTTGGATACGGATCGGGATGCGCTGCACCACCTTGACCCAGTTGCCGCTGCTGTTCTGTGCGGGAAGGATGGAGAACTCGCTGCCGCTCGCGGGGGCGATGCTGCCCACGGTGCCGGTCCAGGTCCGTCCGGGGTAGGTATCCACGGTCACGGCGACCTTGTCCCCAGGGCGCACCCAGGTCAGCTCGGTTTCCTTCGGGTTTGCCTCCACCCAGGCGTGCTCGGACGACACCAGGCCGAACGCCGCGGTGCTGGCCGCCAGGTAGGTGCCCGGCGACACCGCGTTCACGCCCGTTACCACTCCATCCATCGGGGCGTGCACCGATGTGTGGTCGAGTTGGCGCTGCGCTTCCGCCACCTGGGTCTGCATCTGCTTGTAGGCCGGCATGGTTTCCGGGTCGGCATTGGCGTCGCCGCCCAGCCGAGCCAATTGCACCTGTGCCGCGACCTTCGCGGACTCATGGGCTTGCTGGTCCGCCAGCAGTTGGAACCGGGCGTCGTCATAGGTGGACCGGGCCACGTCGCCGCGGCCGACCAAGCCGTTGGCGCGGTCGAACCGGGCCTGGTCAGCTTGAACCTGCGCCGCCTTGCTGCCGACGTCGCGCAGCAGGCGTTCGTAATCGCGCTTCATGGCATCAAGCTGCAGCCGGGTCTGGTTCAGGTTGGCATTGGCCGAGTCCAGCGCGATGCGGAACTGCCGGTCGTCCAGGCGGAACAGCGGGTCGCCCTTGTGGACCTCCTGGCCCTCATGCACCGGGATTTCGGCGATTAAGCCGGACACGTCGGTCGCCAGGGATACCTTGTCGGCGCGTATGTATGCGTTGTCTATCGAAACATATCGCCCGCCGTTCACCCAGAACCCGAGCGACCCCGCCCCCACCACGGCGATGCCGCCCAGCATGAGCAGCGGACGCAGCCAGCGCCGGCGGTTACGCGGCGGGGCAACGGGCTTGGCGTCCGCGGAGTGTGCCTCGGGAACGTCCCGGGCGGTGGTGATAGCTTGCGACATCAGGCGTTTTCCTCAATGGCGGCCAGCATGGCATTAGCATCCGGGCGGCGGGACAGGGTGGCGCGCATGTGCAGCAGCGCGTCGGTCAGTACGGCGACGGCGGCCGGGTCAACCCGGCTGGTGAGCAGGGCGACCAGGCTCGCCCGCTGCTCCGCCAATTCATCCAAGACGGGTCCGGCAGCCGGCAGCAAATGGAGGCGCCAAATCCGGCGGTCCGCCGGGTCGGGCCGACGCTCCAGCAGACCACTCGCCTGCAGGCGGTCCACCAGGCGGGCGACAGTGATCGGCTCGACTTCCAGGATCTCCGCCAGCTCTTTCTGCGATAGGCCGGACTGACGCTCCAGCCGGCTCAGGATCACCCAACCGGCACGCGACATGCCATGCGCCTTGGCGCGACGGTCGGCCTCGGTCCGCAGCATGCGGCCCACATCGCCCAGCAGCTGCAGCAGGTCGGGTTCATGATGGCTCATACCGCTCAAGATAAGCAGCGTTATGATAAGGTGCAATGGATGTGGGAGCCGGTCTGTACCGTCCGGCCTTCACGCCTCGGCGAGTTTGGGCGACCTTATGGGATGCCCCTCCGTCAATCCGTCACGGCCGCGATCAATGCCCTGGTCCGCCGCCGCATCCGCCGCCGGGCGCGGGCGCGCTACGAGCGGCGCCGTGAACCCGGCATCAGCCCGCGCACCACGGCGCTGATCGTCGCGAGCGCCCTGTTCATGGAACAACTCGACGGCACGGTGCTGGCAACGGCGCTGCCGGAAATGGCGCGCTCCTTCGGGACGGAGGCGGTGCGGCTGAGCGTGGCGCTGACCTCCTACCTGCTGGCCCTGGCGGTATTCATCCCCGCGAGCGGCAAGGTGGCCGACCGATTCGGCTCCCGCACCGTGTTCTGCGGCGCCATCGCGCTGTTCACGCTGGGGTCCATCCTGTGCGGCCAGGCCAATGGGCTGGCGACGCTGGTGGCGGCGCGCATCCTGCAGGGGATCGGCGGCGCCATGATGGTGCCGGTGGGACGGCTGGTGCTGCTGCGCTCGGTGACGAAGGCCGAGATGGTGGTGGCCATGACCTGGCTGATGATCCCGGCGCAGCTCGGCCCGCTGCTGGGACCGCCGGTCGGCGGATTCCTGGTGACCTACCTGTCCTGGCGCTGGATCTTCTACATCAACGTGCCCATCGGGGTGCTGGGCATCCTGCTCGCCCTGCGCTTCATCGCCGACGTGCGGGAGCCGGGGCGGGTCAACTTCGACCTCCCGGGGCTGGTGCTGTCCGGCATCTCCCTGGCCTGCCTGGTCACCGGGCTGGAGGCCATCAGCCGCGGCGGGGCGTCGCTGGCCCTTGGGGGGGGAGTGCTTGCGGCAGGCATCGCGGCCGGAACTCTGTATGTCCTGCACGCCCGGCGGCATCCGTCGCCGGTGCTGGACCTGCGGCTGATGCGGGTGCCGACCTTTGCGCTGTCGGTGATCGGCGGCGGCCTCAGCCGGGTGGCGGCCGGGGCGATTCCTTTTTTACTGCCGCTGATGCTGCAATTGGGCTTCGGCATGTCGGCAGCGGCGAGCGGCCTCATCACCTTCGGCGGCAGCCTGGGGTCCATGCTGATGCGCTTCGTGGCGCGTCCGGTGCTGCACCGGTGGGGGTTCCGCAACACGATGATCTGGAACGGGCTGATCGCCTCGGGCCTGCTGGGAACGCTGGCGCTGATGCGGCCGGGCTGGCCGCCGGCGGCCATCCTGGGGCTGCTGATGGTGGGCGGGTTCTTCCAGTCGCTGCAGTTCACCGCCTACAACACCATCGCCTACGCCGACATCCCGCGGGACCGCATGAGCGCAGCAACAAGCTTTTACACGACGTTCCAGCAGCTCAACCTGACGCTGGGCATCTGCGTGGCGGCGGGGGCGCTGGCCGGATCGGTGCTGGTGACCGGCCATGCCACGGCGCAGGTGTCGGATTACAGCGTGGCGTTCCTGGTGGTGGCCTGCGTGTCGCTCCTGGCCTCGCCCACCTGCACCCGGCTGGCGCTGGATGCGGGCGATGAATTGTCGGGGCGGTCTCCTGTGGAGCGGCGGCCGTAGCACGGGTTCCTGCTGCCGATCCGCCGGTGGGCGCAGGCCCGGCGCTTGAGGGCAGGCATCGCCGCACTTGTCAGGTCGGTTTACATATTGGATGCTTCGATCCATAGCAACAACAAGCCGTGCGGCATGCACGAAGCAGGAGGGATCAGTCCATGGCCATACTCGGCACGCGCCGGCAGGTGATCGGCGGGATGGGCGCAGCGGCCCTGGCCGGCAGCGCGGCCCGCGCCCAGGGCACGCCGGCATCGCCGTTGACCCTCAGCATAGTGGACGTGGCCGGCAACCTTGCCCTGACTCGCCCGGCGTTCGAGGCCTACCGCCGCAAGAACCCCAAGCTGGTCGGGCGCATCGTCTATAGCCAAGCCCCGGCGCCGGAACTGCCGGGCAAGCTGCGGGCGCAGCAGACGGCAGGGCGGGTGGACGTGGACATGGTGCTGACCGGCACCGATGCCCTGGCAGCCGGGATGCAGACCGGCGTGTGGGAGGGCATGGCGCCGCATATCGCCAAGCTGCCCGGCCTCAAATCCACCCTGCTGCCGGGCGCCTTGGCGATGCAGGCCCTGGCGCAGGACCGGGCCATCATCTGCTCGTACTGCCCGGCCGGCCCGCTGCTGGAATACCTGCCGGACCGCGTGAAGCAGGTCCCGACCACGGCGGAGGAGCTGCTGGCCTACACCCGCGCCAACCCCGGACGCTTCATCTACGCCCGCCCGGCCAACTCCGGCCCCGGACGCGCCTTCCTGATGGGCCTGCCCTACATCCTGGGGGACACCAATCCAAAGGACCCGATGAAGGGCTGGGACAAGACCTGGGCCTACCTGACCGCCCTGGGCGAGAACATCGAATACTATCCCAGCGGCACCGGCGCCACGATGAAGGAGTTCGGCGAGGGCAGCCGCGACATGACCGTCACCATCACCGGCTGGGACATCAACCCCCGCGCCCTCGGGACGGTGCCGAAGGCGGCGATGGTCGGGACCCTCAAGGGTTTTCACTTCGTTAACGATGCGCACTACATGGCGCTGCCCAAGGGTCTGGCGGCGGAGCGGCAGGCGGTGCTGCTGGATTTGATGGCCTTTCTCTTGAGCAAAGAAGCGCAGGCCTTCACCTACGACGCCGGTTACTTCTATCCTGGCCCGGCCGTCCGCGACGTGCCGGTCGGCATGGCGCCGCAGGAAAGCCAGGACACGCTGCGCGAGTTCGGCCGCGACTTTTATGACAAGTTGATCGCCGACACCCCGAATGAAACGCCGCTGGACGCAGGTCCGATGGTGCAGGCGTTTCGCCGCTGGGACGAGCAGGTCGGCGCCAAAACCAGCAAATAGCGCCCGGCGCCTCCGTATGGCCGACGCCTTCCTGCCGGACACCCCCCAGCCCGGCGCTTCCCTGCCCGGCGGCACCCTGGCCGGCGGCGAGCTGGTCCTGGTGCCGGGCCGGCGGCAGCGGCTGGGGGACCAGCTTTATGGCCAAATCCTGGACCACATCCTGTCGGGACGGCTGCCGGAGGGCAGCCGGCTGCCGCCGGAACAGGAGCTGTCGGGCATGTTCGGCGTGTCCCGCCCGGTGGTGCGGCAGGCATTGACCCGGCTGAACGTGGACGGGCTGCTGCGCACGCGGCAGGGCGCAGGCACCTATGTGCTGGCCCGCCCGTCCGAGCGGCTCGGCGCGTTTGCCAGCAGCGGCGACGTGCCGGCCCTGATGCGCTGCATCGAGGCGCGGCTGCCGTTGGAGGCCGCCGCCGCCCGCCTGGCCGCCGAGCGGCGCACGCCGGAACAGTTGGAACGGATCGTCGCGGCGCACGATGCCTTCGCCAACGCGGCGGAGGCGGGCGGCATGACGCCGGACGCCGATTACGCCTTCCACGGCGCGGTCGCCGCGGCCAGCGGCAACGAGTACTTCCTGGCCTTGCTGAACGGGCTGCACGGCGTGCTGTTGCGATTCATGGGCGTGGCGCTCGGCCTGACCCGGACCGGCAGCAAGGAGCGGGCTGCGGTCGTGGTGCAGGAGCACGCGCAGATTGTGGAGGCGATCCGGCTGGGCGACGCCGAGATGGCGGGATTGGCGATGCAGGTCCACGTCGGCCAAGCCCGCCGCCGCGTGATGGACCGCACCCAAACACCTTGATCCTGCTCCCTCTCCCTCCGGGAGAGGGTTGGGGTGAGGGAAACCACCAGTGCACACTCTACAGTTTGCAGAGCGGATCGGCGCTGTAGGCGGGACGATGCGGTTCGGGTGGCCTTTCCCTCACCCCAACTCTCTTCCGGAGGGAGAGGGAGAGGGAGTCGTTGAAGCCGATACGGCCATCCTGTCACCATAGTTGACAAATCCGCTCCGTCCCGGCGTCATGCTGCAAACGCCCGGAGCAACAGCCGGGGCAGGGGAGGAGCGCGCATGGCAGGCGCAAACGACTTCGAAGCGCTGCATCTCGACCGGCTGACCCGGCGCTTCCACACCCATACCGCGCTTGACGCCCTGAACCTCACCGTCCGCCGGGGGGAATTCATCGCGCTGCTGGGTCCGTCGGGCTGCGGCAAATCCACTGCGCTGAACTGCATCGCAGGGCTGCTGCAACTGTCGTCGGGCGAGATCAGGCTGGACGACCGGCGCATAGACACCTTGCCGCCGGAGGCGCGCGGCTTCGGCATGGTGTTCCAGAATTATGCGCTGTTCCCGCATATGACGGTCCGCCGCAACATCGGCTTCGGCCTGCTGATGCGCGGGCTGCCCAAGGCCGCCATACGGGCAGAGGTCGAGCAGGCGCTGGCGCTGGTGCAGCTGCAGGCGCACGGCGACAAGCTGCCGGGGCAGCTTTCGGGCGGGCAGCAGCAGCGGGTCGCCATCGCCCGCGCCGTCGCGGTCAACCCGCCGCTGATCCTGATGGACGAACCCTTGTCGAACCTCGACGCCAAGCTGCGGCTGGAGATGCGGCACGAGATACGCCGCATTCACCACCAGGTCCGCCGCAGCACGATCTACGTCACGCACGACCAGGAGGAAGCGCTGGCGCTCGCCGACCGCATCGTAGTGATGCAGGACGGCCTGGTGCAGCAGATCGGCACGCCACAGGAGTTGTATGCCTGGCCGCTGAACCTGAACGTGGCGCGCTTCATGGGCTACCGCAACATCCTGCACTTCGACGCCGCCGTCCGGCGCAGGGCGGGCTGGTGCGGCTGCACCGGGGCGGAACGTCCATTTTGGCCACCTTGCAGGCCGGCGTTTCCGCCGGGCCGGTGACGGTTGCGATACGCCCGAACGACATTGGGGCCGGAGAGGGGTCGAACGGCATCGAGGGCCGGGTAATGGAGGCCGAGTACTGCGGTGCCGACTATTTGGTGGACGTCGATACAGCTTTCGGCCTGCTGCACGCCACCGTGCACCAGCCGGTCCGGATCGGCGAGACCCTGCGACTGATGCTGCCGCCCGACCGGGTGCTGGCCTATGCCGGGGCGCCGGCCGCGCAGCCTGCCGCTTTGGCGGCGGAGTAGCAGGGTGTCTGCAACCGTCGCGGCCGCCGGTCCTGCCACGGCGAGCGCGCCGGGCGTTCGCCTAGGGGCGGCGCCGCTGCTGCTGGCGCCCGGCGTCCTGCTGGTGGTCCTGCTGTTCCTGTATCCCGCCTTCTACGGCCTCGTGCTATCGTTCCGGCCGATGCAGGGCGGGATGTGGAGCAACTATCAGCACTTCTTCAATACGCCCCGGCTGTTCGGCACCATCCTGACGACGCTCGGCATCGCGCTGCCCGCAACGCTCATCAACGTCGGCCTGGCGCTGCCGGTCGCTTACCGGCTGCGCAACCCGTGGCGGCACCGGCGGCTGCTGACGACGATCCTGGTGGTGCCGATCACGCTGGGCACCGTGCTGGTGGCGGACGGGCTGCTGTCCTACTTGGGGCCGCAGGGCTGGTTCAACCGGGTGCTGCTGTCGCTGCATCTGGTATCGGTTCCGGTGCGGCTGGTGCACAACTACTGGGGCGTGCTGATGTCCCTGGTGATCGTCGGCTTCCCCTTCGCATTCCTGCTGCTGTCGTTTGTGACCGGCATTGACCCCTCGCTGGCGCGAGCGGCTGCGACCCTGGGGGCGCCGCCCAGCGCTCAGTTCCGCTACATCGCGCTGCCGTTGCTAACGCCGGGGCTGGCGATGACCTTTGCGCTTTGCTTCGTGCAGGCCTTTGCGGTGTTCCCGTCCGCAGTGCTGGTGGGGGCGCCGTCGGGGCAGACCTACGTGATCTCGATTGCGGCTTACGAGGCGGCGTTCGAGCAGTTCGACGCCTCGCTCGGCAGCACGATCGCGCTCATCATGGGGCTGGTGCAGCTGGCGGTGGTCGGCGCGGTGCTGGGACTACGGGGCCTGGCGTATCGCGGACCCGCCGGGGGCGGCAAGGGATGAGGGACCTGCGCGCTCGTATCTGGGGCACGGCCATCTGGCTGGTCATGGGCTTCGTGCTGCTGAATATCGCCGGGCTGATCGCGGCGGTGGTGGTCAACTCGCTGGGCACGCGCTGGTTCGGCACTTGGTTCCCAGCAGGCCTGACGACTCGCTGGTATGCCGGCGCGTGGGACGAGTTCGCGCTGCCGGACGTACTGCTGACCACGATGGAGGTGGTGTTCGCCGTCGTGCTGATCTCCGCCGCGATCGGCGTGCCGGCGGCGTATGTCCTGGCGCGGCACGACTTCCCCGGCAAGCCCGCGGTGGTGCTGCTATTCCTGCTGCCGCTGATCGTGCCGTCCATCACCTATGGCATCCCGCTGGCGACGGTGCTGTATCAAGCGGGCCTCGGCGGCACCCTGTGGGGCGTCATCTTGGCCAACCTGGTGCCGTCGGTGCCGTTCGTGATCCTGACGATGACGCCGTTCATCGAGCAGCTTGACCCCCGGCTGGAGGCTGCGGCGCGGGTGTTTGGCGCGCGGACGCCCAGCCTGTTCCGGCACATCCTGGTGCCGATGCTGGCGCCGGGCATCCTGGCGGCGTCCTTGCTGGTGCTGGTGCGGACGATCGGCATGTTCGAGCTGACGTTCCTGACCGCCGGGCCGGACAGCCAGACACTGGTGGTGGCGCTCTATTATGCGGCCTTCGCGCCGGGGATACGGGCGGGCCAGTCGGTGGACGCGATGGCGGTGGTTTACATGGCGGTCACGCTGTTCTGGCTCGTGGTGGCACTGCGTTTCATTGATCCCACGGCAATCGTCGGTCGGGGACGAGCGGCGGGGTAACGGGCCAGGACGCGGTGTGTGCGTTTACTGGCGGCATCGCTGGCTGCAGCACGCGGAAGCGTTGATTTGCGCCTGTGCCGCCCGCTGCCTAACGCGGCTGCAACCGACTGCACGACCGGCAGCGGACCTAAGCGGGAGGCGACATTGGACGGCACGAAGCAAGCTGCGTTGCGCGGCATCACCGCCAACGCCGACGGCGTGTTCTGCCGTCCCGCGGAGCACACGTCATCTGTCTTCTGCCTTAGGCTGGACTATCGCTCCCTGAACAACGCGGATGGAGACAATTTCTCCAACCCACCAGTCCAGTCGCGACCGTAGATGGACGCACAGTTGCAAGGCCGGATCGCCCTGGTCATCGGCGGCTCCGGCGGCATTGGCGCGGCTACGGCGCGGCGGCTGGCTGAGGCCGGCGCGCGCGTCGCAATTACCCACACGTCGCGCTCGGCAGACGCCGCCGCGGCGTTGGCCGCCGGGCTACCCGGCGGCGGGCACCTGGCGTACTTGGCCGACGTCGCCGACACGGCGTCGCTGCTGGCGCTGCGCGGCCACCTGCAGGAGCAATGGGGCGAGGCGCTGCACATCCTGGTCAACGCCGCCGGCTTCACCAAGCCGGTGCCGCACGCCGACCTGGATGCGTTGGACAATGCGCTGATTGACCGCATGTTTGCCGTGAACTGGCGCGGTCAGTTCGCCGCCATACGCACCTTCGCGCCGATGCTGCAGGCGTCCGGGGACGGGCTGATCGTCAGCATCTCCAGCATCGCCGGGCAGACCGGCACAGGCAGCAGCATCGCATACTGCGCGACGAAGGCCGGCATAGACGTGATGACCAAAAGCCTTGCCCGCGCGCTGGCGCCCACGGTCCGGGTGCTGGGCGTGGCGCCGGGCGTCGTGGACACCGGATTCGTGCCCGGACGCGGCGCTGAGTTCAACGCCAAGACTGCCGCCAGCACGCCGCTGCGCCGGGTCGCCACGGCGGATGACGTGGCCCAGGCCGTGCTCGCCTGTGCCACTACGCTGCGCTTCTCGACTGGCACGACCCTGGTCGTGGATGGCGGGCGGTCGCTGTAGGCCTGCTTGCCTGGCCCCCACCTGCCTGGCCTATGAGTTTCAGAAGACCATCGTTGTCCGCAGCCCTGCAGACCGCCCCGTTCGGCCCCCGCTCAATCCGCGTCCGTGCGGAAGCGGCAGATGCCGCCGCCCTGCCGCACGTCGTCCTGGCCGAGCCCGCCAGCCCACCCGCACCGCGGCCCCAGCCAGGCGCTGGTCGAGGTGCGCGCTGCCGGCGTGAACCCGTCTGACGTGAAGGCGGTGCTGGGCGCCATGCCGCACGCGGTCTGGCCGCGTACGCCGGGGCGCGATTATGCCGACGTCGTGGTGGACGGCCCGGCGGAGTGGGTTGGCAAGGAGGTCTGGGGGTCCGGCGGCGAGCTGGGCATCCGCCGCGACGGCACCCATGCGACGCACCTGCTGCTGGACGCCTCGACCTTACGGGAAAAGCCGGGCGCCATTACCCTGGCCGAGGCCGGCGCGGTCGGCGTACCGTTCGTGACGGCATGGGAGGGGCTGCGGGAGGCCAGGTCCGTGCAAGCCGGCGATGTCGTGCTGGTGCTTGGCGCCAACGGCAAGGTCGGCCAGGCCGC
>JAABUK010012637.1_pt1 | contig 10716 bp, 9 predicted proteins | sample 5559141 | NCBI WGS metagenome assembly JAABUK01 (sample SAMN10711869, study PRJNA513367) | rock metagenome | isolation source: Antarctica rocks | place: Antarctica: Victoria Land, Pudding Butte nord | collected 2016-01-03
CAGCTCGAAGATGCAAGATGCAGTCCAGTTAGGTCACGTCCATCTGGGCGGGCAGGCCCCGACTTTGCAGCCAAGGAGCAATCTCATGGATCGCGCTGGACTTGGGAGAGCCACTGAGTGGTGGCATTGCATCAGGCAGCTGCGAATCCGTGGACAGTCACCGTTTGCAGCAATCTGCACAGTAGATCGAAACCTTGCACAGAAGTGACCTCGCGCCAGGAGAGCGTGATCTGCCCCTCAGTTCTTGCATGTACCACACAGGAGCTGCAAAGGTGGCAAGCACGACGCCGCAGCGCGGCGTGGTCGGAGCCAAGGTGAAGATCTCTCCCAAGTGACAGTCCATTGGAGGCAATGGTGGTGAGCAGGCAGCAAGGGGGCTTGCCAGCCCAGAGCCGGTTCTGGGCCATCAGGTGACCATTGTACACGACTCCACACACCCTCAAAGCCTGGCAGCCTGGCAACAACCTCAAAAAGTGCCTTGTCAGACCTTCAGACCTGCGCCGCTCCCAGTGATGCATTTGGCAACAACACTTTCAAGCTGCATCATGCCTGCATATGCCTCAGCAGATCAGCAGCAGTACAAAGCCCAGCTGGTGGCACCTGTAGCACCCAGATCTGCTCATTTCCAGCTGAGCATTTGGCCATCCCTTTGTCCCACCCATTTGACCTGCATTCTTCTGGGTTGACAAAGCTTGTGCACACCTCAGTAAGGGGCCTGCTGCCTTAGTGCACTTGCATCTGTTGCCCCTTGGGATGTTGATGTCATGTGCAAAGGGAAAAAGCCAACATCACTGTTTGACATGCAGTATGCATGTAAGGGTGCATCAAAGTGTACCTACCTAAACCTCAAACCCTAAACCCATAAACCCTAAATCTTTTTTAGATAGTAGGGTAACACTGAGGGCCACTTTGTTTTTAGGGGTCTTCAGTGGTCATGGCATTATGTAATGGCATCTAAATCAGCCTAAAGAACATTTTTAGTCCTTACATGGTGTTCTACAGGTGTTACAAGGTGTATTTACCACTCTGGGGCTCAAAGGACTATCAGAGTGGGCTTCAACTGCTATTATAGGTGAGTAATCAACCATTCATTCCTTGCAATGTTGCTGCATTGCACTTATTAGGTACTGGGCATCATGCAAAGGATGAATGAAAGCATTCCCAGTGAAACATCAAGCCACATGACTTTGTATGCTTCCCGTCATTTGTCTTTCATCATGGCCATGTGAGTCTACTACTGGGGCAGCATTCCTCTCTTCTCATATGGTCACTATGCCTAAATGAAGGCAGTAGAGTCCTACACTGGCATTTGCTGGGATTAGCTGAAGCAAGCATACCATATGCGCACCGCTAGGGCTGAGTGAAACTGCCCCATGTTTCCCCCCTGGTCTGCCCTATCACAAGCAACCATGGTTTGTTTCATGTACATGCAGCACATCACAACACTGCAAGCTCAAGGAATGTATATTAAACCTTCTGACACAACTCAGCACATAATCATTGCACACCGCAAAGGTTGGGCTGAAAGGAACAGCCCTGGCAGGCTGCCCTGTCGTGTTGTTCAAGGTGACATTGTTGTATCATTGCATGTACATGCAGCATATCACAACACTGCAAGCCCAAGGAATGTATCCCCTTGTTGTCATTATATGCCAAGGTGACATTCTAGTAACTCTGCATGTACATGCAGCATGTCACAGCACTGCAAGCTCACAAAATGTATGGTAGGCCTCTTGACAAACTTAGGTACCGCCAAGGCAGGGCAGACAGCAACAGCCCTTCCAGGTCTGCCCTGCTATCATCATGTGCCAAAATAACACCACAGTATCACTGCATGTACATGCAGCATGCCACAGCACTGTAAGCTCAGGAACTGTATGGTAAGCCTCAGGACAAACTTAGGTACCGCCAAGGCAGGGCAGACAACAGCTCTGTTAGACTGCCCTGCCCTGTTGTCATCATTTGCCAATGTAATGGCATCTGAATCAGCCCTGACAACATATTTAGTCCTTACATGGTGTTCTACAGGTGTCACAAGGTGTGTTTACCACTCTAGGGCTTCAAAAACTATCAGAGAGGGCTCGACAGCTATCTTGGGTGAGTAATCAATCATATGTTCCTTGCTGCATTGCATGTCCTGGGTGCATTGCATGTCCTGGGTCCAGCAAGTCACAGCACTGCAAGCTGTTGAAATGTATGGTGTCTCTACTGACAGAACCAAGCACACACTGATTGCATATTGCAACGGCAGGGCAGACAGCAACAGCCCTGTCACGCTGCCCTGCCCTGCTGCAAAAGACACTATGAGCCTAGTGCAATTGAGTACAGCACACAGTGGCAGTGCATATTGAAGACATGCAAGACAAAGCAGGTCTGCATGCTATCGACTTGCTTTTACATCCTGTGTACCTCACTCTCTGTTGCAAGGGCAGCATATCAATGCAACGCAGGAAGCGTGAATGTGTTGGCTGTCAAATGCTGTAGGCTTGGTGATGAGTGTCGATGCCAAGGCTCCTGTGCAGCAGGCCAGTCCCTCCTACAAGTGACAAGCCTCCTGTACATCCCTTGGGCTGCATGTGGACAGGTAAGGGTTTGTCGACTGCCTGAGCTTGCATACAGCTTCTGCACAAATCTGGCTGAAAAACAGAAGATGGTGCAGACTTCAGATGGTCTGCTGAAAGCAATGTCATTGCAGGAGCAGCTGGCTTTCGAGCATCAATGCTGCAGCACACACTGCACAAGCTGCATGTCATGACAGTCTCCTTCTCAGATAAATCTCGGATATCCTGCTGCCCAGCATGCAGCTTGCAAATGTATTGTCATGTGTACCTTGATGTTCTGTTCACACCCTGCAGCTTTGTTGCCTTTGCAGTGTTGCCTGTAGTGTATTGTGCAGCCTGAAGTGCTAGAACTGGATGGTGGGCTAGCTGTGCATATGCATTTGGCTTGCAAGTCTATCATGATGGCAACGCTACCCCATAGCTGGTCAAGTCAAATGCATTTCTGTTGCAGCTTTGCAGGTCATCAACATCGCAGAGCAGCATCCATCGTTCCTCTGAGTATCTGCACCCCTGAATTATGTGACAACACCAGACTGCAACTTCTGCATTGTTGCTGAAGCATACTCTGCTGCCTGCACTGATTGTGTCGGGCAGAATACTGAACAATGTTTGTAATAGTTTGCAGGAGATATGTGCTATGCATAGCATGCTGCATTGCTGATGCACCTTTATGAAAATAAGTTGATCTCAGGCCTCAAGTGGTGCTGCAGGTGATCGTCTTTGTCAAGCAGCATCCACCCCTCTTCTGAGTACTTGTGCACCTGAATCAGGTGAGATTCATCATGCTGCATTCCCTGCATTCTGGCCGAAGCATACTCTGCTGCTTACACTAATGGTGTCAGGCAGAAAACTGAGTAGTGCTTGTCATTGTTTGCAGCTGTGCAATAGATATGTGTTATGTTGCATTACTGATACTGATGCAGCCACATGAAATGTGATGGTCTCAGGCTTGATGTTTGCTGCAGGTGGTCATCGTTGTCAAGCAGCATCCACACTCATCCCTGGAGTGGCTAGCATGCCAGATCAAGGTGAGAATAAAAAGAGTTCTTGCATTGCATTCCTGCTTAGTGTCAACAATACCAACTTGGGTCATCGTACAAAGGCTGTGCTGAAAGGTTGATGACACTGTATGCACAACAGCAGTTTTTCAGTCACTTGCAGTGGGGCTGTGCTTGTACAATGAGAAACTCTGTCGTACCTCAGTCATTGTGCAGAACAGAGCTTTGATGCAGACATTTATGAGCTGATCAGCTTGTATTTGTTTTACAGGGGCTTCGGACCCCATGCAAGGGTCACAGTACACCTTCAGGCTTGTGCAAATCTGCACACCTGAGCCATGCAAGATTGTCCTAATGACAGACAAGAGGAAGCGCAGACTGCTGTGTATGGTACAAGTCTACAAGTCCTGTGTCGATGGGCTTTGCACCTCTCAAGCCTTCTACAGAATCTGCTGCAAGCAGGCAGGCAACTAGTTCACCATGTTGTCTGGCCTGGACAAGCAGCTGCTGATCAAGCTAGGAGGCTTGGATACAAGCGTGCCAAACGTCGCAACCATCAGCTTGGCAGTCTGCTGCAAAGCTCTCAAGCTTGCCAGCCCAAATCCAGTGCAGTTGCAAATGACTACACTGTTCCCGGTGACATTGCCTACCTGTCAGATGCCAAAAGATCACAAGCTTAAGCAGAGGCATGGCTTGCATGTTGTGAACAAGCATCTTGCTCACAGAGCACCCTTCTCACAGCAGCTAGCAGAGTATAAGGCCTGGTGCACTAAACCCATCCAGCTCGACAGGCCAGGCCGCAAGCACAGCTCATCTACCTGGCAGAATTCTGAGAAGCATATCTTCTTGTATCTTGGGTACGGCCATCACTGTCATCAAGTGTCAGTGCCCACAATGCAGCTTTTCCTGTCCACTCTTCGTATCTGTCATTATGTGAGCTTTCACATAGCTGCTGAGCACAGCCACCTCACCATCAGAAACTTTCTGAGTTGTGCAAAGCGTGTGTTGAGATGGTGGCAGACCAAACCCGGAGGGAAGCATCCCAGTCTGTTCGAGGGTCCGCAGTGGCTGCAAACATTGAATGAACAGGTGCTGCTGCTGCTGCTGCTGCTGTTTTGTGTGTCCTCGTTTGTTGTGCTTCAAGCGCTGACATGTGTGTGTGTGTGTGGCATACTGTGTTGCAGTGGCACAATTCGCTGTGTGAATCTTACTGGAAGCTGCAGTCACAGTCATGCAACATACAGCATAAGCTTGTCATCATAGATGCGTACTGAACAGGTCTACCTTGTTAAAACCTGCACCACTGTGCATGCATGCTGTGACACAGTTAGTGCCTATCAATTAATTTTGCAATTAATAACAGCAAGTGACTCACATGTGCCCTGCAGCAGAAAACAGCAACTTGCTGAAGCTATCACACTGCAGTCAGTGCTGATGGTACCTTTGTGGCTGCTGCAGGTGGCAGATCAACTTCCTCAGCGTCACAAGGACCCTGCCAGTCTGCTTGCAGCTGGCAAGTGGATCTCTGCTCCAGAGCTGGTGCACATCATTGACACAGCATGGAAACATGCTGAGCTGGACCTGCAGCAAGAAGGTGTCACCGTTGAGACCAGCAGACAGCTGCATGATGCAGCCTTGGCCAGCATGACATTTTCACACCTGCCTCCTATCAGATTGGCATGCATCAGAGGCTTGGTTGCTCCCAGTTACCAGGGGCCTTGCCTGCATCCTGACTGCAATCTGACTGGTTGTGAGGGCAACAGGCTGTACATCATCACCACGTCGCCCTTGCTCATGCGCTCATGCATGCAAATGGGGTCAGGCTTCCATAGAGTTTGATCTGCCAGCAGAGTTGGCTGAGCTGCTGTATACCTATCTAAGAGAGCCATGTAGGGCGCTGCTTGACCACCACTTGCTGATTGGCCAGAGCTGTCCATATGTGTTCATGGACATGCATGGCAGGGGCTTTGCTAGTACAGTTGACCTTGTATTGACAGAAGTGGTTGGTCTTGCAAGGAGGTGTCAGCATGAATCCAAGCATGTGTAGGCAAGTGTTTGTTGACGAGAGAGCGTCCAACTGTGCTGCAGCTGGTCCATCAAATCAGGGAGCTGCTATGGTGATGGGTCACAACGAGCATGCTCGTTGCTCAGCAATGGCGCAACTGGTGTGACATGCAGTTCCACCCCAGGCTTGCTCAGAGTGCAGTGAACAGCATGCAGCTTTGGAGGACAGCAATGCTGCAGATCAGGTCAGATGCACTTGCTGCTGCAACGGAGCTCAGCTTGAGCACAGCCCCACATTGCAGGCACGTCATCGTGTCAGATTCTGAGTCAGACTGTGAGGAGTACCAGTCATGCAAGTCTGACAGCATGGAGGGCACAGAGATAGAGCTGGATCTGCAATCTGATGATGATATTGAGCTGGACCTGCAGTGACTTGGCTCAATTAGGCAATTTGGCTGTGCAGAATGTGCTGAGATGGTTGTTGGCACCAAAGTTTTGCTTGTTTCTGGACCCTATGGGTGTACAATGAACTTTCAGATCTGTACCTAGTTTGGGGGACACACAGCTGTCTTATATAATTGTGCCAAGCTGGAAGTGTTCCAAACAGAAAAAAAATCGAGATTTTTTCCTTTTGTTTGATCTAGAGTTCTCAGATAATAGAACTTACCGTACTGAGGCTGTATGGTGAACATATTTGATGTTGTGCTTGTCAAATGCACTCCATATGGTATCATGATATCAGTGATCACTGCCGCATTGTATTATTGACCTGAAAGGCAATAATTACAATTGCATAATTGCAAAGACGACACTTCACATACAAACGCAATTGACAGAGAGAGAAATCACAATGCTTTGGCCAGCCAGCAAGTCTAATCACTTGTTGCAAAACGTTACAACCCTGACACTCGAGCGCAACCCGTACACGGACTCCGTGTCACGGACAGCTGCGAAAGGGCAGAAGTCACGGGAGCAGCTGAGATTGCAGCTGAGATTTGGCCGATACACGGTCACGTATGCCGGCCGAATGCTTGGACGGTACAGCTTTTGGGCGTGCTTGCCTGTCATCATTTGCATTGGACAAATAACAGTAAAGCAAAGCATACAAGTTGTGAACTTTTCGTATAGTCCGTAAGACGTACTAGTGACGACTTCTGCCGCTGCTGACTGGTGCTAAATAGATCATCATCCAGGCCCTTCTGTTCCTTTTCAGGCCTCGTAGTATGCCTCACGAAATTGCAGTGTTGGGTGCTGGGGTGATCGGTCTTGCAGCAGGCATTCGGTTGTTGGAAGAAATCCAAGACATCAAGGTGACAATTTATGCAGATTTGACGGGCAATGAGACGACCAGTCGAGGTTCAGGGGGTCTCTGGCAACCTTACAGCCTGGGTGTGTCTTTGTCTGCAGCAGCAACCAAACATTCAAATAACAGTTAGCAGACTTGTGACTTAACAGCTTTACACAGCAACAATCAGCATGTTACATTCTTGTAGGTGACACACCGGGTCATCTCGTGTTGCGCTGGGGTGGTGATACACTTAAGCACTTTTTGAGCATTTTCAATTCACCAGCAGGAGCTACTGCTGGTACACAACTCATTTCAGGCTATCAACTATGGCAGGTAGTTGTTGTGGTGAATCCTTGCTGCGATGCAATCGCAAGCCTGCTATCACTTTGCCTTGCATTTGCGCCCCAGCAAGATTCATGTACCACAGAGTGCAGCACAATGGCTGCAGGAGTATGAAGCAGACCCAATTTGGAAGGACGTGCCACCTAGCTTCCGCCATCTGACTCCTCGTGAGCTGGCTACGTTTCCTGACTCTACTTGGAAGCATGGCTGGAAATGGACCACAGTCATCACTGACATGCAGATGTACATGCACTACCTGATGCAACGCTTTGTTCAGGTACAACAGTTTTATTTTCAACCTTGTGTTGTTGTGCCCGTCATTACAAAGTACAGATGCTCAGTTGCATATACATACATGACTTGTCTTCCACACTTGCGCAACGCTTGCTTGTTGGCTAAGGTGCTGCGGATACTCTGCATACTCACCCTTGGTAGTTCACATCCAAGTAGCTTCTTGGCCATGTGTGTGGGTAGAACTGAGCAAATGGCACTCGTAGCTTTGCTTTTGCATTTTCAATGGCACTTCTTGTTGCAGGCAGGTGGAGAAATGCGTCATCAAACCATTGGGAAGCTGACTGAGCTAGCTGATTATAACATATTGGTTAACTGTGGCGGACTACGTGCTGGCAAGCTCTTTGGAGACGACAAAGTGATCCCAGTCAGGTGCTTTGTCAGCTGCATCTCAGGGTTGTATGTGAAGTCAGCAATGCTGGGTCAACCTGGGACTGCAGTTTGTGAGCACACTCATTTCCTTACATGACATGCAAGTAGGCACTAAACTACATTTGCATATGCTCTGAGCTGCATGATTGCAGTTCCTGTGAATGACATGTACACAGCACGTGCATCACAAATCCAAAAATTGCAATCTTGCTATGAATACCAGCTTATCTCTGCTCAAGCTGCAGTGTCCCATTGCATGGTGCAATGTGCAAGCTTGTTCTGCTGAGTACTGAACGCACTACATTGCATGCAGCAGCGGACAGTGTGTGCAGTCAAGCACATGTACAGCAGGCTGAACATTGTGCACACTTTCACTGAATTACCCAAGCGGTGAGTAAGGATGTTACACACAGGCATTACTGAACATGATAGTGCAGGGGTCAAGTGCTGAGGGTTGAGGCGCCTTGGATCAAACACTTTTACTATGGTACCTCCCAGTATTATATTCTACCTAATGTGGATACAGTTGTGCTCGGTGGAACTACACAGAAGAACAAATGGGACACCGATGTCAGTCAAGAGGTCAGGCTCCAGCCCATTCTTCTGCCCATGTTAAGATGATAACAAATCTATTTTCTGATGTAAAACTGGCTGGCTGGACAATTGATTGCTGTTTCTGCAGTTTCCTCCATGCCAATTGCTGAATATGCTGACATAATAGATTCATCAATTCTGTGACCGGAGTCTACAATTTCAGCACATGACCAGTTGTGTCAATGCAGCTAGCCTGTTATTGGTGGTTGTTGGTTGGACACCAAGGCTGTATCTCAAGTGTGTCACCAACCTCACTTCTGTCAAAAAGCCTTTTCAACTACATGCTGCTCATGTTGGCAGTCTGTGCCAAAGCAGCTGCGTCTGAATTGTCTTGCAGTATGCTTTATTGAAAGAAACCATACTGAAGCCCATGCACCTTGGGTACATTGGTGGTCTTCATGACAGATTTGTGCTGCGTCATCAATTCATTCTGACCTTTCTGTTGTAGAGAGCGCTTAAGGCTCCACATTGCAAGCACATATGCAGGACAGCGCACGCATCATGGAGAATGTGTGCAAAATAGTGCCCAGCTTGAGGGATGCCAAGGTGGTGCGGGAGTGGGTGGGACTGCGGCCCTACCGGGAACCAGTGCGCCTTGAGCTGCAGCATCATCAGGTGCCTCTCCAATGCATCTGCACAAATGCCTGCAGAGTTGCACCATTTGCTTGATGCAAGTCGCTGCAACCAAGTTAGACAAATTCTGTTGCTTTTGCTTGTTGCTATTCTGCTATTCAACGACCAGCTGTCCCGGGTTTGTCATACGCACGTGCCTTGAGCCATCTTTGACAGGCAGTGGGCTGTTGTTATGCAAGCTATGCATAGACACATGCCTGTGACACGTCTGATGGTCAAGCTAGGTATGCCTTTTGACATCAGGATGCAGGCAACAGCAGGATGCACTTTCATCGCAAACACTTCTTGAAAGGGTAATGTAAGAGCTGTCGTGGATGTTTCACAGGTGCAGCTTCCAGATGGCTCTGCAAAGCGCCTTCCAGTTGTGCACAATTATGGTCATGGCGGATCTGGAGTTACATTGCATTGGGGTTGCGCTGCTGATGCTGTCCAGCTGGTGAGGAAGTATTTGTCAGACACTCATCACACGGCTCCCTCAGCAAAGCTATAACAACAGCCTTGCAACCTGATTGTCCATGGCCTTTCATCAGGTTGGGCGTTTTGCAATATGCTGATACTCTTGCCTGGCTGCACAAGAATGGCATATGTCAGCACAAAAGTGTGTGATGCTTGCATGCAACAGCTCAGTGCTAGGACATGCAATGCTGGCATTGTATGCAGAGGTCCCAGTGGTATGCCTACAAGTTGGTGATTTGGCAGGCATCTTGTGTTTGAAGCTATAAAGCAATTGGTTCTGCAGCGGCTAATTGTGTTGTGTTTTGTCCACAATCATAAGTTGCTCAAGCTCATTTACAGTTTATGAATTGGTGGGCCCAGCAGAGTTTTCCTGATGTTTTCAGGTCATGCCACCTAGTAGGCTACATGATGCTGTGTCAGCATGTACTTTGACAGCATGTACACTGATCAAATGCCTTTCTTGGATCAATCTGATGACGTTGGCCCAATGGGCAATGTTGAGTGCTGTACTCAAGCCATCGCAAGTGTTTCTGAGAGCCTTTTATGTCAATGCATTACTAATGCATGTCTATTCGCGTGGTCTGACACTTACTACATCTGATAGGTGGGCCATGCACTTTGCCCACAAATGGAGTGATAGCAACTGCATTCGTTCCATGTACTGTAAGAGGCGAAGTTAGGTCTGTTGTTTCAGTGCTTGTGGGTCAGCATGGTCAGACACACAAAAAGCATACAATCGTTCAGCCCATGATATTTGCACTAAACCTGTATCCAGCATGAAAAATTACCAAAGATAGGCTGTTTGTCAACTTGCGCTTCCGGTACCTAGTAAGATCGCCAGCAACTTCAAGCCGAATGGCATGCTGCCTACAAGACGTGACACGCTGCACGCAAACATTGGAAACGCTGTAGTGAGACAAATGGGCCTTCCCAGAGCATCAGACTTATGCACACAACTCAAACTTGTTGGTTTTGCTGGCCTAAACGCATGGTCTAATTATACACCAAGAACCTGCTAATACCACACATAGCATTTCAGGCGGTGTGGGCATGTGTTGTCAATATTGACCATCCTGGCGCAGTTTATGCTGCCACAGCCTCTCTACTTTTAGCAGTTTTGACATTGCCACTGACCCAGTCTCGCGCCCATTGATCAAAGTGCACAATTTCATCCAGA
>JAABUK010012638.1_pt1 | contig 10716 bp, 8 predicted proteins | sample 5559141 | NCBI WGS metagenome assembly JAABUK01 (sample SAMN10711869, study PRJNA513367) | rock metagenome | isolation source: Antarctica rocks | place: Antarctica: Victoria Land, Pudding Butte nord | collected 2016-01-03
TTGTGGCAGCTCGCAGTTAAAGCTGCCCTTATGAAAAAGGAGAAAACGTTATGGCAATTATCAACCCGCTTTCAAAAGAGACCACCGCGCCGCAAACGCACGGAGTCTACGATGCTTTGACCGGCAAGTTCGGAAAGATGCCCAATATCTTCGGCGTGATGGCGCATCATCCGTCAGCGCTGTCCAGCTTCATGCCCTTCTTCCAATCAGTCATGGGAGAAGGCACGCTCGCTGACCGTGATAAGGAATTAGCTTACCTTGCGACATCAATGCTCAACGGCTGCGAATATTGAACGCGTGCTCATACTGCTTCGTCGAAGCAGGCAGGCGTTACAACAGAGCAAATTAGGAGCATACAGTTCTACCACCGCAGTAAAGCATTTGATGAGAAGGACAAAGCAACACTCCATTACACAGAGATGATGACGCGAAACGCATCTGCGATCCGTGAGGATGTGCTTGAGGAATTAAGAAAGCATTACGATGAAAAGCAGATTGTAGAATTGACTCTGATTATTTGTTTGGCTAACTTCACTAACCGCTTCAATGATGCGCTCCAGATAACGCCTGATTTAGGAACGACATAGAACAGTGTGGCGAGAAGGGCGCACTCAATATATGGAAGGTCGGTCAAAGATTTCGCTAAGGATGCTTCCGATGCCGCTATTTTAGTAGCTATCATTGCTATTGTAACTAGCGTAGCGACCACTAATGCTGAGATGACCCCGTTCAAAGACGCACGCAAAAGGTTAGATTCTCATGGTTGCAAGGCTCAATGAGTCTTGTCGGTGCGCCAGCCGGAACTCGACCGGCGTTTGATATTTCAAGCTGCTATGCGGTCGCTCTTCATTGTAGTGCCGCCGCCATCTTTCAACTATTACCTTCGGTTCACCAAGATTGGTGAACCATTCAACATTTAAGCATTCATCACGAAGCCTACCGTTGAAGCTTTCGCCGAAAGCATTCTGCCACGGACTACCCGGTTCGATGTACAGCGTCTGAATGCCAGCACACCCTAACCATCCTTTGACACGCCCTGCGACAAACTCCGGCCCATTGTCTGATCTCAAGTAAGTAGGCGAGCCGCGCTCTTTAACTAAGCGATTAAGAACTGCGACAACCGCTTGCGACTTAATCGAGGTGCGCGTTTCGACACATAGACACACGCCGCGTGAACTCGTCAACGACTGTCAATAACTTTAACTTCTGTCCCGAAGCACACCAGTCATGCACAAAGTCATACGTCCACACTTCATTGGGTCGTGTCGCGGCATTGACCGCTGCAGCGGTGCGCTCTGCCTTGCGTCGTTTGCGTGGCCGACGGTGTGGCAACGTCAGGCCTGTCAGTCGCCACACTCGCTGCACGCGCTTATGGTTGATCTGCTGCCCGGCGCGCTGCAATACAGCGTGCGCTCGCCGATAGCCGAAGCGAAGATGTTGGACTGCGATCTGCTTTAACTCATCGCCGAGTTTGGTGTCAGCATCTGCCCGCCGTGATCGGTACTGCAATCCGCAACGACTGATTTGCACAAGTTGGCAACTGCGCCGCGTCGATAAACCTTGCTTGTTCAGGCACTCGACCGCTTCACGGCGCACAGCGGTCGTTAGAACTTTTTTGCAAGCAACTCCTTCATCGCATCCACTTCAATGCAGCGTTCGGCTAAGAGCCGCTTCAATCTTCCATTCTCTTTTTCAAGTTCACGCAAGCGTCTGGCTTCTGAGACTTCCATGCCGCCGTACTTCTGCCGCCACTTGTAAAAAGTATTTTCTGCGATTGAATGCTCGCGACAAACAGCGCCAATGGTTTGTTCACCCTTTGCTGCTTGTCTTAAAATGGCAATGATCTGTTCTTCGGAAAACTTTGATTCCTTCATGTTCAAATCTCCTCTGATGGTGAAGAGATTCTAACCTATCGCGTGCTGCTCAGTTCGGGGCGCATGTCAGCCGCGAATGCGCCCCGCGATGCGCCAACGATTATTTTCGCGTTGGTTGAAACCTTTCGCGCGCCCGTAACACTAACTCGTTGACATCTCATCACCGGCCTCCTGAACGGCGTGAACTTTATGCCACAAAAATCAGCCGCGTGGTGTTTATACGATTGAGCGATGGAAACGCACTTTACAAGGGAAACTATGAATACATTATCCGTCATTTTCTTCATTGTTTTTTTCGGCGCTAGTTTCGCCCGCATTGACCTCTCGCCACTGCCCGCAATCAACTCCATAAAATCCTTCGCGCAGGAATCCGGCGCGCGGCAAAGAAGAGACGCGATCCTTGCGGCCTTCAACAAAAGCAAAAGAAAGATCAAAGAGAAATACGGCATCAGGACTGAACTCTTCGTGGAAATCCGAAGCGTGCCTGCGATCAAAAAAGAGATCAAAGATTATGCGGGCGTTTATGAAGTGAATGATTTGGGCTATGTCCTTAACTTACGAACCGGAACGAACGGCAGAATAGAAGCGAACGGGTACGAACCGGTGCAATCGAACGCAGGAGTTGCGCGACGGTTCACGCTCAAAGACGCAAAGATCGAAGACGCGATGCTGACCGCCACCAAAGTCTACGATGACGGAAGCGCAGAAAAGTTTGAAGGCTTATTCCTTAACCGGACGGAAACGTCCAGCCGGAGGACAGGCGTTAGCAACTCGTTTGGTCTGGGCGTCATCGGCCAGCAGGTGAAAATCATAGACGGCATCGTTCTCGACAAACTCTTTTATCAATTGAAACAGCGGCCTTGAAGACCAGCCGGAAATCGAACGCCGCGCCGAAACGTTGCGGCCCGTATTGCCCCGACGTTAACAGATAGGTTTTCGAGAGCGTCTTACAAAACGTAAATCCAGTCTTGCAGAATGCAGTAAGCGCAACTCTTTTATCGAGATGAAATATTTAACGACTACCTTTATCTGGCTATTAATGAACCTATGGATCGTCGGTGATGCGCAGAAGCTTCCGGCGATTGTTGCGCCGCCCGAAAAAATCGCGCCCGCGCGTATCCCGCGCTTCGAGACGCCGCCTGTCATTGATGGCAAACTCGATGATGAAGCATGGAAGCTAGCCGGAGTCTTCAAAGACTTTTACCAGTACAGGCCGAGCGACACCGCGCCCGCGTCAAGGCAAACGGAAGTTCGCGTCGGCTACGATGCAAAATTTCTTTACATAGGCTTTCATGCCTATGACGAACCGAGCAACGTGCGCGCCACCATTGCCAAGCGCGACGCCGTTCTCGACGATGACGCCGTCGGCGTATTCCTTGACACCTTCAACGACGGGCGGCGCGCCTACGTGATGTTCTTTAATCCGTTCGGCGTGCAGCAGGACGGTTTGTCTGCAGAAGGCCGCGGTGAAGATTTCAGTTTCGATCTGGTGATGGAATCAAAGGGCGTGCTGACGCCGGACGGCTATACGGTTGAAGTTGCCATTCCGTTCAAGTCGTTGCGCTACGAAGCAGGCAAGGGCAAGCTGTGGGGTGTGCATTTCCTTCGTCAAATTAAGCACATCAACGGCGAGTTGGATTCATGGATGCCGATCTCGAAAGACAAATCGGGCTTTCTCAATCAGGAAGGGCATCTCACCGGACTCGAAGGCATCTCTACGGAACGCACGCTGGAATTAATTCCATCTCTCACGCTTTCCGAAACGGGCAAGCGCGTCTCCTCGCCGTTTGCGCGCGTGCCGCCCGCCGATCCGCTCGTCAACAATCATGGACGCTTTGTTAACAAGCCAATTGGATTTGAACCGGGACTAACGGGAAAGCTCGGCATCACGCCAACCGTGACGCTTGATTTCGCCATCAAGCCGGATTTCGCGCAGGTCGAATCCGATCAACTCGTCATCACCGCCAACCAACGCTTTCCCATCTTCTTTGAAGAAAAGCGTCCGTTCTTTCTCGAAGGCAAAGAGATTTTTGAAACGCGCATACAGGCCGTACACACACGCGCCATCATCTCTCCCGATTACGCCGTGAAGCTCACGGGCAAGCGCGGGCGCAACACCTTCGGCGCGCTACTCGCTTCCGACAACGCGCCCGGCAATTTCAGCGAAGAAGAGCGCAACGATCCGAACAATTTATCCAACATACAAAAATTCCTACACAAGAACGCCTACATCGGCATCCTGCGCCTGAAGCGTGACATCGGCAAAGAGAACAGCATCGGACTCCTCGCGACAAGCTGCAACTTTATAGAGAAGCATAATCAGCTCGGCGGCTTCGACGGACGCTTTCGTCTAGACAAGCAAACCGTCATCAACTTTCAAGTGCTCGGCACAACTTCGCGCCGCTTCTTCTTTGATCCGGACGCAGGGAAAAACATTTACCGCACGGGAAACGGTCTGGCTTATACCTTCGGATATGAAAAACACGGGCGGCACTTCGAGACGAATTTCGATCTCACGGGACGCACGCGCGACTATCGTGCCGATGTGGGCTTTACGCGCCGCACCAACACAAACCGCGAAGAGCTTTTCACGCAATACAGGTCGGAGCCGAAACCGAAGGCGTTTCTCATTTCGTGGAAAGTCTTCAATTACTTAACCTCTAATTTCGACTTTCAAGGCCGTATGCAGAATTGGAACAACAACACACAGGTTCAATTCAATCTCAAACGCGAATCCTTCGTCGGCGTCGGCACACAGAGCGGCTACGAGCGCATTTTCGAGTATGAGTTCGGGCAGAGGCGCACGCTGACACGCGCCGGAGCGTTTGCCGGAAACGATAGCGAACGCTCGACACCGCAGCGCACCATCTATGCTTTCGCCGGTTCGACGCCAAGCAAAAAATATTCGTTTTTCGGCGTCGGCGTTTACAATTGGAATGCCTTCGATTTCGATTTTGGAGCCGGGCAAAAGTTTCCGCGCGTCAGTCCTGCCGCGCTGCTTGATCCGGGTAATCCGAATGTGCCGCTCGATCCGGGGGCAGGCAACGAATTGCACCTCGAAGGCAATTTCACATATCAACCGACGAACGCCCTCAACAATCGTCTAAGCTACACGAAGGACAGGTTAGTACGCCGCGACACAGGGCGCACGGCCTTCGACGATAATATTATTTCGCTGCGCTCCACCTATCAATTTTCGCGCTTCACTTTCGCGCGCGCCCGTGCTGATTACGATACTTTGTCTTCCCGCATACGCGCGCAATTCCTGCTCGGCTGGACGCCGAATCCCGGCACAGCCTTTTACGTCGGCTACAACGACGATCTGCAACGCAACGGCTTTTCTCCCTTCACAGGCCAGCTAGAGCCGGGCTTTCGCCGCAACGGGCGCACCTTCTTCATCAAAATGTCTTACCTGTTCCGCCGCAGCTTTTAAGCGCATAATAGGGTGCGGCGCGCCATGAAATCCTTTTGTTAAACTGTTTTTGTTTGTGTAAGTCGAACCAGACCTGAAACCTTTGCGCCGCGTTCGCCACTAACTCTGTGAGAACGATGATGAAGCGGCTGGCAATTGATGTGAGCGGATTAACCATAGCGAAGCAGTCGCGCGCCTATTCTGGAACGTTGATGAACAGTGCCGAAGACCTCATAGCGCGCGTCCGGCGTGGCGACGATGAAGCCTTTCGCCTGATCTTTGAACGCTATGCGCGCCCCATTATCAGCTTCATCTACGACATGGTGGGCGAGCGCGGACTCGCTGAGGAATTAACGCAGGAGACTTTCGTGCGCGCCTACAAAAACATCCACGCGTTGCGTGATGAAACAAAGCTTTCGACGTGGCTCTTCGGCATTGCCAAAAACGTCGCGCGCGAATCCCTGCGGTCACGTCGCGCGCTTGACCGCAACGTTAATCTTGATGATCAAGATGTGATGGAACTGCGCGACAAAAGCCTCGCGCCCGACGGACAACTGCTCGACAAGGAACTAAGTTGCACGATTCGCGATGCGCTCGCGCAGCTTGATGAAGATAAGCGATTGGTCTTTACCTTGAAAGTTTTGCAGCAACAGAGTTACGAGCAGATAGCGGGAATCACAGGCTTCTCGATTCCGAAACTGAAAACCGATTTGCATCGCGCACGCGCCGAGATGCGCCGCCTGCTCGGAGTTTACCTTGAGGTGAGCCAATGAACTGCGAAGAATGCTTGCCGCTGCTTGAAGAATACGCGGACAACGAATTAAACGAACGCGCCGCCCGCCGCATCACGTCGCACTTAAACACTTGTGCGGCGTGCGCGTATGCCTTCGGCGAACTGCAACGCGAGGCGGACATCTTCGCGCGCTACGAGCGTGATGTAGCAATAACTCCCGCGCTATGGAATGCTGTGCGAACGCGAATCGCTGAAGAAAAGTTCGATCAATCTTTCGCTTCCGACGCGACGCGACACGGATGGTTCGCAGGCTTCCGCCATGCGCTGCGTTTTAATCCTGCGCTGGCCTCTGCCTTCGCCCTCGTCCTGATCGGCGTTGCTGTCGGCCTTGTGAGATACATTCAATTACACAAAGATGACGCGCCTTCCGCAGAATTGGCGTACAGAAAACCGGAACCCGGCAGCAGCCAAATTCCTCTTGCTCAAAATAAGATTGCCGCACCACGCGAGACAGATGAAACAGGTAAAGCCAACGCAGAACGGCGAAGCTCCGCTAACGATAACAGCCTGCTTGCTTTTAATCGGAATATTCCGCAACGCAAAGCCGCCGGTATCTATAGTGTCTTCAAAGCGCGTGTCGCGCGTATGAATCCGAAGCCTGTAACGCACGGCAACGGACAATCGCCGGATGCGCTTGCCGTTATAAGCGAAACACCAACGCGCATTCCTGACGATAACCTGACTGCCGGTCTGCGTAGCTTTACGCGCGCGCCGCAGTCTGATTCAAACGAAGAAACACTCAAACACCTGGAGCAATCGCAGTTGTTGCTACGCTCTTTTAGAAACGCCAGCTCCTCCACGAACGAGGCTGCGCCCGACATCGCTTACGAGCGGCAGCAATCGCGCAAGCTGCTTTATAGAAACATACTGCTCCGGCGCGACGCGGCGGCGAAAGGCAATCTGCCAATAGAAGACGCGCTTAACAGTCTCGAACCCGTGCTGCTCGATATCGCTAATTTGCCGTTGAAGCCTTCGCCGGATGATGTGCGCTCAATCAAAGAGCGCATCCAAAAAAATGAGATCGTCGCCGAACTGCAAATCTACGCGGCGCGCACATCTTCCGTGGGTTACTGAGACTCTTTTTGGAATCAAGAATTATGTCGCATAAAACCCATCTTCAAAATTGCCACTCGATTACGCGAAAAATCGCCCTGCTGACGTTTGCTTTAGTGATTGTTGGCAGCATTACAGTCTTCTACGGCAATCGTTCCGCGCACGCCGAACAGGAGATCGAAAAGCTGAACCGCTTCGTCGGGGCGCAGAATTCTTCCGGCGCGGCGATGAGCCTTTTTCGCGAAGGAAGGGACTTGATCGAAGAAGAGAATTGGACGCGGGCGGCGGAACGGTTCAACGATTTCCTGACGGATTACCCGAAGGACAAAAATATTGACGCCGCCCTCTACTGGCTCGCCTTTGCTTTGAAAAAGCAGGAGCGATATGCGGATGCCAACCAGAGATTAGAGCGTTTGATTCGAGAATACCCGCAATCGAGTTGGACGAACGATGCGCGCGCGATGCGCATAGAGATTGCGCCGCGACTCGGCAACGAACGATTGGTTAACGAAGGCTTCAACAAAAACGATGAGGAGATAAAGTTAATCGCCTTGCAGAGCCTCTTTGAGGCCAACCCGGAGCACGCCGTCGTTTACGTGACGGATATTCTCAAAACGGACTCCCGCGCCAGCCAGCGATTAAAGAGAACCGCCCTGATGTTGCTCGGTCAACACGGCGGCAGGCAGGCCACAACTTTACTGATGGATGCCGCGCGCCATCAATCAGATTCGAAACTACGGCGCATGGCGATCACCGCGCTCGGACAAACGAACGATGAAAGCACGCTCGGCCTGCTAAAGGAGTTGGCAGCAAACTCCGAAGATGGTGAAATCGTCAAGGCCGCCATCTTCGCCATCTCACAGCAGGAAAGCGCACGCGCACGCGGTTTGTTGGGCGAGTTGGCGCGCACTTCACGCTCTCCTCGCGCGCGGCGTGAAGCGATTTTCTGGCTCGGGCAAAGAGGCGGCGAATCCTCTATTGATGAATTGATCGGAATTTACAACGCGGATCAGGATACGGAAAACAGAAAACAGATTCTCTTCGCTTTGTCGCAGATCGGCAGCCCGCGCGCTTCCGCCAAGCTACTTGAAATCGCCCGCGCCGGAGACAATCTTGAGGTGCGCAAACAGGCCGTTTTCTGGCTCGGTCAGGGCGGCGACGCGCAAGCCCTCGATAGCTTAATCACATTGTACGACGCCGAGAAAAGCGCGGAGCTTAAAGAGCGCATCATCTTTGCTTTTAGCCAGTCGGGGCAAAAGCGCGCTCTCAGAAAGCTGATGGATATCGCAAGAAACGATGCGTCCGTAGAGTTACGAAAGAAAGCGATTTTCTGGCTCGGCCAGAGCCGCGACCCGGAAGCGACGAAATTTATAGAGGGGCTTCTCAAGTAAAGTCCAAGCGAATCAGGCAGAGCTAAATAAAAGATCGTAGAGGAAGTTTAACGACCGTCCTGCTAACGCAACGATCCGCACAGCACTGAAGTTGAAACCTTTCCTTCGCTCGCATCACTAACTGAAGAGATCAAAATTTCAAGGAGATTCGGAGATGCGAAAACCAAACTCGTTGCTTTTATCCGTCATGAGCCTGACGATTCTTTGCGTGGCAACCGTCAGCGCGTGGAACTACGTTTCCGCCGCTGGCCTGCACGCATCACAGCCCACCGTCCAGAAACGGAATTTCATAAATGTCGAAGGAGCTAACCTGAACGCGCGGCTTGACGCGGCGATTAGAATGGCGCGCTCCAATCCGGCGAAGACTCCCTACTGGACGGCCTACTCGTTTGACGTGCGCTCCGGCGTCGCCGTTGATCTGGACATCAATAATTTCGACGGCACTGTGAATAATTTTTCGGGAACGAGTATCTCGATGGGCAAGTCTTCTGGGGCGGCGGTCGAGACGCGCAATCTGGGCATCTTTTTATTACACGAGCCAAACGCCGAGCAGGTGACGCGCGTAGAGATTTACAATCTTGACCGGCAGCGCGAATATAGCAGCTATCCTGTGTACTGGCTTGGCCGCGCCGGAAACGGCGAGAGCACGAAACTTCTGCAAACTCTCGTCAGCGCGAATCAGGGAAATAAAATCGTCGAGCACGCGGTGACGGCCATTGCGCTGCATGATGATCCGCGCGTCGGCGCAATCCTCAAAGAGTTTGTGCGCAATCCTTCTTCGTCGGAGAAACTGCGCACGACTGCCGTCTTCTGGCTCGGACAAACCGGCGGCGAGACAGCGTTTCTCGCAGACCTTGTGCGCCGCGAAGATGAAACCACAGAGGTGCGCAGGCAGGCGGCCTTCAGCATCGGCGTCGGCAAAGATAAGGATGCTCTCACGACGCTGCAAAATCTGTATGCCTCTGTCGGCGCTCGTGAAGTGAAAAGGCAGATTATCTTCGCCGCTTCGATCAACGAAAGCAAAGACGACGCCATCGGCTTTTTAATTAAAGTTGCGCAGACGGATAATGATCGGGAAGCGCGCAAGCAAGCCTTATTCTGGTTAGGCCAGAAAGCGGGCAAGCGTAGTCTTGAAGCCCTTACGGATACGGTCACGAGTTCCAATGCGGACACGGAAGTGCAGAAGCAGGCTGTCTTCGCAATCAGTCAGCGATCAAAGGATGAAGCTGTGCCGCTGCTCATCAACATCGCGCGCACGCATCAAAATCCGGCAGTGCGTAAGCAGGCGATTTTCTGGCTCGGACAAACCGGCGACGAGCGCGCCTTAGAGTTCTTCAAGGAGATACTTACGAAGTAATGCGCCACCCCGCAACGCAAGAGGAAAGCATGACCTACACACCGAGCGATTCACAGAGCTAAATACCAATCGCGTGCCGAATGGACGCGCTCACACCCGGGCGGGGAGCACAGAAGCGATCTGTGACAATGCATATTGATGCATTCGCGCAGCAGCTTCGGTAGTGTCGAGTTGGGCACGGTGGCATGTGTTCAGTTGAATCTTGACTTGCATAGGAAGTCATTCGAGCGCGACGCCTCGACAGCGTGTTTCTCAAGCATCTTCTTGAAGATTAAGTTGGATGCTGCTCGCTCGGCGCGGCTCAATTCCATCTATAAAGCGAGTCAAGAGGAAAGCGCAGACATCTCCAGCAACGGCGCAATGCCGCCTTTTATTCTCTTGCTTATGAACTGCCGGGTTATGCAATCGCACTGCTGTTAAGTTTTTAGAACCACTTCCTGCCTTGTTCTTCTCGTCTTATTGCGCCTCGCCTCATCTACGATCATTGCAGATCGGCAGCGATCAACCATCTATCCGGGCATCCATCAGCCCATGAGGAATAATGCGCACCTTCTTATCTGTGAAGAAGGGTCAGCCGCCCAATCAGCGTACAAGCATTCGTCTCTGAAAGAGTCGTAGCTTACGGAATTGCCGGGCAAGCTGACTTCGACCGCCGCGCTACTCTCCAGCCCGCTTCCCGCGCCGGAGAAACTCGGCATAACTGATCTCGTCCCTGAGCATGATGAAGAGTCGCACTATGAGGTAGGCTAGAAAAAGTGGACGCCATCACGGAAAAGATTTTAATCTTTTCTCTTACGAGAGATGGAGGTTCACAAAATGAAAGAGCAGCTACCCAA
>JAABUK010012639.1_pt1 | contig 10716 bp, 11 predicted proteins | sample 5559141 | NCBI WGS metagenome assembly JAABUK01 (sample SAMN10711869, study PRJNA513367) | rock metagenome | isolation source: Antarctica rocks | place: Antarctica: Victoria Land, Pudding Butte nord | collected 2016-01-03
TAACGGCGTAGTCTTTTCTTTTCTTTCTCTTGGCTACAGAGCTTGCTTACTTGCTAATCTACATGCCTGCTCCCTTGCTCGCTCACATGCCCCTCACATGCTATCTCACACGTTGGTGCTCACATCTGTATGTGTTCATGCATATGTGCACTGCAGCAGCAGCATTATCCCTAACTGCAGCATTGCCTGTTGCCTGTGCATGCATTAGTTGAATGCTTAGTCACCCAGTCCACCGGCCAGATGCATGTCTCTCATTACAGACCAAGAGCAGCCTACTCTGAGCGCCTCTTGAGTGTCTCTGATTGAAGAGCAATCACGCAGGCCACTGTCTTAGTTGTGTTTTCTCAAGCTCAAGTGCTGACCTGATGCAGGAGCAGTTCCATGCAGTTGGCTCAGCTGCTGCTTGCGAGCTGAAAGTGGTCACAATGCAAAGATGTCTGCAGCACAGCATGGACCTATTCTGCTGCTTTGCAGCAGCATGATATCAAGCTGTGTGCTGCAGTGTAACAGAAGGTGTAGCTAAACGAGATCCTAATTAGATGCAAGATAACCAATTATGGTAACTGATGTGTCCGTTACATGCAGGATGTGGCTGAGACCCCAGTCTCGGAGGGAAAGCCCCATCAAGGAGGGGAGCAACCCCAAATGGGGGCGGGATGAGGCCCACTATGCCATGCCTGTGCACACGCAACTGCACCAGGTGCTCACTGTTGCCCTGCTGGACCATGACTCCTCAGGCGACGATGAGATTGGCAGGTAAACCATACACCTTGATGTACAATGGACTTTGTGTATAGGTCTTCCCCACATTAAGCAAGGGTGGTGTACCTGTCACTTTGTGCCCAGTGCTACTTCAGTGCTAATCTGTTGACACAACTGTCAAGAGTTGCTCACATTTGCTGTGGTGGCATACGCTCAAACACACTCATTTTTTTTACACTATCACAACTGACACTGCAACACTCATCTGCATAAAAAATCAGCAGGTCAGGTCATTATTGCTCTTGCGCATGTTGCTCCAGGTTGATTGAGCATATTGTGATCCAGTGGTGGACGTCTTCCTTAATGTATCTGGTGCTCTCGTCTCACGTACACAGTTGGTCAGATGGCAGCAGCAAATCATCAATCTTGCTGTGCCATGCTCTGGACAACTGGCACAGTGACACTTGAGCTATGATGCAACAGACTTGTGCGGCATCGATTTGTGCTGCCAAAGTGTTGCCAGGCAATCGACCTGCTGCTAGACTGTTGTTCTGCCAAGTTGCTGCCAAGGCCATTTGGAATGGTGGCAGGGCCGTTTGGAGTTGATAAAGAAGTATTGAATGTGCAGGGCTCACTTCAGCCTCGGCAATTTGACTCCTGGAGAGACAGCAGACTTATGGCTTGACATCAATGTGCCCAAAAAGAGCGGGAGTGAGAACAAGGGGCGGGAGCGTAAGAGGGACAAGGTCCTGGGCTTCTTCATGGGCGCCAAAGGCAACCAAGAGAAAGATGTGGAGAACTGCCAAATCCACATACAGGTAAGTAATTATCCTACGTGGCAGGACCAGTTTTGTTAAAGGCATCCAATATTTCAGAAACCAAGCAATTTGAGAAAATATTTTTGTTTTCATTCTGTTTTTTCTCTGCTGATGCTATAATCCATTATTAATTCATAAAGGGAATACGTTTTGGAGATCCCTGTTATTACCAGCTGTGTTTCAGGCGTGGGTGACACTTCAAGTGCATTTACAGATGATGCATGTCTGGCAAACTTCAACACCAGTACGTGTCATCAGCGAGGGCCTTCAAAATTCTGTATATGGCTGTTACTGATGTGTAACAAATGTCCTATTCATCCCCAGTGTAGTAAACACTGCTTTCTGGCAAATTGTCATGGTCAGAGAGGCATTGTTGGTACTTATCTGCTGTATCTCCTGCCTTTAAGCCTGAGAGCTGTTCTTGCTAGTGTTACACTGTCATGGATTCCCAGTTTCAAATGTGTGAAAGTGTCTTGACTGTGCTTTGGGTATGACTTATGTTTTGCAGTGCACTGCATGGCTTGGGTGTGTGTGTGCAGCTGCTGTTCCACCCCCTACATAAGGCAACTGCGAAGGCTGTCAACCAAAACCAGATGAAGGGTAAGACGGCTGACCCCAACCTAATTCAGGACTCTGAAATGAAGCATCTAGTGGAGAAATTCAACCTGATGGAAGAGATGTTTGGCAAGAAAGCGTCTGATCAAATGGAAGCAAACAAACAGGTCAATCAAACTGCACAGTTTTCATGGCCATAATTTGCAGCACAGATTGCACAGAATCCTGCAGGAAACAAGACCGTTGAGAAAGTACTGTTCAAGGTGCATCAAGTGTCCATGAGGAAGGAGCATAATTGCTTGCGATTCCAATCGTTTGATGCATAGCGCCTGTTCTTTGGACGAGATGCAGAATTCTGCCTCAAACATGATCTATCTGCAGTGCTTGAATATGCCCTGCTGTGTGCTCGAGCAGATTGACAGTGTACACGTAGCTCATGATAAATAGATGACAACGTTGGGCATGCTGTGGCTGCAAACTGTGAGCAGCAATGCACAAACAAAACCATTGGATCATCCGGCTGTGGTTTCAGCCCTGGCTTCAGTCTTTCCTGTTGTTGCAGGGCAAAGGAACATCAAATCAAGCAGCAGCAGAGGCTGCATCAGGAAATGCCTCTGGCAGCAGCCAAGCCCAGAGCAGCGGTAGTACAGCCCAAAGTGGAAATGCAGCTACAGCTCAGCAACCCTACATGGGAAGCAACTACGCTCCGACAGGTCGTGTGAACAGTGGCTTCCAGCCCCAGGCTGGAGGGGGTGGCTTCCAGCCTGGGGCTGGAAGAGGTGGTCTCCACCCCCAGGCTGGAGGGGGTAACATGCGCACTATGCATTAATGACACAAGAATGTCACCACACAAAGCAGTGACATAGGAATGTCTGCGATACAATGCGCTTCATGTGACTAAAATGGTCCCAAAATCATAGCATAGCGAGCCTTGGATTGTGCGTCTGGGAGAGGCTGAGGCTGAGTTTGCAAAAGTTTACAGAGCGTAGAGGATAGCAGATGCCTTCAGTTGAACTCTTCTTGTGCTTTGCACTGTCTCTCAACCTTAACTCGCATTGCATGGCATGCAACTGCGCATTGATAGTTCGTCTGCGTTGATTCGACATCCTTTAGTTTGACTTGTGAGCAAGAGACCCTGCACGGAGCAAAGGGTTAGCTGTGTGATTGCATGATCGTCAGTGCAACTGGTGGTTTTATTGTCATATTCACTTTGGAGTCACAGCTATTAGTGTTTCCTTTGGGTGTTTCAGTGTGGGAAGCCTGTTTTTCCACCTTTTTCCGGGCACAATATTTATCAAGGACACGCCCACTTGCTTAATTAGGCTTGTTAGCTCTAGGCATTGACTCCAAGCCTGTCCCAGTATGTGGCCGCTAGGACTAAGATGCAACAGCTAGCACACTCTCTTTCTCTCCGTTTCGTCCTTGTAATCAATCCATGCAAAAAGTTTTCGTGCGCTCACAGTCTGTGCCTGTCATGCTTCCTGACGTCACAAGTTTCTATATTGCTGACGCCCCCACATTCAATTTAGCTGACAACCCAGACCGGACTCGAGCATCATCCTAGATGTTCTCCTGATTTTGCGCACTGTGCACATAGCCCTTGTCAAAAGCAACCCAGTCTACAATGATGTGATGTGTGTACGCATCCAAGCTTCGAAGCTAGAATTCTGGGCTGTTTTTCTCTGTTCTTTTTCAGGTATATAAACTTCCACCACCTACATATTGGCTGCCTGTGCGTTCGTCACTCGTGAGTCATGACCGAGTTGTGACCAGGTTGGTGGAAACTGAAGGCAGTTTGGATAGGCGATGGACTCACGTCAACAACGTGTTGGCTTATTAACCCTTAACAACTTTAGAGACATGCTATTTGACATTTTCTGCGAATGCTGATGTGTTTACATCAGATTTGGTAGTTCACTATTTCTCATGGTCATTTCATGGTCAGGTTTATCATGGTCAGGTAAGCACGCAATGAAATAAGAAAGTGTCATTTATCAATTGACATAGGCTTCTTCGCCGGCTAGGAGTGCAAGGCGCCATGCTGGGCGCCATTCAATCCCTCTATGACGGGTGCTTACTCTCCATCAGGGTCAATGGGGTGACTGGAGGCCGGCAGGCCCCCTCCATGGGGTTGCGGCAAGGCTGCCCCCTCAGCGCCACCCTGTTGGGCCTTTTCATTGATGGTTTACACTGCTACCTGGAGAATGCCATGCCTACGGCTTGCATCCAGATCTTGCAGCTGCGGCTGAGGGAGCTGGTTTATGCTGATGACATCTGTCTCTTGGCCTCCTCGCCGGGACAGCTACAAGCTCTAATTGACGCCTTGGCTGCATGCTGCGCAGCCTTACACATGGAAATCAGTGTACCGAAGACAAAGGTCATGGTGGTGTCGGCTGCACCTACACTGTCTCGGACCTTCACTTGCAATGGCAATCCGGTTGAGCAAGTTGTCACTTTCAAGTACTTGGGCCTTCACTTCCATGAGTCAGGCTCCGTGGCACACCTTATAACACCAATCAAGTCCAGGGCAGGCAGTTCTTGGGCCGCTGTCCAGAGGCGTCATTCCTTGCTTCAATGTGGCACCACCGTTAAATTACATTTGCGTCTTTTACGAGCTATCCTGGTGCCTGCCTTGCAGTATGGGTGCCAGGTTTGGGGTATGCATAGCCCCCATGTTGCTGTTGCCAATCATGCACGTTCTCAGTTGCAGCGCTTGTACGACTATCATCTCAGGACTATCTGCCGTTTGGCGCCATCTACTCCCTGCAAGCTTTTGCTGACAGAGCTGGGACTTTTGCCCTTGCAAGTCTTTTGGTGGCGCCAGACTTTGCATTTTGGAATAGTTTGGCTGCTCTCCCCGCTGGTTCCCTTTACCACACTGTGTCTTTGGACAACCTCACGGATGCCTTTCAGGGGGGTGCTTGCAATATGGCTAGCTCATTGGCAGCATGTTTACATACAGTTGAGTTTGAGATGCCGCGTGTGACTGATGTGGTGCCCTTGTTGGATGTGGATAGTGTTGTGGACGCCTTGACTGAGCGCTTGACCTGTATAGGCCCTGGCAGTGTGTATTGTCCCCGCGTAGCTCCCTCTCGGGGTGTTGTGTCTTGCACATATGAACAGTGGTTCAAGCCTTTTAGTCCACGTAGGAGGTACTGTCAACTTCCTGTTTCTGGGAGGCGCATGCAGCGCTTTCTGCAGTTTAGGCTGGGCTGGCATGCCTTGCCAATTGCCACCGGCCGTTTGGCTGGTGTTGGCCATGTGGACAGGCCTCACAGGGTTTGTTTGGCTTGCAACAGCGGGGCTGTTGGCGATGAAAAGCACATGACTTTTGAGTGTGCAGCCCTTAGCTTTTTGCGGCAGCGACATGCAGGCCTTTTCACGCCTCGCACTGACACCATGCGCTCCTTTATCGCACAGCAGGATCATTTGGGGGTTCTCAACTACGTGATAGACTGTTTGGATTTCATGAAAATATGACATTATTGCCATGATTTGGCACAAGTGATTGGTTGGCCAAAGCTTTGCAAAGTTCTTCTTCTTCTTCTTCTAGGGAGTGCTCAGCGGCCTTCGTCAAGAGCTCTTTCTGTGGGCACATACGCTTAAGGAGCTTTCCACCGCACTTCCATATGGAGCTTTTGCGGCTCTTTGTGGCTATTGTGCTGTGCCTGCTATTCGCGGCCGGTCTGGCAGCAGGTAAGCACATCGGTCACGGCAGCCGTCCGTGAACCCGATAACTAAGCTCGAAGACTTTGCAGGACAACCCGCTGTGACCAATTGCCATGCAGGGCAAGGCTTCTTACACGTAAGTAAACGTTTCGGCTGTACATGTGGCCTCACCGTGGTGTTGGGTCTACAAGCATCTTGAGCCGTTTCGGAGCTCGTTCACGTTGGCACATGACTTGACCTTGATGGAACACGAGACTGCCCAGACGCAAGACTGTCTAGCCACATGCTGCAGGGCGTCGCCAGTGGGGATCCCACGGCCACAAGTGTGATCCTGTGGACGAAGTTCACTTCCAGGACCCCTACGCAGCCTGCTGACCTGACTTGGTACATTTCGACCAGCAAGGACCTTTCAGATGCAACAGGCAGGACAAGGTACAACTCATTCGGTTGGTGCCGCACTGTGCATACTGCTTCTTCAGCTTGATATTGATGACTGCAGCTGAATACACAATTATGCTGCATGGCTCCCTGGTGGCCAAAGCTTGCTCTAGGACCTTGCCATGCAACATGAGCACGAGGGAAAACTTGCTGTGTTGTACTATGCAGCGGGACAGTCAGTGCAAATGCTACCACTGATTTCACTGTCAAGGTTGACGTGACAAGCTTGCAGGCAGACACGGGCTTCTATTTTGCATTTGCTTCAGGTAAGCAGCCTGCAGCAACCAGCCATGGTGGACAATCTTTGAGACATGCTGAGCCTTTGACAAGCACTCAGTCATATTTGCGCAAAATGCCATGCACATGCCATGCTGGGTGCATGCCAAACCTGTGCATGCTGCTGATTGTAATGATGCACCTACAACTATTGTGGCTACACATGCGTTGTTGGTGTGGTCATCACCCCTGCAGGTTGTGCAGAAGCTTTGCTGGTCTGCCTTGTCATTGTTAGTGGTCACCTTTTATGGTTCCAAGGTCAAACCTTGATGACAACCACTGCAATTGCATGGCATGATTTGCTGAAGTGGTTGCAAATGGACAAGATACTCGCGCATGGCTCTCTGTCGGGATACCACTGCTGAACTGTTCTTGACATGAGAGTGCCTTGATGTATGGAAACATGCCCAGGCTTTCACTCACTCAAGCCCGTCCAAAGCCAAGCAGGCTGCAAAGCCACATTGCTATGGTAGCATGGTGTGACTACATATTTTAGTGCAGGCAATTACTCCTCGCAGCTTGGCACCACCAAGACTCTTCCCACTATGGGGGGACCCCGCCGCCAGATCCGGCTGGCACAGCAGTCTTGCGTCAACTGGCGCTTTGGCTTTTGGCATGTGTACAACATGACTGCCCAGATACTGGACATAGATGCATTGGTGTTCCTTGGGGTAAGCGTGACAACCACCTGGCTATTGCGAGGATAGCATGACAATGATGTGCTATGACACAATTTCATGATCAAATATCAGCCAGCATGGTTGAGGCAGCTGCTGCCAACATTTGCATGCCTCTGGTGGCGCATCCTGCGTGATAGGATTGGTGTATACTGTATTGCAAGCCAACCATGCCTAGGTCCACAAGATTGCCCAGTCATGTCATTTCTGTATTGCTTGCAGGACATCATTTACAAGTATGGCGATGACACCTATCCCACCACAGGTAAGCAGGACAAGGCTTGGCTGAACAAGCCCATCAGCCTTACATGTTCCAGACAGCATTGGAGGCTATCATTGGAATCATGTTCGGCACATGGACAGCAGGAGTGCTATCAGCATGAGTGCTATTACCAGCATTGTATGCGCAAAGTGTATGCCGTGCTCTCCAGCTGTGTACAACAGATGGTAGACAAGCCGCAGGCATCACATACTTGCATGCTTGTCTGATCCATACACAGCAGGTCACTACTAGCATGGAATGTTACTATTTTAGGGTTTAGGGTTTGTTTATAACCATACCTATTCATAAATATTTTTATTACTATATTATTTATGACCCTAAACCTTAACAGAAACCCTCAAGGAATTCTGTGCTGCCTTGGCTGCAGATGCACCCCCTTTTCATCGTGCCGTGGATGCTAGTGTCAGAGGATCCGTGCAGCCAAGTCACGAGCTTGTAAATTTGTCGGACTACCGCCTCAGGCACTCCCATGCCCAAACAGATGCGGCATTGCAAGAGATGCAGCGGCGAGTTCCCCTCATTGCCATCTGGTGGGTACCCCACTGCCTGAAGGTGTTTTCCATTTTGTATGTGATGCTGCCACCTCCCTTTAGCCTGGCATTCTGGGCTGGTTGGGGCTGGTCAGATCAAAGCACCTTGACGCATTGGCGCTTTGTATTTGGCCATTTCATCTGCCAAGGCTCATCTAACAAAGCTGCTAGAATTAACGTGCTGCCTTCGCCGTCATCCACAACAGTGGCAGGCATATGCATCAGGAGTAGAGTGTAATCCTGTCCTGAGCTGTTTGCTGTATGGTCGCTTTGATTGACATGGCACACACAGTTTGTCAGGAAGTAGATATGTTTTGCATACTTACCACTCACATCTTGCAAAGACATCCTTTCGACAAGGCATGTCAACAGAATGCTCAACTCTTAGCTTACCAAGTGCTCAATGCATGGCTTGTGCCTTATGCCTTGCAATTTTATATATTGTATTCTATACATCACTATATATCAAATTATATATACATTGTTATGTATTGTCCACTTTATAGTGTTATTTTGCTGAAAGCTAGCAGACACAATGCAGGGACGATCATGATGTGGCAAACAATGCTTGGAAGGGTGGTGCTAAGAACACTGCCAGCGTTCCGTGGAGTGAGCGCATGGCAGCGGGAGTGCAAGCATGGCACGAGTATGTCCCCATTCGCTCAGCAGGACCCACAGAAGCCGATAGGCTGAAGATCTACAGAACTTTGGGAGCATTGCTACTCTGGTGATTGTACTTGGCACATCTGCATTTTGCCTGGGGCCTCAGCAATGTTTACTTTCCAGTAGCATTGATGGCAATCAGCCATGCTGTTGAGCTTGACACTGTGCGCGAGCAAGTGGCAGCAGCTGTAGTGCCTCAGCAGGCCAGTCGCAGATGGCATCATTGAGTAGTGCGTTACCGATCCGGCCATACCTGGCTGTGAACAGCTCCATATGCAGTGTAAAATATGCAAAATGTGTCCTCGATACTTAGCATAAGCACACTGGCATATATGGCACACTTTTGTTGTTGATGGTCTCAGAGCCAACTTCAGGCATGCGCACCTGCTGACATTGCATTTGCAGTGTGCAATGTGGACTCATGCAGTTTAGTAGCCAGCATGTCAAGTCTCTTAGTATATGATCTTGACTCTCTGCTGAGGGAGTACTCCCTTGGTTTGTTCCCATGCTCATTGACCTGCCCTTCTGCAGGCTGTTGTGGAAGGGCGTTTTGCATTCAGGACACAGCAATACAACTATACGCAGGATCCATACGTCCAGGCCCTCAAGAACAACCCCCCCGACAGCTGGGATACCCTCCCCAATCTAGCGCAGCTACGCTCTAGCTACTATGAGGCTCTGGCTGCACCTGATAGAACCATTATAGGTCAGCACACTGTCACATGTTCTTGCTGGGAATTCCTCTGCTTCAAATGTCACTACTGGTACAGCATGTGTGCATCATGTGCGTTGTTGGCATATTGTCAAGCACGGCTTGCCAGATTACTAGTAAATGGTGTCGATTACCTGTCATTGTCCAAGTTGTTTTGATTGCTTTGCTAACTGATCAACATTATGTACACGTAGATGGTGGAAGCCGGGTATTGAGCGCTAGATTTGCAGTTGGGCAAGGCAAGAAAGCTAGCCATTGTTGCCTTGTGACCAACAATACCTTGTCAACAAGCTATTTTTGTGGGTTTTATCAGCAGTGCTGCAGCGTGTATGTATGCACAGCTTTGCAAGCACGTCTTGCATTCATGTTGACTGTAGGCGTGTGGTTGTACACTCGTTGTTTTGATGTGTGGTGTTTGCAGGCAGTCAGGTGCAAAATCTTAGTGATGACTTTGCAGCCTCCACAGCTGCCAACATTCCATGGCAGCTCTTTGGGAATGGTGTGATTGTGTCGCCACGTCGTACGCCTGGTGAGCATCACTCAGCCCTTGGCCTCTTTGGCACTGTCATGTTACAAGCATTGCTTGGGAACTGTTCAGAAGCTGTGTCAGGTCTTCGCTTGCATGTGTTGTGAACCGTATCTTGTTTATTTCCAATAGCTACACTGATGTCACACTCGTTTTGCTCCTCGTTTGCTTGTCCTTGACTGCACAAGGGCAGCAAATGTTGCCATACCCACAATAGGCAGATATAGCACAGCTGCAACCAGGCTGCAACTCCTTTACTCCTTTGCTGTGAGTGTGCCATTCTGCAGCAGAATGTCACACCGGCTGGTCATGATGTGAACGCTTCAATGAATGTTTGCAGATATTGAGCAGGCAATCCAAGAGCTGTACGGTGCAACAGCAAGTGCAATCCTGGAAGGCTTGCTGAGTGTGTCCACTGGAAAACTAGCAAGTGTCATCAATGGCCTTGGAAGCAGTGCACGCGTCTTGGTCGGCACAGATAACAACAACAAAAGCAGTGACAGCAATCATTCTCATCATCACCATAAACCGTATTCAAAACATTCAGTATGCTTTGCAGCCATTGTTGAACCAGGTATGCTTGTCTCTTGAGAACAGCCTGTCCTGAGACAAGTGCATGGGCATCTGTATGTCTATAAGACCACGGGCTGGTGTCTAGAAATGGCAGCTCATAAAATGAGCTGCTGCGCATGCACCTTTGCAGGCTTTCAGCTTGTTACACAGTGCCAGCTTGATGCTCTTTCTAGGACTTACTCTGACTGTGCATACACAGCCTGTTATGTACACATGGCCTTGAGGCTTTGAATGGCTGGGTTGTTCTTCACATACAACAGCTTGTGTGTCTGCACAGGCCGTTACAATGACACC
>JAABUK010012641.1_pt1 | contig 10715 bp, 7 predicted proteins | sample 5559141 | NCBI WGS metagenome assembly JAABUK01 (sample SAMN10711869, study PRJNA513367) | rock metagenome | isolation source: Antarctica rocks | place: Antarctica: Victoria Land, Pudding Butte nord | collected 2016-01-03
ACGGATCGGGCGACATCGACCCCCGTCGAGGTTCCCACCGCTTCCAGACTGCCGGAAACCTCAAGAGCCTGAAGACACTCCTCGCCCGCAGCTCAGCCTCGGTCGCAATAGCTGAGGGAGGCCGAGTGCGGGATCTACTCCAATCCCGCACTCGGGGTCGGGGTCGGCGAAGCGAAGGCCGTCCAAATTCATCGCTCGCGGGGAAGTCCAGGGGTTCTCGACGCTAGCGCAAACAGAAAGCCCACTTGCGATCGCTCGCAAATGGGCTTTGAGTGGAGGCGGCGGGAATTGCACCCGCGTCCCGAGATCCATCGATAAAGGCATCTACGTGCGTAGCCGATGCTTTGATTGTCGGCGTTGACCCCCCAATCGGCGAGGTGGTCTTCGGCTTATCCCATCATGAGTTTGATTCAAGCCGCAACGGGCGGTTAGGCTTGAACGATCCCGCATTGGCGTCTTCGGGCGGGGCTAGCGGGAGAAGACCCGCCACGAAGCCGTTTCTGCTCTTAGGCAGCCATACGGAGAGAGGGAGTCCTCTCGGCAGATAAAATTTGGTCCGCTTTTTACGAGGCCTGCTGACCAACCTCGGCACGCCACCATTCACGTCAGCAATCCGGTCGATCCTGGTTCGCCCCCAATTGCCAGAGAGCCGGGCTCGACGGGCTTGCCTGGGCCCGACTCGCCACGATTCGTCTCTCATTATCTCGGACAATTCGACCGGGTCAACCCCGACCCCGGTCGGCCCGGTCAATATCCCGCTTGGCATCCTGCTTCTTCAGGGCCTCACGCTTGTCATAAAGCTTCCGGCCCTTGGCCACGCAGACTTCGACCTTGGCCATGCCATCCTTGAAGTAGATCTTCAGGGGAACGATCGTCAAGCCGCGCTCGGAGGACTTGGCGGAGAGCTTGTCGATCTCCTTGCGGTGCAGGAGCAACTTACGGGGACGCTTGGCCTTGTGGTTCATCCGGTTGGCCTGGAGATACTCGGGGATGTCGCAGCCGTTGAGCCAGACTTCCCCGCCCCGGTCGATCTGCGCGTAAGCTTCATCCAGGCTCGCCTTGCCGAGCCGGAGGCTCTTGACCTCGGTCCCGGTCAGGACGATCCCGGCCTCGACCGACTCCATGAGGTCGTACTCGTAGCGGGCCCGGCGGTTGCGCGCGACGATCTTGATCGACTCCTCATCGGCCTTCTTCGCCTTGGCCTTGTCCTTGCTCGCCTTCGCCATCGACCTGATACCCCCGCGCTCGACCCCGATCGGAACGGCATTATAGGAGGACGGCGCGACCGGGGACAATGTTCGGCCTCATCGAATCCTCACGAGGATTCGATCCCCCGGCAGGTCACGAGGACTTCGGCGACGATCGCATTGGGGTCGTTCGACTCGGGCCAGAGTACCGGGACCGTGCCTCTTCCGGGCCTTCTCGTATCGCCGGCGGCCCCTCCCGGCAGTTTCAGGACGAAGGTGGGGATGAGGGCGTCGGCCTCGGCCTTCCGGTACAGCTCGCTCCAGGCTCGATCTTCGGCGTACTGGGCACTCCAGTCGTCGGCGGGCCCATCGGCGAAGGTTTCGGGCCGTGCCGATGCCCGTTGTCGGACCTCGGCGGGGTCGAGGTGGAATCCGGCGACCGCCCACCCTCCCCCGGCAACTTCCATGTCCCGCCGCGCGCCTCTGAGCGACCGGACCCTCGCCGCGAAGCTTTCGCGGAGTCGGGCCGACCTCTCCAGGCTGCTTTCTTCCGAGTTGCGGGCCGGCGGGGCGGGCTCGGCGGCGATCTCCAGGGCGGGGAGAGCCTCGGCAAGCCTGGCCAGCACCATCGCCTTCAACGGACCCTCCGGCCCTTCCACCGCAACGAGCCTGGGCGTCCGGTCGAGGTTCGCCAGGAGGTCGGCGATCGTCCGCCTCGTCATCGCGTCGACGACCGTCGGGGCAATCTCGGCGAGGGGGGCGAGGACGAACCGGCGGAGGGCGAGCCTCGGATGCGGGAGCTTGAGGGTCTCGGTGTCCAGGAACCTCGTCCCGTAGACCAAGATGTCCAGGTCGAGCGTCCGCTCGCCCCAGCGGACGCGGCGGACCCGGCCAGCCCTCCGTTCAACATCTTGCAGGGCAGCCAGGAGTGCGAAGGGGTCGAGCGCGGTCTCCAGCCGGGCCGCCGCGTTCAGGAATGGCCCCTGGCCGGGCGGGCCGCCGACGGGGCGGGTCTCGTGATAACTGCTGACGGCGAGGACGGCCACGCCGGGGACCTCGGCCAGCGCCTTGAGCGCGGCGTCGAGGATCGCCCGGCGGTCTCCAAGGTTGCTCCCCAGGCTGATCCAGGCGGGAGTGGCCATCGTTCGGGGGCCTCGAAGATCAAAGCTGAAGCTTGCCGATCCGCTCGACCGCCTGGAGGAGCCTCGGGGTGTCGACGGTCAGCGCGGCGCGGATGTAGCCGTCGGCAGTCCGGCCGAAGCCGAGGCCGGGCGTGGTGACGACATCGGCCTCGTCGAGGATCCGGGCGCAAAGCTCGGTCGAGGAGTACCCCTTCGGGCAGGGGATCCAGACGTAGAAGGTCGCCTGGGGGGTCGGCACGTCCCAGCCGATCTTTTTCATGGCCCCGACGAAGGCGTCGCGACGCTCCTTGTAGAGGGCCCGGATCGGCGGGGTGATCGTGTCGTACTGGTCGAGCGCGGTCTTCGCGGCGAACTGGATGGCGGTGAAGATCCCGGAGTCGGTGTTCGCCTTCACCTGGCCGAGGGCGGCAATCAATGGGGCCCCGCCGATGGCGAAGCCGACCCGCCAGCCGGTCATGTTGAAGGTCTTGGAGAGGCTGTGGAACTCGACCGCGTGATCCTTCGCCCCCGCGACTTGCAGGAGGCTCGGGGCGGGCTGGTCGAAGTACATCTCGTTGTACGCGGCGTCCTGGGCGATCACCAGGTGGTGGGCCTTCGCCAGCCCGACGACCTTCTCGAAGTAGGGGAGGTCGGCCGTGGCCCCGGTCGGGTTGTTGGGGAAGTTGAGGAACATCAGCCGGGCGCGTGCATAGACGTCCTGGGGGATGGCGTCGAGGTCGGGGCGGAAGCCGAGCGAGGCCTCCAGCGGCATCGTGTAGACGTCGGCCCCGGCGAAGAGGCTGCTGCTCCGGTAGACCGGGTAGCAGGGGTCGGGGACCAGGCTGATGTCGCCGGGGTTCAGCACGGCCAGGGGGAAGTGGGCGATCCCTTCCTTCGAGCCGATCAGCGGGAGGATCTCGGTATTCGGGTCGAGGTCGATCCCGTATCGCTTCTTGCAGAACGCGGCGATGCTCTGGCGGAGTTCGGGGGCCCCCTGGTCCAGGGCATACTGGTGATAGCTCGGGACCTCGACGTTGGCCTGCAGGCTCTTGATGATCGGCTCGGGCGTCGGCTTGTCGGGGTCGCCGACGCCGAGGTTGATCACGTCGCGGCCCGCCGCGATCGCGGCCTTCTTCTTCTTGTCGATCTCGGCGAACAAGTAAGGGGGGAGCTTCTGGAGGCGCTCGGCCTTGACGAATTGCGTGGTCGCCATCGGGGTTCCTGGACTCTGGGCCGAAGAAGGGCAACAGGGCGGCGCGGTCCTACGGCCCTCGAACTTACCGAAATCCTGGCCAAAGTGCCAGGAACCTGCCGATCTCGGGAGATTGAGGACCGGACTCGGCGGGAGGTGTCGTCGGAGGCGCCGCCCCTTTTGATCTCGACGAGGCCCACCGGCCCCGGAGGGTTTGTCGATGCGTCTGGTGATCGACGGCCGCCGGTTGACGTCGTCCAGGACGGGCGTGGGTCGCTACCTGGAGCTGTTGCTCCAGGACTGGGCGCGATCGGGCCCTCCGTTGCCGGAAACTCTGGTCGTCCTGGCCGAACGGGGCGGGCTCTCGCGAGCACCGCTCGGCCCGGGGATCCGCTCCGAGGTGGTCGGCGAGGGGTGGCCGGGGTTGGTCTGGGAGCGGTTCGGCCTGGGTGGGCGACTTCGGCGCGGGGACGTTCTCTTCGCCCCGGCGAACCTGATCCCCTGGGGCTGGAAAGGCCAGACCGTCCTGACGGTCCACGACGCCCTCCTGGAAGTCGTCCCCGAGTCGTTCCCCTGGCACGTCCACTGGCGGTTCGGCCGGCGTTACCGGCGATCGGCCCTGGCGGCCGACCGGATTCTGACCCCTTCGCGATCGACCGCCCGCGACGTCTCGACCTACTACGGGGTGGATCAGGGCCGGATCCGGGTCATCTACCCCGCGCCCGACCCCTCGTTCCGGCCGCTCGGGCCGGATTCGGAGGAGGTTCGCGAGGCCCGGGGCCGGGTCGGGCTGGGCTCGTCGCCGTTCTTCCTGTTCGTCGGCAAGGCGTCGGGTCGGCGGAACCTCCCGGCGATCCTGGAGGCGTTCGCCCTCCACCGCGAGCGGCACCCCGGCCACAAGCTCGCCTTCGTCGGTCCGGGGGGGTTCGACCTCGGGCCTGCGGGCGATCACCCGTCGATCGTCCGGGCCGGGCACGTCCCCGAGTCCGTCCTCCGGGGCCTGATGGCCAACGCCCTGGCGCTGCTCTACCCGTCGGAATACGAAGGGTTCGGCCTGCCGGTGGTCGAGGCGATGGCCTCGGGCTGCCCGGTCGTCACCCTCCGCCGCCCGGCGCTGGTCGAGGTCGGGGGCGATGCGCCGTGGTATCTCGACGAGGCCGACCCCGGCGCGATCGCCGAGGCGATGCATGTCCTGAGCGTCGAGGTGGCCTTCCGGGCCTCCGCGATCAGCCGAGGCTTCCACCAGGCGGATCGGTTCCGGGCCTCGCGGTTCGCCGACCAGGTGAAGGCCGAGATCCGCGAGGTCGCCGGCTATCGCCCCGAAGTCCAGGGGCCGAAGTCCCGGGCCTTCGCCCGCCGGGCCGCTCGCGAGCGGTCGACGAGCCGCCCCTGACCCTCTCGCGGTCGAGGCTTCCCGCCGCTTGCCCGAGGCCGGAGAATGCGATGGGACCTCCGCGCCACCCTCGGGACGACCATGCGCCTCCTCATCGTCGACGACGAGCCGAACATCCGGCGGACCCTGCGGCTCGCCCTCGAATCCGCGGGCCACGCCGTCGAGGAGGCGGAGGACGCGACCTCGGCCCTGGGCCTGGCGGGGCGGCAGGGCTTCGACGCGGCCCTGGTCGACCTCCGGCTCGGCCAGGAGTCGGGCCTCGACCTGCTCGACGCTCTGATCGGACGGCAGCCGAGGCTGGCCGTGGTGATCATCACCGCCCACGCCAGCGTCGACACCGCCGTCCAGGCGATGAGGCGGGGCGCGTCGGATTACCTCCCCAAGCCGTTCACGCCCGCCCTGGTCCGGGCCGTCCTGGAGCGGGTGGCGCGCGACCGAGGGCTGCGTGACCGCGTGGCCGACCTGGAAGACCGCGTCCGCGCCGAGGTCCCCGAGGCCCACCTTTCGGAGGAGGACCCCGAGGTCCGCCGGGTCCTGGAGGTCGCCCGGCGGGTAGCCCCGTTCGAGGCCGCCGTGCTGCTCCGGGGCGAGAACGGGACCGGCAAGGGGGTCCTGGCCCGCTCGCTCCACGGCTGGAGCCGGCGGGCCGACAGGCCGTTCGTGACCGTCCACTGCCCGAGCCTCAGCCCCGAACTGCTGGAGAGCGACCTCTTCGGGCATGCCCGGGGCTCGTTCACGGGTGCCGTCCGCGACGCGCCGGGGAAGGTCGCCGCCGCCGAGGGGGGGACCCTCTTCCTCGATGAGGTCGGCGACCTCCCCCTGGCGCTCCAGCCGAAGCTCCTCCGCTTCCTCCAGGAGCGGAAGTATGAGCGGGTCGGCGAGGTCGACACCCGCTCGGCCGACGTCCGGCTCGTCGCCGCGACCAATCGCGACCTGGAGGCGATGGTCGCCGCCGGGGGCTTCCGCGAGGACCTGCTTTACCGGCTCAACGTGGTCGAGATCACCATGCCGCCGCTCCGCGACCGGGTCGACGTGGCGGAGCTGGCCGACCACCTCCTGGCCTTCTTCGCCCGGCAGGTCGGGCGGCGGCTGACCGGGTACACCGCCGAGGCGCGGGCCTCGATGGCCGGCCACGCCTGGCCGGGGAACCTCCGCGAGCTGCGGAACGCGGTCGAGCGCGCCGCGATCCTCGCCGAAGGCCCGGAGATCGGCCTGGCCGACCTCCCCGGGCGGATCGCCCCGAAGGCGGCCGAGGCCGACCGGGTCGTGGAAGTCGGCCGCCCGGTGAGCCTCGAGGCGCTGGAGGCCGAGCACATCCGTCGCATCCTCGCCTCCGCCAGCAGCCGCGAGGAAGCCGCCAGGATCCTGGCGATCGACCCCAGCACCCTCTACCGCAAGCGGAAGCAATACGGGCTCTGAAGCCCGAGGCCGAGGCTCCATCGGATCGTGCAGGCCGCCAGTTCGGCTCGGCCGATCGTGCATCTTGCACGGCGGCCGCGACCGCGCCGGGCCGGATCGCTACTCCGCAAACCATTTAATTCCAGCAACTTGCGCTCCGAGAGCGGCCTTCGGCATGGGTCCTGCTTTGGGGATGGAGCCATGGAGAGCCCCATGATCGCGACCTTGCGGACGAAGCTGCTGATCGGGATGGTCCCCCTGCTGGCCCTGGTGGTCGGGCTGGGGATCTGGGCGATCACGCTGTTCAACCGCCTCGGCAACAACATCGAGGTGATCCTCCGCGAGAACTACCGGAGCGTCCTGGCCGCCCAGAGCATGAAGGAGTCGCTCGAACGGATGGACTCGGCGCTCTGGTTCGCCATCGGCGGCAAGGAGGCGATGGCCCTGGAGCAATTCCGGTCCAGCCGGGATGCCTTCGGGAAGGAACTCCGGGTCGAGCAGGCCAACGTGACCCTGCCCGACGAGCAGGGGATGGTCGACCGGCTCTCCAACCTCAACGTCCGCTACCTCGCGGCGGCCGAGGGGCTGCTCGCCCTCAAGCCCGAGGCGAAGGAGGCGAGGGCCGCCGAGTACTTCGAGCGCGTCCTGCCGCTCTTCGAGGCGATCCGCCGCGAGGCCGACGACATCCTGGCGATCAACCAGCGGAACATGGAGCAGGAGCGCGACCGGGCGCGGGCGACGGCCGCCTCGTCGTCGAGGCTGATGGCCTTCGGGCTGCTCGGCTCGGCGGCAATCGCCTCGATCGTCACGCTGGTGGCCAGCCGGGCGATCCTCGGACCGATCCGGGCGGTGACGCGAGGGGCCCGGGCGATGGCCCGGGGCGACCTCGATCAGGTCGTCGGGGCGACCTCGCGCGACGAGCTCGGCGAGCTGGCCGAGGCCTTCAACGCGATGGCCCGGACGATCCGCGAGTTCCGCCAGGCCGGGACCGCCCGGCTCCTCCGCGCCCAGAGGACGGCCCAGGCGACCATCGACTCGTTCCCCGACCCGGTCATCGTGGTCGACCCGGCCGGCTCGGTCGAGCGGGCCAACCCGGCGGCCCGCCGCGTGCTGGGCCTGGCGACGACCGACGACCCGGCCCCCTGGACCCCCCCGGCCCCGCTTCGCGAGACGCTGCTGGAAGTCCTCGGCGGTCGTGGCGACTCGCGGCCGACCGGGCTGGAGCAGGCCCTCATCTATCGCGACGAAGGCCAGGAGCGCTCGTTCCTGCCCCAGGTCCTGGCGATCCGCGACGAGTCGGCCGGGCTCCTGGGCGCGGCGGTCGTTCTGACCGACGTGACCCGGTTCCGCCTGCTCGACCAGCTCAAGACCGACATGGTCTCCACCGTCAGCCACGAGCTCAAGACGCCCCTGACCGGGCTCCAGATGGCCGTCCACCTGCTTTTGGAGGAGGCCGTCGGGCCGTTGACCTCGAAGCAGGTCGAGCTGCTCCTGGCCGCCCGGCAGGATTCCGACCGGCTCCTGGCGATGATCGACGGTTTGCTCGACCTGACCCGGATCGAGCAGGGGAAGGTCCGGCTCGACCGCGAGGCCGTCGCGCCGGCGGACCTGGTCGCCGGGGCGGTCGAGCGTTCCGGGTCGAGGTCGGCCGACGTCGGGGTCGCGCTCCGGGGCTCGGTCGGCTTCGGCCTGCCGCCGGCGTGGGTCGACCGCGAGCGGCTGGCCCACGTCTTCGACAACCTCGTCGGCAACGCGCTGGCCCACACGCCGAGGGGCGGCTCGGTGGCCCTCTCGGCGGCGGCCGGCCCCGAGGGGTCGATCACCTTCGAGGTCCGGGACACCGGCCCGGGGATCGCGCCGGGGCACCTCGGCCGGGTCTTCGAGAAGTTCTACCGGGTCCCCGGATCGAAGTCGTCGGGCGGGGCCGGGCTCGGCCTGGCGATCGCCCGCGAGATCGTCGAGGCGCACGGCGGCGAGGTCGCCGCCCGGAGCGTCGTCGGCGAGGGGACGACCTTCACTTTCACCCTGCCGATCGCCCTTAGCGGCAATTCGGCTTCCCCGAGCCCCGGAGGGGGGACACCATGAACCGGCCAGCCCGCCTGCTGATCGTCGACGACGAGCCGAACGTCCGGCTGGTCTTCCGCACCGCCCTGGAATCGACCGGCGCGGAGATCGCCGCCGCCGAGGACGGCGAGTCGGCCCTGGCCTGGCTCCGGGATCACGTCGTCGACCTCGTCCTGCTCGACCTCCGGATGCCCGTCCTCGGCGGTCAGGAGGTCCTCGAAGGGCTCCGCGAGGCCGGCAACGACGTCCCGGTGATCGTCATCACCGCCCACGGGAGCGTCCCCGACGCGGTGGCGGCGATGAAGCTCGGGGCGATCGACTTCCTCTCCAAGCCGATCACCCCCGAGGCCCTCCGCCGGGCCGTCGCCGAGGTCCTCGACCGCCACCTCGACCGGCCGACCGACCCCGCCCGCGCGGCCGGCGAGTCCTCGCCCTTCGCCGAGCACCTGCGCGAGGCGAAGCGGGCGTTCAACCGTCGCCACCTCACCGACGCCGAGTCGCACCTCCGCCAGGCGATCGGCCTGGTCCCGGCCTCCGCCGAGGCCCTCAACCTGATGGGCGTCTTGCACGAGGTTCGCGGCGAACACGACGACTCCTATCGGTCATACCGAGCCGCCCTGAAAGCCGAACGCGACTACGAGCCGGCGACCCGGAACATGCGGCGCTATTACGAACGAGTCACCTTCGGCCGGAGCGACGTCCCCGTCGACGCGGGCGACTGACCGGCCGGATCGCCACCGATCCGAGGATGACCATGACCATCGCCACGCTCGCCCTGGGCCTTTCCCTGTTCGCCCTGTTCTTCGGGCTGGTCGCCGCCTGCGACCGGCTCTGACCGACCGGAGTCGACTCCCATGCTGACCCTGACCGCCTCCCTCACCGTCGCCGCGCTGGCCTACCTCGGGTACGCCATGATCCGGCCGGAACGCTTCTGAACCCGACCCGACCCGACCCGATTCCACTTTCGCGAGCCCTTCGACTCGCCCGGAGATCCCCTCGTGGAACCGTCCACCGCCTGGCTGAACCCGACCTGGGCCCTGGCCCTGCCGATCGCCGCCTCGTTCCCGATCGGCCGGCTGATGGCCCGCTCGCTCGACGTCCCCGAAGATCGGGCCGGGCGGGGGCTTGACGCCGTCCCGATGGCCCTGCTCCGCCTGGTCGGCAAGAAAGCCCCGGCCCGGATGGACTGGAGGCGCTACGCCTTCGCGCTGCTGGCCTTCAACCTGGCGCTGTTCGTCATCACGTTCGGCCTGCTGGCCGGGCAGCAGCACCTGCCGCTCAACCCCGACGGCAAGGGGTCGCTGGCGTCCCTCGGCTACAAGGACGCCGCCGGGGTGCCGCACGACGGGGCCGACACGGCGGTGATCTTCAACACCGCCTGCTCGTTCGTGACCAATACGAACCTCCAGCATTACTCGGGCGAGCAGCACCTGACGTATTTCAGCCAGCTTGGCTCGATCGTCTGGCTGATGTTCGTCACGCCGGCTTCGGGGCTCTGCGTGATGCTGGCGACGCTCCGGGGGCTCCGGGGCGACCGCGACATGGGCGACTTCCACCTCGACCTGATGCGCGGGCTGACCACGGTCCTGCTTCCCTATTGCCTGGTCTTGGCCGTAGTTTTGGTGGGGATGGGCGTGCCGATGACCTTCGATGGGGCGGCGAGGGCGACGACGCTCGACGGGGCCGCCACGAAGCTGGAAACGCAGTCGATCGCCCGGGGGCCGGTGGCCGCGCTGGTGGCGATCAAGCAGGCCGGGACCAACGGCGGCGGGTTCTTCGGGCCGAACGCGGCCCACCCTTTCGAGAACCCGACGCCGTGGAGCAACCTGCTCTCGGCCTTCTCGATCGCGGTCCTGCCGATGGCGTCGATCGTCATGGCCGGGTTCATGCTCAAGGATCGCAAGCACGCGATGGTCCTGTTCGGGGTGATGCTGGCCCTGCTGGTGGCCGCCGTGGTGGCGGCGATCCTGGCGGAGGTTGCGCCCAGCGCCGCGACCCTGGGCCTGCCGGTGGCGGGCGAGCCGAACCTGGAGGGGACCGAGGTCCGCTTCGGCCCGGTGGCGACGGCGACGTGGGCGGCGATGACCACGGCAACCTCCAGCGGGTCGGTCAACGGGATGCACGACTCGCTCAACCCGCTGGCCGGGCTGGTGCCGATGGCCCTGATGATGCTCAACGTCGCCTTCAGCGGCATCGGCGCCGGGTTCGAGAACATGCTGATGTACGTCGTCGTCGCGGTCTTCATCGCCGGCCTGATGGTCGGCCGGACGCCGGAGTACCTAGGGAAGAAGGTCGAGGCCCGCGAGGTCAAGCTGGCGATGCTCGCCCTGCTGATCCACCCGCTGCTGATCTTCGCGGGG
>JAABUK010012643.1_pt1 | contig 10714 bp, 6 predicted proteins | sample 5559141 | NCBI WGS metagenome assembly JAABUK01 (sample SAMN10711869, study PRJNA513367) | rock metagenome | isolation source: Antarctica rocks | place: Antarctica: Victoria Land, Pudding Butte nord | collected 2016-01-03
ATCGACCGGACCCGGACAGGACCCTCGCGAGGAACTCGTGACAGGCCGCCAGGTCGGCGAGCCGGTCCGCGTCATATCCCTCCGACGCCAGGTCGAGCCGGGTGGCCAGGGCCTCTTCGAGGGCATGCTCGGCCTCGTCCATGCGTCCCGATTCGGCCAGCGTCGCGCCCAGTCCTTCCAGGGCCTCGGCCCGGATCGCTCGATGATCGGGACCGGGCGTCGACGACTCGATGGCCAGCCGGAAAGCGGCCTCGGCCCCCTCCAGGTCGCCTTCCTCGGCCAGGCTCGGGGCGCGGAGCAGGGCGGCCTCAACCTCCTTGGGCGTGCCCTTACGCCGGGCGATCGGGATCCCGGAGACGGCTCCGATCGCCAGCGCGATGACCGGGTTCGGCATCGCGTTGGCGAGGCAATCGATCATGAAGACCGTCAGGAAGAGGCCCAACGCCACGACGGGGGCGACGTCCGGGTCCGACCAGCTCGCGACCGGGACCCGTCGGGCGATCCCGGCCATCGGCAGCAGGAGCATCGCGTTCAGGGCGATAACCCCGACGAGCCCCGAGGTCCCGAAAGCGATGATCCAGTAGCTGTCGATGATCTTCTTGCTGGCGTCGCCTGCGTCCCACTTCACGAATTCCGAGAAGCGCGAGTAGCCGAAGATCGGCCGCTTCAAGCACTCGACGATGTGGTTCTCCTCGCAGAGGAACCGGAATTCGAGCGACTGGGCTCGCTCATCGCCCACGGTGGACCGGGCGATATTGACCGCCTCGGCGCCCATCCAGAGCCCGGATATCCTCGCGAAGCAATAGGACGGCGGGACCGCCAGGAGGATCCAGATCGGCCAGGATTTCTTGACCAGCCTCATCGACCAGAGCAGGCACAATGCGGCGAGGAGGAGGGTCAGCGCCCCGGTCGACCGGCAGAGGACGGTGGTGATTATCAAGGCCAGGGTGAGCAGCCCGAACGAGTAGCCTCGGAGCCGCTTGACCGCGCCGCTGGCCCAGAGGCGGTGGGCCATGAGGCTGGAGAAGGTCATCCACAAGCCGAGCTGCAGCCCGTTATCGAGGAAGACTGAGGGCCGGTATCCCCCCAATCGCGTGCCTTCCCATCGGCCGATGGAGTAGACCCAGACGCGCAGGATCGGGCTCAGCCGGATCTCGAAGAGGCAGAACGGGATGTAGATGAGTCCGCCGATCGCGACTCCCAGGGCGAGTCTCCTCGCTCCCTCGGCGTCGGCCAGATAGATCCGCCCCAGGATGTAGGGGATACCCCAGCCGACGATCTGGTCGAGGATCGCGGAGAGGCCGTCATAGGGCCCCTTGCCGGCGGAGATTGAAGACGCAAAAGGGCACAAGCACCAGATCAACGTCGGTACGTCGTACCATCTCGGCCGGAACGAGAAGACGCGGGCGCCGTCGAAGATGAGCGCCCCGATCATGGCGGCGACCGTCGTCGACGTCAGCTTGGTGTAGCTCGGCAGGCCGGGCAGGTCGATGCTGATGCCGGGGATGAACAGCCATCCGCTGACGAACGAGAAGATGACGGCCTCGCGGGCGGGGCGGATGGCGAAGATCGCCACGACGATCGGGAGCCAGGCTCCGAGTGTGACCAACGCAAACAGGTTCGCTCCCATCGCGGGCCCCTCCTAGGATCGGGCGACTTCGCGTCCCATCAGCATTCGGTGACGGGCTGCCAGCTCATGTCTTCCAGGTAAGTCGCGATGTCCTCCCGCCAGTCGAAGGCGTCGCGGCGATACTTGCCCATGACGATCTCGAACGGGCAGATATCCATCAGCCGCTCCTGCGCGAAGATACCCCGGGTGTCGGCGATGGCCGTCATTAGCGTATACGTACCCTTGTAGAGCCGGAACTTCGGGACCTCGCAGCGGAGGCGGAAGTCGCCCCGCTTCTGGCGGAACGGGAGATCCTCGTCGAAGAGCCAGAACTGGGTGATCCGGATGCCCAGGTTGTTCACGACCGTGAAGTCGAAGCAGAGTTTGGCCAGCGGCTTGCCGATGTGGAGGACGAACTCGAAGGCGATCGCCTCGCCCCATTCGTGCTGACCATAAGGATCGGAGGTGATGACCCTCGCCTCGGCCACGAAATTCTCGTCGGGATCGCCGCCGACGTTCCGGTACGGCTCCCCCTGTTCGGACCCCTTGAGCATCAGCTCGACGAACGAGCGGATGGCCTGGTCGGTCGGTGCGTCGAGGACCATCTCGCCCGACTTGAAGACAATACACCGGCTGGTCAGGGTCGAGATCGCCTCCATGTGATGGCTGACGAAGACCACGGTCCGGCCGTGGCTGGCCACGTCGTTCATCTTGCCCAGGCATTTCTTCTGGAATTCGATATCGCCGACCGAGAGGATCTCGTCGACCAGGAGGATTTCCGGCTCGAGGTGCGCCGCCACGGCGAAGGCCAGCCGGATATACATGCCCGAGGAATAACGCTTGACCGGCGTGTCGAGGAACCGCTCGACCTCCGAGAAGGCGACGATCTCGTCGAATTGACGGCGGATCTCCGTCCGCTTCATGCCCAGGATCGCGCCGTTGAGGTAGATATTCTCGCGGCCGGTCAGGTCGGGGTGGAACCCGGTCCCGACCTCCAGGAGCGAACCGACCCGGCCGCGGAGGCGGGCCGAGCCCTCGGTCGGCTCGGTGATCCGGCTGAGGACCTTCAACAGCGTCGATTTGCCCGCGCCGTTCCGGCCGAGGATCCCGACGGCCTCGCCCGGCTTGATCTCGAACGAGACGTTGCGGAGGGCCCAGAAATCGTCGTTCCTGGACCGATCCTCCCCGAAACCGCGGAATCGCCGGAGAGTCGACGAGATCGTGTCGGAGAAGGCGTCGCGGAACGACATCCCTTGGTTCGACCGGCCGAGGCGGTACATCTTGCCGACGTCTTGGAGGGCGATTGCCGGTCGGCTCATGGCGGGCTCGGGTCACTCGGGAGGATGAGGGGGCGGGTGGGTCGGGTCGATATCAGGCGATGTCGGCGAAGTGCCGCTCGGTCCTTCGGAAGAAGAACAGCCCGAAGAACAGGAGGAGCAGGGTCGAGGCCGCCGAGATCGCCAGGATCACCGGGTCCGCCGGGAGGCCGAGGATCGCCCACCGGTAGGCCGCGATCAGCCCGACCATGGGGTTCAGCGAGATCAGGAGCCGGTAAGGCGCGGGGATCTGTTCGGGCTGGTAGAAGACCGTGCTGGCGAACATCAGGACCTGCATCAGGAACGGGATGACGAAGCGAAGATCGCGGTAAAGGATGGTCATCGCCGCGAAGATCAGGCCGATCCCGAACGCCGCCGCGAACGTCATCAGGATGATCAGCGGGAGCGTGACCAGGCCCCATGCCGGGGCGAACCGATAAAACGGCAGGATGACCGCGAAGAGTGAAAGCCCGATCATGAGGTCGACCATCTGCGCGCCCACCGAGGCCGCGGGGACGAAGAGGCGGGGGAAATAGATCTTGGTGAGGAGTTGTTGCTGGCTGATCAGGCTCAGCCCCGCGCCGCTGACGGCGTTCGTGAAGAACGTCCAGGGCACCAGACCGGCCAGGACGAAGAGGGGGTAGGGGATCCCCGCGGGCTTCAGCCCGGGGAAGCGGCCGAAGAGGACCGTGAAGACGACCATCGTGAGGATCGGCTGGATCACAGCCCAGGCGATCCCCAGCACGGTCTGCTTGTACCGGACCTTGATGTCCCTCGAGACCAGCGTGTCGAACAGCTCGCGCGATTGATAAAGCTCACGCCAGTCGATCGCGATCCAACCCTTGGTGGGCCGAATGACCGTCTCGAACAGGACCGGTCCTTGCTCTCCCTCGGGCTCCACTGCGACCCCACGATCCCGGGTTGGCTGCACTTGGTGGGTTGTAGTCATCAATTTCAAGCTAGTACTAAAAAAGCATTTAGGACGAGCAATCTCGCTCCCGTGGCACCGGGAAGATTTTATAGCGCCATGTTTCGCCTTGCAAGGCCCGCCGACCCGATGATGCCCGATGGCATCTCCCGACGGATCGGGACTCCGCCCGGATTGTCGCGGCGGCCTTGGGAATCGTTTCGAAAGGGACACGCCCGCCGACCCGTGATCGGGAAGGCGGGCGTCGGCTGCGGTATCGATCGCAGGTTGTCGAATCTTCGAGTTCAGCGGAAGAAGCGAGGGACGTTGATGTTGTAGAAGAGTTGTTCGAGATATTCGAGCGCCAGGGCCGTGTTCAGGATTCTCAGATCATTCGCCGGCGAGGACGTGTGGGGATCGTAGCCGAGAGGCTCGCCACCGTTGAGGTCGACGATGAATGGAGAGGCGTTCTGGACCGGGATCTCCTGACCGGTCGGGTTGTCGAAGCTCTTCTGGAACAGGTCGGTCGTCTGGTTCGTGAGGGCGCCGAGATAGCCGGAGTGTCGGGCCTCGATCGTCAGGATGCTGCCGGCCGCCGCCAGGTAGGCCTTCTCGAAAATGAGAGGGGCGGCACCGAGGTAGGCGTCGACCCCCGTGTTCTCCAGCGCGAATGACGTCTCGACGAAGGTCCGGACGTTGGGCTGGACAATCGCGGCCATGTTGAAATTCGGCCGGGGCCGCGCGGCGGCGCCAAGCGCCTGGACCAGGAATGCGACGTGGGCATTCTCGTCGGCCATGATCTGGCGGAAATTCCTGCCGTTCGAGCCCGGGTAGAGATCGGGGAGAAACCGCCGGCTCGTCGCGGCCTGGGTGACCGACGCACCACCCAGCACGACGCCCGAGGCGCCGGCCAGCCCGGCCGCCGACCGCAGGAACCCGCGTCGGTTTTCCTCGCCCGCCGATCCGGTCGCCGCGGCGGCGGGAAGCGAAGTTTCGTCTCTCATCTCGTCAGACTCCTATCAAGGTGATAATTCTAAATGATACCGGGGAAGACGCCCGTCCCGAGGGTCATCGAAGGGGAACTACGAGGCAAAATCTCCCGGATGGGTAAAATATACAAGATAGATCCTGATAATGTCTCGAACTTCTCCCAATATTTTCGATACAAAAAAGTCAACCAAAATTTTTACGGATGGGAGATCGGTCAAAATCCGGATCCGACCGTTTCGTCATGCCACGGTTGATCGATACCACCTCTCACGAACCGCTCCCCATCGGCTGCCGCAATCTTCCCGGTCGACGTTCAGCCCCGCCAGATGTTGCCGAACCCGCCGGCTCGGGCTCGCGTCCGATAATGGAGGTTATGACAACTTGATGAGAATGGCGCCCGGGATCGCTCCTCGGGCCGGCCTCATTCGTCGATCCGGATGGCGACCTGGTAATAATGGGGGCTGGTGTAGACGAGCAGGGTGTACTTGCGGCGGAACGAGGAGACGTAATCGTTCAAGGCGCGGAACTCGTGGTTGATGGAGAAGAATTCATCAAAGATGATCACGGTCCCCTTCTTGATCAGGCGGTCCAGCGAGCAGAGGACATAGAGCGTGGACGTGTAGAGGTCGGCATCCATGTGGAGGACGAGCCGGTTCGCCGGCTTGAACGTGTCGAGGAATCCCGGCACGGTGTCCTGGAAATATCCCTTGACGAATTCGACCCGCGCGTCGTCGATCACGGGGATCGCGCCGTTGACGTTGAAGGTCTTGTCCGTCAGGGCGGTGAATCCGAGGGCGCTCGTATCCCACTTCTCGGGCAGCCCCTCGAAGCAGTCGAAGCCGATGAACCGCGATGGCTCGGATCGATTCAACTCCGACCAGTAGCGGATCGTGTAGCCCTCGAAGACGCCGAATTCGAGGTAATCGATCGGCTCGGCGCCGATGACCTCGGCGTTGATGTAGTCATACATGGCCGTCCGGTCTCCGAACGACTTGTCGCACGGGTGGGCCGCGAGCCACTCGCCGAATCGGCCGTATCCCTCGATCAACTCGGCCGGCCGCCGGAGCGGGCCGACGCCCGCCCGGACGACCCGATTCCTGATCGACATGCGCAGTCCGGCGAAATTTGGCATGAGCTTGCTCTTCATGGCGACTCCGACGATCGACGATCCGGCCGCTACCAGCATAGTATCCGCTCGGATATCCGCAAGCGTCGCGCGTTGAACCGGGATCGGCGAGGCCCCGGCCGTCGCCCGATCTCCGCGTCCCGGCGCGATGAGTTGACGCCCCGACCTCGCGCGAGGATACTCGCTCGTCCCAGGCCCGACCGTGGACGCGAGATCCGCCCGTGAATTCGCAGGAGCAGAAAGTCGGGGGGCCGGGATCGCCCCCGCCCGCCCACGCCCACCGTCGGGCCGGCCGACTCGGCGGGGCGCTGGTCGTCTCGCTGGCGGTCCTCGGGCCCTGGCCCGTGGACGACGCGGGATTTTCCGGGGGCAAATATCAGGAGAAGACGCTCGACCGGCTCGAAGACGGCCCCGGGGCTCGGCCGGCCGGACCGATCCGGGCGGGGCTGGCCGAGGTCGACCTGACGCCCGGCTCCCCCCGACCGCTCGCCGGATTCATCGGCCAGATCCGGACGCCGTTCGTCGGGGTCGACTCCCCATGCTCGGCCCGTGCCCTGACGGTCGCGGGGGCGTCGGGCGCGGTGACGATCCTCGCGGCCGACCTCCTGCTGATCAATGCCCGACTGGCGGACGAGGTCGTCGATCGGGCCGGCCTCCGCCCCGAGGAGGTCTACTTCACGGCCAGCCACACCCACGGCGGGCCGGGGGGATGGGGACGGCACCCCCTGGAAATGCTCGTCGCCGGGGCCTACGACCCGACCTTCTTCGACGAGTTGGCCGGGAAGCTGGCCGACGTGGTCCGCCGCTCGCGAGCGTCGACGACCCCGGCCGAGCTGGCCTTCGTCGAGGTCCAGGCCCGCGGCCGGCAGTCGAACCGGATCGATCCGGGCGCGACGACGCACGACGCCCTCTCGGCCCTGGTCTTCCGGCCGGCGGGCTCGGCCGCATCGGACCCGCCGCTGGCGATCCTCGCCGTCTTCGGCGCCCACGCGACGGTCAGCCATCCGGTCCCGCCCCGCCTCGGCGGGGACTACCCCGCCGCGATGGCGGCCGAGTTGAAGCGGGCCACCGGCGCCGGGGCGGTCCTGTTCGCGGCCGGGGCGGTCGGCGACGCCTCGCCGGCCCGGCCGAGGGCGGCGACCCAGCGGCGGAGCGCCGAGGCCCTGGGCAAGGCGCTGGCCGGCGACCTCCTGGCCGCCCTGCCCTCGGCGCGATTCTCGGGCGAGGTCGCCACGGCGAATTTGCGTCTGGGAGTCGACCTCCCCCCGCTCCGCCTGCCGTTCTTCCGGCCCTGGCTCCGATTCAGCCCGCTCGCGACCTGGTGGATCGCCGGCCGGAGCACCCACCTGCACGCTCTCCGGCTCGGCTCGGCGGTCCTGGTTGGGTTCCCGGGCGACTACTCGGGGCACCTGGCCGACCGCCTCGTCGGGTCGGCCGGCCGGGCCGGCCTGTCGCCCGTGGCCACGAGCTTCGACGGCGATTTCAAGGGCTACCTCGTCTCCGGAGAGGTCTTCCGCCGCCGATCGTGCTACGAGACGCGATGGATGAGCTTCTACGGCCCCTGGGCCGGCGACTACCTGACCGACCTGGCCGTCCGGATGGTCGACAGGTTGGCATCGGGCCCGGGGACCGTCCGGGGGCCGTCATCCCCGGCCCATCCCGTCCTCCGGCTCACCCTCGCCGCCCTGCTCACGGCGGGGATGATGTGTCCCGGGACGTGTGGTCTTCAATCGTCGGTGAGGCTTGCCCGTCGGCTCGGCCCGGTCACGTCGGCGATGATCGCCTTGGCCGTCGGGACGGCCGGGGCCTTCGTGGTCGACCCCGGTCTGATCGACTGGGCGGTCGTCGGCCTGCCGGATCATGCCCGAATGGCCGGGCTCCCGATCGGCCTCGTCGCCCTGGTGAGATGGAAGTTGGCCGGGCCGAGGCGGGCGTTACTCCCGTTCGCGTCGGCCTGCTTCCTGCTCTCGGCGAGCTGGCCGATCGCGCTGGCGGCCCTCCGGGTGGGTCTGGCCGGCGTCCCTCCGGGCCTCGATTCCGACCCCGGTGCGTCTCACCAGTCGTAATATCCGCCGATCCCGGCGTAGTGTTCATTGGTGGTGTAGAACTGCCCGAAGGGGGAGCGGCCCTGGTAGACCTCGAGCGCGAGCCGGATCGAATGGAGACTGCTGACCCACTGCCAACCGACCTGGAAGGTGCTGTTGACCGTGTAATTCTGGTACTCGCGGAGGTCCATGTCGTAGGCGGCGAAGGGCCGCCCGCCGGGCCCGGTGTCCTCGTAATTGCTGTACGAGATGCCGAAGTCGAACCGATCGCGGCGGCCGGCATTGGTCTGCTTGGCGGTGTTGAAGGCATAGCCGGCCTGGCCATAGACCCGGACGTGTCCGCCGAAGTATCGGCTCAGGCCGAAGACGACCTCGTCGAGGATCAGGGGATTCTGCCTCCGCCCGTAGGCCTGGCTGTATTCGTCGCCGATGTGGGTGCTGGTGTGCTCGTAGGAGAGCTTGGTCGACCAGGGCCCCTTCTTGTAGGTCAGCGGGATCCCCGCCCGGTAGTCGGCGGCGGTGAGGAACCGCCTCGGGTCGAACCGGGTGAAGACGGCCCCGAAGATATCGAGCTGGAGCCCCTCGTTCGGCCGGCCTTTGGGGGCGATCCGGCCGAGGCCGAACTGGGCCCCGATGGCGGTGTCGATATACGATTTTTTGTTCAGATTGGTGAACTTCCCGTAAAACCGGGGCTCGCGCTGATTGGCCAGCGGCGGCTTCCAGAGCAGGTTCGTGGGGAGCGTGACGTATTCGTAGGGCTCGTCGCCCCAGAGCAGGGTCTCGCTGAACCATCGGCCGAAATCGTCCGTGGCCTGGCCGATGGCGCCCCGGGGTTGCTGGATGACCGTCGACCGTCGGGCCTGGTAGGCGGAATCGGGCAGAAGGACCGCGCCCGGGGGCGGCGGCGGGAGGGGCGGCGGCGACGGGGGGACCACCAGCAGGGGTTCCGTGCGGATCGGCTCGGGTCCGTCGCCGGCGGCGGCGGACAGGGGGCCGGGGCTGGACGGGATGTCGCCGAACGGGCCGGGGATGCTGGCCGGCGGGGGGATCGGGGCCTGCGAAGGAGCCCGGGCCGAGAGCAAGGGCCCCTCGATCCGGAGCTCTTCCGACGGCGCCGGGTCGGGCGGAACGTAGGCGTCCTGGGCCTCCGCGCGGCCGGCCACGATCGCAAGGGCGAGGGCGAGGCCGATCCGCGGGGATTTCGCCCGATTCGCCGAGGTCGGGGGAGCAGGTCGACTCATCATCCTTGGCCTCGCCACCGGATCGCCTTCGTCGCGTCGTCCCCGGGGGAAGGGCGCCGGGGCGGCCGGCCCCCCCGGCGAGTCCCGCGCGGCTTGATAGTCTGCCTATCGGTTTTGCGAGGCGACCGACAATAATGATTCCGCCGGTCGCGTCGACTTTGCCGATCGTCGTGGCCTTGACGATGTTTCGGGCTTGACGGATCGGGGGATTCGCCCCATGGATCGGTCGAATCAACCCGTTGTTGACGACCCGACATGGAAGCGATTAATTTAGATCGTTGAATGAATGATTGCCGGCCGCCGACGGTCGAGGCCGACCCGATCGGCCGGCGGGGAGATTTGTCGTGCATGACCCGTCCCCGAATCTCTTCCTCGAAGCCTGCGGCTCCTCCGACCCCCTCCGGGTCGGCCTCGGCTCGCGGGACGGGATGGGGTCCGAGACCCGGGACTTCCGCCAGCCATTCCTGGTGATCGGCCGGGGCGCCGACTCGGACCTGATGCTCGATCACTGGCAGGTCAGCAGGAGGCATGCTTATCTCCAGCTCCTCGGCGGTCGCTATTTCTGCGTCGACCTCGGGAGCCGGACCGGGACCCACGGCGGCGATTCGACGGAGCGGATGGGATGGCTGGAGGACGGCCGGGCGCTCCAGATCGGCCCGTTTACCGTCCGTCCCGAGACGCCCCCGGCGACGGCCCCGGCCCCCCGCCAGTCGCCCGGGGTGACCTGGGAGCTGCCCGGTCTTGCCCTCGGCCAGTCGCTCTGGCGGATGGACCAGGACATCGTCCTGATCGGGAGGTCGCCGGCCTGTCGGATCCGGATGGTCGAGCACGACGTGTCGAAATTCCATTGCAGCCTGGTCGCGACCCGGATGGGCGTCTGGGCGGTCGACCTCCTCGGCCAGAAGGGCCTCTTCGTCAACGACCGGCCGGTCCGATCGGCCCGGCTCGAAGACGGGGACGTCCTCCGCGTCGGGCGGCACGAACTCCGGCCGAGATACGACACCCCACCTCCCCCCCTGCCCTCGGGCGATCCGGCCGCGAGCGAGCCGATCGCGACGGCACCGGATGAGCTCCCCGCCCGGATCGATCACGGAGGAGATGGCGACATCGTCCCGTTCAAACCCCCGCCCGGCCGCGAGATCGCGGCGTTCGTCGAGCCTCCCACCGGGGTCGGCGACACGACGGTGACGGCCCTCGTCCACCAGTTCGGCATGATGCAGCAGCAGATGTTCGACCAGTTCCATCACACCATGATGATGATGTTCGAGGGGTTCGCCGCGCTCCATCGCGAGACCTCGGGGAACCTCCGCGACGAGTTCGAGGAGGTCCGCAAGCTCAGCCGCGAGATCGAGGCGCTCCGGGCCGAGACGACCCGGTTGGCCGAGGCGGCCTCGCGGCCTCCCGACCGGCTCCGGCCGCCGCCCCTGAACGGCCACGGACCCGGACGGCCCTCGGGCGATCCGATCATGCGGGCCACGCC
>JAABUK010012645.1_pt1 | contig 10713 bp, 14 predicted proteins | sample 5559141 | NCBI WGS metagenome assembly JAABUK01 (sample SAMN10711869, study PRJNA513367) | rock metagenome | isolation source: Antarctica rocks | place: Antarctica: Victoria Land, Pudding Butte nord | collected 2016-01-03
TTGATCTGTGTCCAGGGCAACAGGCTGCATGCTGTTATACCTCAGCAAGCTTGTTCTTGGGAAGAGGCATGTTGGCATGCAGGCTGTCAGTTGCCAAGTGGGTCAAGCCCAGCTGAGCTGCCCGCCTGCTTGTCAGTGGCTGCAGAGCAGCTGCCTCAGCAGCTGAGTCATTGATGTCCCTGGCAAATGACCTGCAGCCCATAAGCCAGAGTTTGTCTAGCAAGCAAGGTGCAGACTGTCAGTGAACCATGAAAAGCATCTTACATATACGGGAGCAGCTATTTCACCCCATACACAGAATGTCTGCTGAGAAAACATAGTCAGACCATGAGCATCATGAACATTTGCAATGTTTAGATGATGCGCAACCCATGCTATGCTATGCTATGCTATGCTATGCTATGCTATGCTGTGCTGTGCTATGCTTTGCTATGCTATGCTATGCCATGCTGTGATCTGCTATGCCATGATATGCTATGCTGTATCCTGCTTACTTCACAGGTCCATGTTGATTCTCCTTGTCCTCAGCCTGCTCCACATCATTGACTGCTGCAGCTTGAGACATGAGTCTGGCACCATCACAGTTCTCTTTGTCAAAGAACTGGGTGTCTTCATAAATGCCAAAGCCAGCTGGGCTGCGCGGGTGGTCATCTTGAGTGTCAAGCGGTGCAGAGTCAGCATTGGCCTCTCGTATGCCAGAAGCAACAGCTTTCTGCTCCTGCTGATTGGCAAATTGTGTGTCTTCGTATATGCCAAATCCCATGTCATCATCAACACTGTCAACTGGCAAGCCAGGCCTTTGTGTAAGGCACTGTGTGTCCTCAAACATCTGAAAGCCAACTGTGTCATTCCCTGACGTGTGTTGCATGCCCTGATGACGGCTGCTGGGGTTTTCAGCGTTACTTGGGCAGCCCTCACCAGCTGGCTGACCCCCAAAGAAATTGGTGTCCTCGTAGACAGCAAGTCCATGGGTTTCATTGTCAGCTGCAGCATCACCAGCGCCTATTGCAGGCTTGGGGCTGTCAAGGAAACAGGTGTCCTCATAAAGACCTAGACCTGTCACGTCAGCTTGCACTAATCCAGAGCCCTTGTGCATGGCCGAGTTGCTGGGACCTCCTGAAGCACCTGTGCCAAGGTCAATCTGGGGGGCAACTGCTGCTTGAGGCGCTAGCCGTTTGCCTATTGCCCTTCTGGGTGCTGGACGCTGCAGCATCTGCTGCTGCTCTGGCCCAGCACGCTGCTTTTGATGTGGCAAGTCAGAGCTGAACATTTGGTTCAACTCTGCAAAGGCAGCCTGGGTGGAGATGGTGACAGTTGGTTCTGCCATTGCCACAGGCTTGGACGGGTGACTAGGCTCGTGGCAGAGCGAGCTGCTGAACATGGCGTTGACACATGCAAAGGCATCCTTGGTTGCCATGGTGACGTTGGACGTCATGTCTGGCAGCCTGAGCATGTTGAGAGTTGGTGAGCTTGCTGCTGCTTGTTTTGGTGAACTTACAGCCACTTGTTGGACTGTACTGTTGGTAAGCATACAACTGTCACCAACCCTGTGCAGAGGAGCCTTGTGTGCGGCCACCTTTGGCTTAGGTGCAACTATGGTGTCCTTGGCACAACTGAGACCCAGCAAGGTATTGTCAGGCTGGACTGGCGCTGCTGCAGTGCTAGGTGGTGACACCATGTAGATGGGCAATGGTTCCGCAGATGCAACGCTAGGTGCAGCATTGCATGGTGACAGCAGAGTCAGCTCATCAGCTGATGTTGATGGGACGCTGGGGGCAGCATTCACGCCTGCCAGTGGCAGCACAGATGGCTCAGAAGAGATTTCGCCCTTGACATCATGAAGCTGAGACCCAGCAACAGGATGACCAGTGAGAGGTGCCTGCATTCACACAAGGACAAGCTTGCACAGGCAGCCGCTGGACACCAGATCTAATGACCAGACGTCAAAGCAATCATAGTGAATTCTGCCAGTCACACACGAGCTGATTGATGAAACAAAGCTGCATGTGATATTCTGACATAGATCAGAAACTCTGCGCTGTATGGTATGTCAAAGAAAGAGCAGCGTACCAGCGGCATGATATTGCTCTGCCTTGCAAGCCACTTTGCTGCTCGCACTTCCTCAAAGCTGACCTCCTGCCCAGGGCTATCGGCAAGATGCACTGCTGTGTATGCTGCAACCTCATGCTTCTTGCTTTGCAAACTCAGTGGCCGGCGTGCTGGACCAACAGCTGATGCAGCACTGTCACATGCTTCAGCAGGTGCAGCAGCCCACAATGCTACTGGAGGATGCACATCATTGCCAGGGAGGCATGTGAGTGCTTCCACAGGCATGCCCTGACCTGAGATGGTCTGCATAAGGCAAGGCTTGCTAGGCACGGCATCACTGAAGTCACAGTATGTTTGCGCTAGCATCTGGCAAGGGGCTGTGTGTGTGCAGTGGAATGTGTTACAGCCTTGAGAATAGAATGGAAATATGTTGTAAACGGGACCATGCTAACCAGACATTGCTGCAGTCTACACAATGCAAGCAAAGACCCTTAAGAATGGCCAAGATGTCTACTGCTGCATCTTGTGGAATTGCAGAGGATCCTTCAGCAATCTTTCCTCCATTGCTGAGCCAGCTGTGCGGTCTAACCTCTGACGCAAGGTGCCCTGTGTGCAGCATGCAAGACAAAGAATGGGCGTCCATCATCACATTGAGAATGCTCGTGCATGGACCATGCAGACATGTATCACATGGATCAAAAGTTAAGCCGCTACAAGTGGGAATCACACAGTATTCTGAAGACTCAATCATGCTTGAGCTTTCACCTTGGGTACAGGGTTGACGGTGTATGGTGATTGCTTGTCCTGAATGTCCTCATCTACAGGGATGTCCAGAACTGGAATAGCAGGCTGCACCAGGCTGGGCTTCTGAGCAAGCCGCTGGTCAGACCACTTGGATGCCTTCTGTACATTCTCCTTCCTACAATAGCCATTTTTTCTTGAGTCTACAGATGGCACAATGCTGAGCAGATTCTGCCGCCATGGGGCAGTTAATGCAGCAGTAGCTGATGTTGCTTTTTTGATAGCGTCACTCTTCAACATCCAAGATAATCCTGTGGTCATCCATCGGTGATCACTTGCCAACTATGCAATGGTTCAGAATGCCCAGCTGAGTAGCACTGGAATTGCTGCATGATGCCGTGCAACATGTGCTTGAAAGCTCTACTCTTCTGGCTTGACACAAGCTTAGGCTGCAGCGCCATACTTGCCTGTTCTGCTCAAAGCCACCAAGCTTGGTCCACAGGCCAGTCACAGGTGCAGCTGGCAGAGGTCCAGGTTCTGGATTGCCTGGCTTGAACTCATCATCCACAAAGATCTCTAAGCCGCCATTGTTTTCCTTGCCTGGGTTGCCTGTGGCCTTACGCTTTGGTCTTGCAAGTGCAAAGGCGCCTGCTGTGCTTGACTGCTGTGCACGGGGCTTATTGTGGACTGACAGCACGGCTAGACTTGACCTCACAGGCTCCTGACATGCATCTGGCACAGAAGTTGCTTGCTCCTTGCGATCCAAACGCTTTGCCTGAGGAGCACAACACTGGCATCAACAAGAACACAAGAGAACTGCATTGTGTAGCAAGTAGTCTTTGAAAGAACAACACTTACCATTCTGTGCTGAAAATCATCATACTTCGTCCTGAGCCTGTCAATGGGATGTGCAAGCCTGCACACGAAGTGTCAGTCAGCATCAGTCACAACCAACACATGTTCATGTAGACCTGGCTACATACTGCACCTGGCCAATCCGTCTTGAAAGATTGCATCAGCTTTGGCAAAACTACCCCTCAACTCCATATAAGCAGCATATGCCAGGTAGTAAAGAGCAAAGTCTTGACCAATATTGTTCTCCTGCAGGTGGCAAGACTGGTTCAAGGCAAGCGTTAGCAAGGAGCCTGTAGCAAATCGCCAAGTACCTTCAGGAATCTAAAGACATCTCGGGGCTCAGGGAGGCAGTCAGCCTGCACGCTGAATACTCAAGTAAGGGTGGGCTGTGACTTTGAGCAGTGCATTTGTCTTGCGCCTTGGTTCTGCAGTAACTTACATACTGAATCCAAACCCGCAGGTATCTAATGTCTGACTTGTACTGTGGTCGATCCTGTAGCTCACGCGTACACCGCTCCAGAAGCGGCAGTAGTTCTGCTTGGTGTCCACCAGTCTTGAAGGTGTCTTGTGTCCACTTGATGAACCTGCACTTTGTACTATGATCAGTCTTGACACATACCGATATCAGCTGCAACCGTGCTTGCGGACCTGATCCAGACGTCTAGGGGATCATCGCCATTATAGGCTCCAAGCTCCTGCCAGAAATGCCTGCAGCATGCGTTATGACCTCAGTTGTCCAGCTTAGGCACGAAGCATATGTACCTGTGTAGCATATGTAACTTCTGCAGTATGCACTCACTTCCTTTGACTTTCAGCATCTGCTTTCTGGCAAAGCTCACGGTTCTCCTTGCACACTTCCTTGCGCCCTCGTTTGAGAGGCTGAAAGTTCTCCTTGCTCAGCTCCCAGTCTGCCTGCATCGTGTGTGTCTGCCTGACCTAGACCCACGCCGTGGCCATGATGCTATGTCAATACGCGAAGTGTTCGCCAAATCTCGTGCGGGTACTTCACAATCTTCGGATGCGGTGCGGCTTTCTAATCTGTTCGATGCTGTCTTGCAAGATTTTGTCTGTTTGTAAGTGTGGGATGCTCACCACGTAACACTGTACGATACGCCGTAAGTTACTCTCAAACTCAGCTGCCTGGTTGACTTGCCTGTCTTGTTGACCTCTGCTGCACAGCGTGCTGGCCATGTATGGTCCGTGCTATCAATTCCAGCAAGGCACATGCCGGTATGGTTCCGCGTGTCGATTTGCACACTCCACGCCTCGGAGCCGCAGTTCATATTCTACACCTGAAAACTACGACAACGCTGGACACGAACTTCGACAGTGGAGCTGCGCAGCGGTGCGTACTTCGTCTTGACATGTACTCCGGGCATATCTGTGCAGGCTTGAGCAGTGTCCTAAGTGTAACAGCTGAGGCTGCAGGCCAGCACCAGGTCTATACCTGAGATCATCTGGAGTATCCGGGTGATGTCATACAACGTGTTGGCTGATAAGCTGGTGCGTTTCTTGACTCTTGACAAGGTTCTTTCACATGCGTGGAACCTCCTCATTCCAATCTGCTTAGCTTGCTTTTATTGCAGGCATATGAGCACGCTCGAGAGCTGTACAGAAATGTCAATAGAAACTTTCTGCGCTTTAGCAACAGGATAGCACAGATGGGCAATGACTTTGAACATCTTCTTCCAGATGTATTGTCACTGCAAGAGGTTGATAGACTAGACGACTTTGTTGACTGCTTGGGCGAGCTAGGGTAACTTAGATGGTCCTGCTGTTCCTCACACCTGCAGAAAACCTCAAGTATGAGTGCCTTTTCAGCTACCAGTACGACTTTGCCGAGCACAGCGGGGACAAGGCAGATGGGTGTGCAGTTTTCTGGTGAGAGCAGGGCTCTGTTTTGAATGCTGCCTGTACAAATTAGACGAGCAACAACCTGGTGTGTTTTCAGGAATGCAGCAAAGCTGAAATGCAGAGACAGCAAAGTGATCAATTTTTCGCATCTGGGCCTCAGAGACAATGTTGCGCAGATCCTGGTTCTGGAGAACTGTTCAGGTGATCGTGAGGAATACCTCTGCCTGCGTCAGCTTGCTCAATTGCGCCAAGTCACAGTTGCCACTGTACTGGCTAGCAGGCTAGTACTGACAACTGGCTGATGTGCAGATCATAGGGGTGAGCAACTTGTGGTTGCCAACACTCACATTCTTTTCAATCCCAGAAGAGGAGAGATCAAGGTGCTGCCAGCATTCACATCCGCCCAGGTCAATTGCATGCCTGCCCTCTAGGTTATCAAATCTCTGCCTGCTTAGGTAGCGCAAGTCCGGATCATTCTGGAGGCTGTCCATACTATGTGCCAGCTGTATGGAGGCAATGTGCCATGCATGTTCATGGGAGATCTGAATCTTACACCAGACAGCCCTCTGTACAGTTTCATTGCCTCTGGTCAGCTTGACTGCGCTGCAAATGATCCACGCAACCTGTCAGGACAGCAGGAGGGTAGAGAAGGACAGCAAGCTTACACGCCATCGCCTTCAACCAGGCGTCCACCACATGCTTCTCAGGTACAGCATTCGACATCCTCCCTGCTCACAGTGCAAGGAGTCTGCACATCCCTGCTGAATGGGTTCTCAGTCTCACCTTGCTGTTCAAACGCAACATGCAGAGTACTGCACTTTATTCAGCCTTGCTTGCTTGCTGGGCAAGAGCTGAACAAGCTCGTACTTTGATCTTGATGAGTCCTTTGCCGCCCAGGCTGCCAGACAAAGCAGCACTCCGCCAATGCAGCCAGTGCATCAGTCTCCAAGACCTGTTGCGGCACAGGCATCACACACTGTTCACACAAGATTTGGCCGCGATGCCCTTGAAGACATGATCAGCATGGGCAGGGCCAGCGTGGCCACTCCCATGCCATTGCACCCCAACACTCCAGTCAGTTCAGCAGTCCCTTCAGCAAATGCAGCAGCTGGTTTTCGATATCCACCAGGACTGCAACTCCCCCAGCAAGCATTTGAAGCAAACTCAGCTGCTAGGGTCACAAGTGGCAGCAACGTGCACAGCATAAAGAAGGTCAAGCTTGACAGCAATGGGCTGATTGCTTTGGAGCACAGCAACAGTGTGACAGCTGAACAACCTGTGCACTCACAGCCGCAGCTGCAAAGTCCTGCTGCAATGCTGTCAGCAGATGCTGCACAGCTTCAGCAACAAGGCCTTCCTGCTGCAAGACTTGCACCACCAGCTGCAGAAGTTCTGGTCGCTGCACAGCATCAGCAGCAAAGGCCTCCTTCATCATTTCCCCAGGCACCTTCTACAGGAGCACTGGGCGGTCTGATGTTGCAAGTGCAGGAAGACAGAAGACCAATGTCGCCGCTGCTGCAATCAGCAGCCAGAGGTGTTCCGCCGCCCCCTCATTACCAGCCCTGTGTTGACAGAGCTCCATTGCGTATCCCTGGCCTGACAGCAGCACCAGACTGTGGCAACACCAACTGGGCTCCCTACAAAGCCGCCCCCAGCACAAGACGCATGAGCTCTGGTCAGAGGGTAAGCAAGTTTATGCAGCACTTGCGTCAGTTTGCTTCTGCTGCTTGCAGGTCATCTGCATGGCAATGTAATGCCACTCAACGCAATGGCTATTGTTTCACAATAAAGAAACATCTCGGGAGCTGCTGTGCTGCACTGAGAAATCTCCTTCACAGTGGCAGCGACGCTCAGTATAACAACCAGGGCCTGTGCTAGGGCAATGCCGCTATGACAAGCAGAGAAAGCATGCTTGTGTCAAGATTCTGCAGATTAGCATCGCGTTACATGCCTCATTGTCAAATTTAGTCGCTGCTGACTGCCATACCAGTCACACCATCAAAGATGTTGTTGATGATCAAGGTCAGTTGTAGGTCCTATGCGGTGACATCTTAACACAGCACTGAGGACAAGTGTAATGTAACAAGTGCAGTTGTTGCACCGTTGATCACTGCTTTGCCTCTGACTATCAGTCTGACTGCTCAGGGTGGTATGGTACAACAGCAGCTTGCTATAGCCCACACACGGGAGATTTATGGCCCCAGTGCTGCCATGGACAATATGCTCCAGCACCCTCTGCAACTACAGAGTGCTTATATGGAGGTGACAGGCTCAGAGCCTGAGTTCACATCCTGTCATGATCGTTTTTGTGGCACGGTGGACTACATCTGGTACACTCCACAGGTCAGTACCTGTCTCCGCCTGACTGATAAAAGTGCCTGGCATGCTGAGACTTTCACCTGTCAAGCTCCATGACGAAGGCACACCGCCCACTCAACAGTGCTTCACGCCTACAGCCTGTGACACGTCTCTCGAGACCGGTCAGATAATGGTGACAATAGCGGCAACCAGAAAAGTCAACCATCAACTATTGTTGTCCTGCAGCCATGTTGGTTCTATGTTGACTGGTGCTGCAACACATGCAGGTGGGAAGTGCCAGTGTGCTTCCTGTAGCCGTCCTGAATCCTCCTCAACAGCGTTTTGTCAGCAGGGGCCTGCCAACAGCAGACTTCCCAAGTGACCATGTGTCTGTGGTTTGTGATTTCCAAATTGTTTGCCAGCCCTCTTTCAGTGAGCAGAACAAGCAACGTGACTAAGCGTCAGCTCCAACAGCTTCAAGGCTGCTTATGGATTGCTCACAAATCATGCACGTGGTTCTGCCAAAGTCAGCAGATGTAGATTGACATCACTGGAAAGCTATGCCAATGCGGGCACCCTGACGTGCCTTGTATTTACTTGGTGGTTGACCGTGGTATTGCTTACAGGTGATGCATGTTTGCTCACAAGCTGATGCATTGATTCAGCAGCTTTGAAAATTTTGTGGCGCCCGGCAGCCTATAACCTCACAACACATAAAAACTCCTTGGCAAAGGTGACAACCGACCTGCGATATCTCTATGACCCAGGCATTTTGCCCAGCTTGGGAAAGTGTATCTGACATCCAGTCTCTCAAGGAAACACTCCATCGTGAAAGAAGAAGACCTTCAACTGCAACGAAACGGATGCATAGTTACATTAGTCACGACCTAGAGTTAGCACAGCACTTTCGACATGAAAGTCACCTTGGACGACCAGTCCTTAAGCGCATACAGCCAAGTTCACTAAACCTCCTGCTCCGCAAAACATTGGACCGACTGCGACTGCGCAGCGTTTCAGAAGTTGGTGGTCTTGGCACTGCAAGCTTTAGGTTAGCAATGTCGCAGTTGCTGCAAGCTACGAGTCTCACAGCCTGCAGCACTGCGTTCAAGCAGGACAGCAGGTCGTGTCAATCGAAGCGATTCAGCTTCAGAAGCAGTTTGCGCCTGCACAAACCCTTTGTTGGTGATCGGAGACAAGCCCCTCAGCCGAGAGCTGTCTGCCGGACGCCAACCGTTTGCATCACCAAAGTTGGAGAAGCTGAATTTCAAAGCGAGGTTTTGAAGGTGACACAACCTCCCAGCTTCGACAAACTCAGTCTTCAGCCTAGTCTATACCTGTGCAGACCCTGGCTCACCTGAAATGTGTGCAGAGTGATACACCTGTTCTTGTTGACTTCTGGGCAACCTGGTGTGGACCATGCAAATTGATTGAGAAGCCTCTGGCAAACTTGGAGAAGGTAACAGCAAGCAAAGCTAATTGTACCTGCTGTGCCTGCTCAGATATCTAGAATTGTATACGGTGTGTTGTGTCATCTGTCACAGGAACTAGATGGCAAGCTCAAGATAGTCAAAGTAGAGGCAGACCCAAACCCAGGGCTTGTGGAGAAATACAAGGTGACTTCCACCTGTGTGCCTGTCGGTTCAACCCTATCCTGAAAGCTTTTGTGTGCATTTTTTGAGAGACAACACTAGCAAGTACTTTGTGTACAGGTGTATGGCTTGCCAACATTGGTTGTATTCAAGGATGGCAAAGTACTGGATGGCAGTCAGCGCGAGGGTGCTATTTCAGAAGCAGAGCTGAGAAAGTATTTGGACAAGTGGGAGGTTGGGAACTAGGTCATTCCCTTTAGTCCCCAGACAGCAAATCCACATGAGAGTTATGTTGCAGGATTTGTGCTTCAGACATCAATAATGTCTTCTGTCAAAGCACAAGTATACTGTAATCTGCTAGATTGCCTATTTGTTGAATTGTTGCAGTCATCCTGACTTTACACCTCAACTTTAAATTAAATTCTAGGATGCAAACAGTATCAGTTGTGAGGTTTCGGCTACATACCATGAACTGTAGCATGAAACGCCGTGTGCATCATCATCTCAACGCCTCTGAAATGGGCAACTTGCTTTGCACACAGTTTTTGGTGTGCCAATTCCAGGATGCTAGCAGCAACATCACGCCAGTTGGGTGATTCTGCTTGAAGTGACAAGATTACTTTACATGGCTGCTGGACAGCAGGACTGGACATCACCTGATTTATTTTTTCTTGTTTGTGTACACGATAGGGAGAAAATCCTGAGGTGTGCAGCACAACCTCAAGCGGTGAAAGGTAGAATCACACATACAAACACGCAGCATCTGGCCGAATAATTAGTCAAGCAAAACAACGCCTGGCTCAACAGTGCTAAATCCTGAGCACAAAATCTTCCTTATAATCCAAAAAAGAAACCCAGCAGTCACCAACCAACGTGCCGTTGCTTGATGACACACGAATCATTGTCACACACGCTGAACACGCAGAAAAGGGAATGACTTGGAGCTGCAGTCCTGAAAGAGACATTTGCAGACACTTGTTTGGGGAACGCCTGAATGACAAAATTTGCATCCTGACGGCACTTGGTCCTGAGCCAACCTGCCCACTCTGCTGAAGTGGGAGGTTGTAAGTCAATGCTGTGGAGTCATGACAGCAGATGGTTTTCGCTAAGATTGCCTCCCACAGCCTTTTCAGGCACAAGTGTATTTGAACTCCCTGCTCCAAACTCTGATGACATGGTCACATCATGCCATGCTCATGCTCAAAGTAGTCTGCTATGCCAAGCGCTGGAGGCTCACTGTGCTGGAACCATGTGTCTGGATCTGGCTCATTATGTTGCACTCTGAGGAAGGGTGGGCTAGCATCCATTCCCAGATGACCGTCCAAAT
>JAABUK010012646.1_pt1 | contig 10713 bp, 10 predicted proteins | sample 5559141 | NCBI WGS metagenome assembly JAABUK01 (sample SAMN10711869, study PRJNA513367) | rock metagenome | isolation source: Antarctica rocks | place: Antarctica: Victoria Land, Pudding Butte nord | collected 2016-01-03
TCTCTTCATGTATGGCTCTCCCTTTAGACCTCAATTCCGACCCAAAGGCGCTCCTCGAAAGGTCTTCAAGGCCGCTGAAAATGGCCTCATAGCCTACCTCGAAGAACAGCCGTGAGTCATGCAGAAAGAGATGGTCTGGTACATATGGGAGGAGTGAGGCATTAACGTGCATCAATCCACGATATCAAGAATTCTGAAGAGGAGAGGCTGAAGTAATAAGAAAGGACAGCGTGTAGGAGTCAGACAAAACGATGAGCTTCGTTTGAATTGAGTAGCAGACATGCTTCGTTTGACGGCTGAACAGCTCGTGTTCGTGAATGAGTCCTTATTCAATGAGACCACGGGCTGACGTCATCAAGCCTATGCTCCCGTTGGTCAATCAGCTCGCTATCAAGCCTCTAGAACGAGAGGGCATTGCTGAAGTGTTCTTCCGACCTATACGAAAGACGAATATCTATCCTGTATCGGCATTCGTGAAGGCTGGTTCAACGGCGAGACTTTCTTTCGATGGCTAGCAGATGAACTGCTACCTCTATGCAGTCTCTTTTCGGCCCCGAAGAGTGTGATCATCATGAACAATGCGAGTGTTCATTGCAATCATCGAATAGAAGAGCTCATCACCTCACACGGATGTCAGGTAAGCTATTTGCCTCGTTGAATTGACGATCTATCACTGATATGATATGAATGTCAGATGCGATATTTGCCTCCCTACTCGTCGGATTACAATCTCATAGAACTCATCTTCAGCGTATTGAAGATCTGAGTTCGTAGGCATTTTGACGAGATATGGCCCCATTTTGAAGGCATCTTTGATGACTTTCTTCATTACGCTGTTGAACGAAGCAGATGTGATAGATATTCGAGGCAGCACTTCAAGCATTCAGACTACATCTTTGAGGCAGATATCAGAGCTTTAGAAAGAGATCTTGAAGCGGATACTATAGACTTTGACTAGCTAGCTTCTGAATAGCTTCATTTTCATCTATTTGAATACGATAATAGATGGGGGGTTAAATGTCGAATGACTCATACAAAAGAAATCGCGAGATAACGCAAAAACATAGAGATAGATTTTGACTTCGACGTTGAGGCATTTCGAATAAAAACCGTTACAAGAACGTCAGGAACGTCAACAAACAAAGAGGTCTGAATAGCTTCAATTTTGGGCAATTGAGGGGCGGTGGGGTTGAATTTTCGAATTCCCCATACAAAAGAGATGTGGGGTAAACGCAAAAACGAATGCCAAGGAATGCAGAGCTTTCTGCATACGCTAATATAATCATAGCCACTAATGGCAGGTGTACAATACCTTCGGTTCCTATCATAATTGTGGCCGAGAAGCTGAGATCAGTCAAAGCGATCAGGCAGTGAAGCCAAGCGACTCGTTCTATTACAGAAAATGTGAGAGCGATTTCTATGAGCAACGGTTCAAAGCAGTTGAATGTCAGAGTAAGAGAGGACGATAGGCATGGCAGTGAATCTGTTGCAAATGCTTGAGACCTGACACAGGTCGGGTAACATGGTATCAAAAGGAAGGATGTGCAAGCACTAGGTGAGCACTTCCATATTTATTCATATATTAGGTTATATTTCGATTCCAATCTGCAACACTGAGTAGCCCTCGCATGCTTGACAAGATAGGCCACGATCGGGATGCACTGTCAACATAGCAGCAACGCTTGAAATCAAAAACCATGGATGTACAACCGTCCAGCTTCGAATGTCGGAGACAAGAGAATGGCCATGAAGAACCCAGAAGCTGCAATCACTGACCAAGAAACTGCTTTTCGAATCCTTCCGCTGTTTACTCCAGATGAGCCACGACTGTTCAAGTTCCTGTACTTCTTTGTCCGTTGCCCGAACTTGTTCTGCGAATCGAGACGAGGCATCACTCCCTCCCTTGGATTCGAACTGCCACCTTTCCATTAGATCGTGAAGTCCAGATTGAACGGCTCTTAGGCGAACGGTTTTTTGAGCCAGATACTGCGAAGCGTGGCCAAAGACTAGCGCCATTAATCCAAGACGGTCGATCTGTTGCTTTACAATGTAATCATCAAGCTTGGACCTTCCATGTGTATATAGAAGCCACCCCTAAACTGGCCGACCTTCAATGATAGTCGTCTTCTTGTTCGTGGCATTCATTAGCATTTGGACTGTTTTGTGGATCCTTGACGAAACAGCCCGGAGTGCATTCAGCTTGTCGTGTAAGACGCTTGTTTCGAAGATGTCCTGCTCTATCTTGCTGCCGACAGTACGAATGGAGGTTTCCATTTGGGAAATAACATTGGATCTAGTGCTGGAGCACACCTCACGGAATGGTTCGATGCCGATAGGGAGATAGATTAGGTTCCGTGTATACAGCCATTCCATACCAATCGTGAAGATCCCATATATAGCCCTTGTCTCGGGCTCTAGGAGACCACCATTCTTGAAGCCTCTTGTCATAGCTTTGGAGCCAGAGAAGAACCGCTTCATTGTACCTGTGACATGGTTGTCGTGAAACTGAGCGGCATCAGTGTCAGAATTAAGGGCAATGTATTCGGTAAACTCGCCACGCAGGATTGATTGATCTTCTCTGGAAAGCTCCGAGAAGGGAAGACTTGCCCGAAGGGGGCGAACATTTGTCTCTCATCTCGACAGCCAATGAGGGAGTGTGAAAAAGATATTGCTGACCATAAGCATTTTGCGAAAGGCTCACGAATATCTTCAATAGTCCCAGGCTTCATATTAGAAAGGTTATCATAGTCAGAACAGACCAAGTCGCGGAGGTTCGGAATTTCCTGTCCGCAAAAATTACGAATAATGTGTTACTTCTGGCAGTGTATACCAGGGCAATCATCTGGATGATGGCCAATATTGTGACTATGGCCATAGGTGGCCAACTAATTAATCACGAGAGCCATGCCAAAGCTTTTCATGTGCAATTTAGGACTACTTCCGAGGACACCCCAGAGGAAAAGCATGGTTGCAGAACACGCGATGACAGATTGCATGACATCTAGTCCCGGGAGGGTCCCTTGATGAACCCATGGTTTACCGCAGTGGAACTATATGAGCCAGTTTTGTCGCTAAGACATCGTTATATAGTTTTCATCTGCACGCTTGCGATCGTAATTTTCTGACTTTTTCTTCGTAGCAGGGCGACTCACCTAATGTAAGAAAGAGGATTGGTTTCGCTATCCTACTGGGGTCTACCATCGTCTCACCAGTCATATAGACCTTCAGGAAACTCCACGCTCTGTCCAGATGGAGTCGTCTTTTTGTTTAGTCTCCACCTTCTCCGTCTGAATTAGCCTCAAGGAGCGCTCCCTTAGGATCTTCAGTGATCTCATCGCTCGCATCATTCTCGATTGGCGTTGTTCTTTCGACACGACTATTATGTTGTTGCCCCCGGTGGTTCCGTATTGCGAGCCTCCTTCGCTGTCTCTGCATGCGAGCTTTTTGGTTTCCGATGAGCCAACGCTGCTTTCCTATTGGGAATGTCACCTCTAGCTTTCTCTATTTCTGCCTTCAATTCGCCGTCTGTCAAAGTATGCTGATCAAGACGATCGAAATGCCATGGCAGATTCTCAGGCGATCCCAAACTGGAACTCGCAACAGGAAGTAGTTGTAGCTTGGCGGAATCGATGGACTTGTAGCTCAAGTCGTAGTCTCCGGCATCTGAGAGCGGTTCAAAGGTATGCTCGCTGACACTTGCTGACAATGATCTTACTCCGACAGTGTCTACGTCTCTAGGGTTCATGACGAAGGAAGTTAATCATCGCTACAACATTATAAATAGCCTCTGGTCAAGGCCAAACGGCATATAAAGCCGAGATCAGCCTTTGGCCGAGTATAAACGATATATAAGCTGCCAGAAATTCTGGCTGAAGTCAAACAGTATTCCTAATAAGTGGTATCCTGTTAGGTGGCTGAGAGATTGGAAGCTCCAAATAGCTTCGTTGCCATGTTTGAAAGTGGGCGTCGAGATGAAGGCCTGACCGGACGACAATCTATGGAGAGCATCCACTCCCGTGTAAGGACGTACGTAGTTACCGATCCATCTGATGAGAGGCCGAATAGCTATCATATCGTCAGAACACTTGACGAATGTCCCGAGTGCAGGTGATAAAACCGTTTCCAGCGGAAGTTAGCGTGACCCGAGGGGTAATATACAGTACAATAGTCCTAGCCGTATTATTACGATATCTCCGCAATATATCCGCTCGACTTCACCGCTTTGCTTAGAGAGATATCCGACGTTCTGCGCCATTGTATAGAGTACAACTACTTTCATCAATCTAATTTCAGGCCTGAAACTGTAGAAGTACATGCCATCATGTCTGCGTCACTTCCGGGGAATCGCGATCTGCCAGCCTCCCAGTATAATCTCAATACCTACTGGGGACGTGTTCGACAATCCGCTGAAATTGCAGATCCTAGGTGAGGAGATACGAGGCCGCCTCACCAGACTCTGGTGTGGTAGGTATACTGCGAATGCTTCCGATCCCCAAAATTTATTGGTAAGCTCGTAAGCTAAATGAATCGATTGCAGAACCCTCTTTGTCTCAGCTGCTGGCCTCGAGAATGCGAAGAAGCTTATATCATCGTTCAAGCAAGGACAGATCAAATCCATGACCCCGGAGTTATGGCACGCCAAGAATACTGTGGACTCGACGCTACATCCAGGTATGCGCCCACTTTAAACCTTGAGACATCAACGTCCATTGACATTTGCAAGACACCGGAGAACCAGTCTTCTTGCCCTTCCGCATGTCATGTTTTGTCATCTCCAACTTGGTCGTTACGGCAGGCATGCTCACGCCTGGGCTCCAGGCAGGTCACCAATAGCTGTACAGAAGCAAATCTGCTAAGGCTTCGCAGACCACAGGCACACTTCTATGGCAAATCACCAATCAGTCTCTCAATGTAGCTATCAACAGCGCAAATGCCAACAAATCCACACCTCTTTCTACTTCTACAATGGTCCAATCCTACTTCCTCGCAGTATCAGCTTCATGCTCGGTAGCATTAGGCCTGAACGCGATCGTGCCTCGCTTAAACCGGTTATCACCTGGCACAAAGACGATTCTCACACGCCTGGTACCCTTTGCGGCTGTGGCCTCCGCGGGAGCGCTCAACGTGTTCCTGATGCGAGGGGAGGAAATACGAAAAGGGATCGACATCTACCCTGTTCTTAGCGAGGAAGAGAAGGTGCAGAGGGAAAAGGACGGTAAAGCAGTGCAAAGCTTGGGAAAGAGCAAGAAAGCGGCCACGATCGCAGTTGCGGAAACAGCATTGAGCCGGGTCTTGAACGCTACTCCCATCATGGTGCTACCACCTCTGATATTAATTCGGTTACAACGGACAGAGTGGCTCAAGAAGAGACCTAGGATGGCGTTGCCGATAAATCTGGGTATGACCAAAGGATATCGTCCGGGGAGTTTGCCGTAACTGATCGATTGTAGGGTTAATCCTAACAACATCTATCTTCGCCTTACCTCTGGCTTTGGCAGCCTTCCCGCAACGGCAGGCCCTAGAGGCACGGAGATTGGAGGAAGCGTTCTGGGACAAAGGAGGTGAAGATGGTAAAGTCGAATTTAACAGGGGCATATAGCAATCCCAGCACACAGACGAAATTTTTAACGTACACAACACATCAAACAATCTAGCACACAATACTCAAGGCATACGAGATAGTCATCACTCGTCTTGGCCTACCATATGAGGTTCCGTGGCTGTCTCCTGATCGGTTCACATGCGTTCAGCTTCTCGAGAGACATTTACTTCTCCCGTCTTGACCGTTTTTCATAGCAGATAAATCCCAAGCCGTGGCAATGGCGCCCTTTTCACATGGACTTCCGAAACGAAGGAACTTGGATTTCCTAGCTTCCTCTTTTCAAACCTCTCCAACCCTCACAAGCAACGTCTTATTTCATTTTGGAATGAGTGCTCTAGACATGTTCGCAGTGTATAGAAAAACCAACCCCTCACTCGCTTAGAACCACAACAAGCACAATGCAAGTACGGGTAGATTCTTGCAACTCCATTAGCTTTAATTCCAGCTTTAACTGGTGTTCTTCGCTTCCTTGCTTTGCTGTGGATACCAAAATTATGAGGTGTAATATCTGCCTTTACATGAGCAGGATAGCCTATGTGAAGCGCACACTGCAGAAAGGAAATCGTACCTAGGACTCGGAAAGCTGTCTGACGCTGGGTGAGATTGAGTTATCTATTTGGGGTATTTATATCTTCCTTCATATATGCGTCTGCTCTCTCTGAATTCATGTGGTGGACTCTAGTTTCCGTACGTTTCTACCATATTGCTCGAACGCCGTAAACTCCTACGATTCTTTTATGAACCCCATAGGCTACTAAGACGTTTTGGGAGTTACGCTTGTTTCTCTTCCTGTGCGAAGACAGCAATGAGTCATACTGCCATCCCATGTCTTGGTATTGCGTTCTCTTTGCATATAGGTTTTGAATATGCCCACAAATACAAAACTATTTCCAATAAGCAACACTGCAGGACAGACATTTAGAAGTTAAGCACATTTAAGACGCAAAAGTTATAGCTAAAACGTTCTCCCCATCGTTCCAGCCGCCAGGTAACACCATGTTCAGAGTTTTCAATACCGGCTTCTCGCAATGCCGGCTGGAGCTCATATCTGCTGGTGCTCCCGAGACAAGCACACACTCCGGTGCTCAGGGCAAGATGAACAGTAGCAGAAGTTTGAAGAAAGGCCTGCACCAGAAGAAGAGGGTATGTGCGGTTTTGGGCAATGGCGGTAGACACGATTTCTTCAGCGAGTCTTGCAGAAAATCTGTCTTGCGGTTTGCTGGACCTAACACCGAAGATCGACGCCGAGAGTTAGTGGGAAATGAAAGATTGGATACCCTCGAGATAGCAACCACCTTTTAAATCAGTATTGCGGATGCGGGTCTGATTGCGTATCCAGCCCGGCATCGGATGTTGGGATTACTTCGAACATCCTTGCATGGATTCAAAGCCTGGTCGCTGAAGTCATCCAATCTCAAAGCTTTTTCATTGTTTGAGCTTTCTCCACTCAAGACACCAAAGTTGGAATTTTTTTACCGAAGCCGCCTGCGATAAGAGGCATTGCTACCTCACCGGTATGGTTTCTCGCTTCAGAAGCTGCACTCGGCGGGCTTGTAATTTTCCTAGTGTTACAGGCGAGCAAAGAGGGACAGCGTTTGGAGTTGAGAGAACAAGAGCTAATACTTAAACAAGCGAAGAATGAGAAGGCGTTGGCAATTTCCGTAGAGGAACGAGATCTTGGGATACTGGAGCGAGAGAGGACGCTTCTTAGCCGAGAGACTGATATGGTTCAGCGGAAAAGGACGTTGAGCAGAAACGGACGGAAGTGGAGGAACGACAGCAAGACTTGGAAGAATAAAAGGATGATTTAGACGAGCGAGAGAAATTTTTAGAGGAGAACGACCTGGCCTTGGACGAGCTAGAACAAGAAATTGGGGTTGAAGAAGAGAGAACAAACGGTAAAATAGAGATTATGTGCCGTAGAAGGGGCAGCAACGATTCGAGATAGTGATGGAAGAGGAAAAAGCAGGCGACATGAATTCTGGAGTGACTTGAACGTTGATTACTACGTGTTTAGGGCACATGGCACTCATGCTGAGACAGTAGATCTGTGAGCAGTTACACAGGCTTTCGAAGGATTTTTCCGCAACTTTGCAACAAGGACTCTTTCTTCGCAATCGGTTGTATTGAACGAATTGTAACCCCGTAGATATTTTTCTATACAGATATCACTAGACCTATCATTCTATTTAGAACTAGCATCCTCCACAACGGTGGTCCAGCACAATCGCAATGGCGGCATAGCCTCAGCACGCTTATCCTGTAAGACTATAGTCAAGCAGCGGGTGCAAGGGAAAAGACAGTGGCTAGGAGTAGCAAGGAAACATGTAGAAGTGGCTAAAGAGAGCAAAGCTTGGAAGATGGCCATTGGCAGTCGGGAGGATTGCAAGGAAGGTAAATCAAATCGTAATATAACAATGCGGCTTGGTGTACGATCGTAAATTATACATCATAGCTTGTAATGAAATCCTTGGGGACAACTAGGTATTCAAATGTTCCTTATCTTCACATTCTCTTCCAGTAATCGACGCGTAGGGACTTGGGACTCTTCAAAGATACTACTATTGCCACCGCACAACAGGTGAAGAGTTAATACACAATATCCGATGCTGGTCTTGAGATTAGCTTGCAACCTTTTCCTCCTAGCATCATGGGGGAAGTGAATTCTATCGGGACCAGCTACAAGAGTCTCTATCTTACCAGCTCAAAGAATTCAGCAAATGCAAGTATGTGCATAAAGTGTGGGCTTGAAGAAAACGTTGAGAATAAATTCGGAATTTGGCAGACCGGCTATCTTGACCAAAAAAATGCTGGAAGACACGATCCCCTAAACCTATCGACTCGCATATTCGCATTCTACCCAAAGATTTTAACCCTTCTTCGTCATCTTCAAAGCCACCCGCCCACTTCGGATCACATCGTTGTGGTGGATAAAGGCTCGTGATCAAAACCCTTAGCCGGCCGTTTGGTCCACCAACAAGATTGTCGAGTAATTTTGCAAAGTCATTCGAGGCTCCATGACATGGCTGAATGCACATTCGTCAATTCGGTCGATAATCCAGAATATTGGTTGCGTTGAATAACTGGCTTGATTTGTGGGACTGGCAAGCAGATGGGAATGTATCTAGAAGCTCGCGCATGAGAGACCATAAATCCTCTAGGCTCAGTTTCGCTGTTCCAGAGGCGCATCTCGACAATATTTCCAGGGCTTTATGCTTCAGCACCGGCGAAGGATGACAAATGAGGAGTTGATATATAGCCTCTTTCAAGAGAGTGCTGGTGGTGCGCTTGGTATCTATGCAAGCTAGATATGGAAGCTCAGTCTAATGCACGGAATGAATAATTACAGGGGCCCCTTCACTAATCGGTAAGCCCTGGGGGACTTCGTCAGACATACGAAGAGCGTTGACCGATTCAAGCGCAATATTTGAGACGTATGGGTCTCGCGACTTGGCAGGTTTGATCCAGATGAATTTTTCAAGCTCTCCCCTGGCTACAGGAGTAGAACAAAGCCAATCAGTCAGAGGGGGTCTAGCCATCATTGCTCGGCAAGCTTGGTTCTGAGCTGTTGTTTGACGCAATCCACGGCAGATTTGGCTTGATGCAGCAGACCATATGCTGCTTAAGTCATAGTCCTTGTGGAATAAATGCTTTTTGATACGGCTGAGAGCTTTCTAACGTCTAGCAATCTTCCTGTCTAACGTCGAGTACTTTAGCACTATGGCATTGAGCAGCTCTGGGGCCTAGTGAGAGCACGATCTTGGCATAAAAGTCACCTTCGACTTTGAAAGATGTTTCTTCAAGCTGCTGTGCGACCGATTCCAAGTCATGGCTGAGCTTGTCCGTTTTCCCTTGAAGTTTATCGGTTGTCTCTTGAAGCTTGCCCGTTTTCCCTTCAACCTCTTGTACTATTTAGACCGGTATTCTTTGCAGGAAGGAGACAGCAAGATCTGCTCAACGTCTGTCATCCGAGACATACAGATTGCCATTGAAGGTCTAACCTACGTGTATACCTTGCTAGATTCAAGCGCCGGCAAGGCAGAGGTTCTCAGTACTCCGTATTGAGCAGTTCCATGCAATTGGATCTTGGAGAACTCTACGCCGGTATTCACCTCTCCCTCCACCGTATCGAAATCTCTATAATCTCGACTTATGGACGATGGGGAAAGATGTCCCGCGTGGCAAATACAGTAACAAAATACAAACGTACCGTGAAAATGAATTCAAATGGTTAGAGGCATTCTTTAGACCCTGTGCGTACATGCAAGAACTACCGCTAAACGAAAGATGCCGAGACACTGTTCACGGGACATGAGGTTAGTAGAAAGACTCCAAACAGAAGATGTTCGGTTAGAGGCAGCAAAAGTCGACGCATCTGAAACGACCTTTGAAGGCAGTGTATCCGAGACGGGCATGTGCAGGATGATGTAACTGTCTATCTTCGCTTTCTCTTAAGACTACGATATTCATCACTTCGAAATGGTATTTACCCAATTGGTGGTTTGCGGAGGTTTTCCTTGCATTTAGTCTTATATATATCTGTACTTGGGAGGCGTCCTCGTTCCCCATTCTCCATTGACGGCGTGTTCTGCTTGAACATAGCACCAAATTAGAACCAGTCGATCGGTGAAGAGTTTCTGTTCTGGCTCATCATCGGCTACTGGGCGCGTGTAATGAGCTTCTTTTGCCGAGACGAGTTGCTCTTCACCTTGTCGATATTTCGTCGTTGCGTGGCCAGCTTGGGCACTCGCCCGGCATGTCTGGAGCTCCATCCGACCGACTTCAGTCTCTGCTGTGCTTGCTTCGATGTTCAGCCAACGGATATTGTTTGCTTTGCGAATAGCGATGTCTACCGGGTCTATAGCCTCGTGAATGGTTGCGGTGGGCACCATGATGGGTGTTAAGTCTGTGTTGAGTTGGAGCTTGGTGTCCCTACTTCTAGTAAGAAAAAAACATGTTATCGGCCTCGCTCTCCTTCTCGTCCACGACGGTTCTTCCTAGCACTCTCCAATGATCCATCTATCCCCCGACAAGGACTCGAACTCTAATATCGATGCATACGGTTTAGGGGCAACAATTCCACGGATCGCGTATCTCTTTCGATCTTGGGG
>JAABUK010012648.1_pt1 | contig 10711 bp, 8 predicted proteins | sample 5559141 | NCBI WGS metagenome assembly JAABUK01 (sample SAMN10711869, study PRJNA513367) | rock metagenome | isolation source: Antarctica rocks | place: Antarctica: Victoria Land, Pudding Butte nord | collected 2016-01-03
GCTGAGTCAGTGTCTGACATGCTTGCAGGCAGGGAAGGCGGAGAAGATAGCATTGAACACACACGCAGCTCTAAACACAGCAGCTATGCCTGTGCGTCAATATCTGGAAGCAACAGTTGTGCCAATACTAATGCAAGGATTGGGTCAGGTTGTCAGAGAGCGTCCAAGCGACCCAGTGGAATACTTGGCAGCATACTTGCTGAAGCACAATCCACAACAACAGCAAGCAGCTGCAGCCTCACAGGCACCAAAAGCATCATGAATACACTGTGTGTACTTTATGTGTAGTCTTCGTAAATCTAGATACTTTGGCAACTTGCTGAGGATTTTGTGCTGTTTTGCTATACTGGTAGTTGTAGATCTGTCCTGCGCAATAGCAAAGGAAATCACTTTGCTTACAAATACATGAAACAATTGGTCAACATGTCTGTTGCCCAGACACAGCGGCAGAGCCTTCATGATGAATAAGGTCTATGTGGATCATGAGTAGAGCAACTTCATCTGCGCCCCTTTTGTGCTGCTAGCACCAGATGGCAATGCAACACATCAGGCTGGTCGACTAGGTCTTTTGGCTGAGTCTTGGACAGGTCACTTGAGCCAGTTGCTGTTTGCACTACTTCAGCGCAAGATGCAGGGTTGTCATCTGGTTCTGTGCTGGCACTGCCATATGACTCTGTACTGCCGCTTTGCTGACTGGCTGCAGTGCCAGTCCCTGCACTTGCTGCAGAGCTGACGTCTGCACTGGCTGCGTCTGTGGCATTTTTGACAGAGGCTGCTCCACTCTGCACATTAGTGACGGAGGCAGTTCCTGAAGTTGAGGTTTTGCTGATGGATGTGGAGTTCACATTGCTCTGAGTTGCTGCTTTCAGGCCTCCCGATGCCACCCCAGTGGTGTTGCCCCCCAACACTTGATGTCCACTCTTATCTGCATCCCATGCAGCAGGTGATACATCGTTGAAGGGACTGCATGTTGTTGCGTCTGATCACACACAATGCATGACATTGCACAGGCATTTGGGAGCCACAGCGGTCATATGCGAGGCAGAGTAACCTTGGCAAGAGGCAATCCTGCATTGCTGACTCGTTGCATCAAGCTGGCTACAAGGGAGCAATGAGGTGCTGCAATTGGCACAGACCTGTCGTTGTTGCAGTGGAAGCTGTTGAGTCAGCCGTTGGCATTGCACAAGATGTCATGAGACAACTTGCATTGTTGAGGCCTGCTGCTTGAGATATGGCAACTGTTGTGTCATTGGTATGTGAGCCTGTTGCTTCGTCAGTGTGATCAGCAGAGGCTATGCCAAGGGAGACGTCATAAGCTAGGACATCTCCAACTGCTAGGTGAGTCTCTACACTATTGAGCTGTGTGTCTCGGAGCCTCCTGCCTGCGTTACCACGCCAGATCAGTAAGGGCCTATCGCTCATAACGCCTGTGAGCAAAGCTGACTTCGTGTACCTGAAGCGTTTGCACCCAAGCAGATCGACAAAAGCATGAGACAGCAGAAGAAGGCATTACAGCGGATACTCATATGCATGTGCACCAACGTGCAAGTAGCGCTTCAAACAAGCTAGCAGCGTTACGCGTCAGGCCACAGTGCCAATGCAAGGGCAACTGCAGGCTAGCACTATGGTTGGGAGTCATCTCGTATAAGCTCATCGCTGTGTCGAAGTTTGTTATGCTGAAAAGACGTGCTCCCGTGAACAAACAAAATTGTCCAATTCGCTAGGACTAGCCGGTGAATTCTGCAACAGAATTCAAATCCAAAAGTTGCAACTTGCAGTGCACCTCGATCACAACTTGCTGCTGCTGAAACCAAGATTCTGACTTGAAATCAAGCCACAGATTCGAGCAACCCGGCCGAACACAGGCTTGTACACAGATCCCGAACAACCACTGCTTCGCACCCTTATCAACCACTTTGTTTTGAGGTACAGGTGCCCGCTGCCACGCCAGACATGCTCGCCTGACTTCTTATGCTGTGCCGCTTGTTGTGGCGTAATCGCACGCACTTTATGTCTGCTGACTGCAATGCCATCCGTGTCACAAGCTAACAGACACCAATTTACATATGTGCAGGACATACGCCATCATTTTCGGTTCTTGTAAGTTGTATGGTGCTGTGTACAGACATGTCGTCGGCTCATGCCACCTCTGATTTGGTGGACCGTCTCACCATTGACATATGGGCAAACATCTTTTCTCACCTTGAACATGCAAGGCTTGCCTTTGAACTGAGCGATTCTACAGAAGAGGATGATGAGGAGGCACAAGCTGCTGCATTTAGGCTGCGGCTCGTCTGCAAGAAATTCAAGCAAGCCTTTTCTCATCCACATTCTGGTCAGACAAAATCCCTATTGTTGCGCACAAGCCTGCAACAAGAGGACTTGCCAGCCCTGCTAGCCTGGGTCCACAAAAGCCAAGGGTTACGCAAGCTGGAAGCATTTTGCAACAGCGAGTACACAGAGCTGGTGTTGGCAAAGCTCAGCTACACTGCACAGCTTCAAGTGATGGACTTGATGAATGTCCGCAAAACCACTGTGCACCTCCTGTCAGCATTCCAGCATGTTTGTGTCTGCAAACTACAGGCTACTGAAGGCAATACAGCCCTGGACTTGTCAGCATTGAAGGCACTAGACAGCTTGAGGTGCCTGAGGTTGTTGCATGGCACTTATGTCAATGTTCACCTACCAGTGTCTGTGCAAAAAGTATGGTTTGATCATGCACACGTTACAGCAGCACAGAGCATCGCCATGACAAACAATTTGTGCTCTGTCACACTTTTTGACAGCTATATTCAGGGGCTGCATGCACATGGGCTGTCTGCATGTCAAAACCTGGAAGAGCTACACTTGTGCAACGCACATTTACATGCTGAAAATGCTGCAGAAATTCTCAGAGTCTCTACACGTTATCAGGATGCCTGGCCAGCAAGCTTGCTTAGGTTGAAGAAGCTGTCTTACCTGTATGTCGGTTGTGGGAATAACCAAGGGTACTCAAAGCTGAGCAGCGTTCTTGACCTGACGCAACTGAAAGAACTATGGCTAGAATTTGCCCAGAGCGTCTCCATTGGAACTGGTCTTGCTAAGCTGAGCAGTCTTGAGATACTGACTCTTCAATCTGATGAGTCTAGTATACAAAATGGGTCATGTATTGAGTGTGCTGTAGATTGGCATAAGATGAGTGGTTTGCAGTGGGTGACATTTGGTCCGGGCAGGTTCAAATTTAGTCATGAGATTGGCGGCTTGGCAAAGCTTGACCACCTTAGGCAGGTCAATTTCGAAGATTTCTTCTGCCATGATCACCATACTGTTGATGCGTATGCTGCCCTCATGTTCCAGTTGGCTTTGTGTGCCCCAGATGTTGATGTGGTCATGGAGAAATCAGATGTGGCAAAGAGCCAAAACAATAGCCTGCTTACCTTTGACTTGTAATGCAGCAATTTGTGTGTGTTGGTGTCAGCTGTATGATGTGCAATGTGGACTGTTCAACTGGTTCTGAACATATCTGAGCATGGGACTGCAATAACTGTGTCTGCATCAGGTGATAATTGTTGCACTGAACTGCCTGTTGCACACAGCAACAATTATTCACAGACCAAGCCATATGCAAAGGGTGGTGGACCCCAGATGACTCCGGAAACAAAATTCTGAAGCACTTTGCAACAATATGCTCAGTCACATCCAGTGATTACTTCATGAATGCAAGGTCTTTGAATAGCAGCTATGGCTCTATTACAATTTCATGGTGGCATGAATCCGATGACCAGTCCCCGCAAATCAGTGTATCTTTGAGGACATGATCTGAGATCCAATCTATCCAGGGACCAGTCCCCGGAGCTGCACTCCTCAGCAATTTGCTGAAAGCTCATGGTCAGTGAACTGTCAGGATCAGTGTGTACATGTGAAAGTGATGAAGCAAAATATTCCGGCAGGTTACATTGCAGGAGACCTCTTGAAACCTATAGCTCGGGTTCAATTGTGAACATGATCAAGACCATACAGAGCTTCATGTAGCCTCCGTTGCCCCTCACATTGCCCACTCCTGGGCAGCTCAGGATTTTGTGCATATACCCATTCTAACCAAGATCGTGCCTAGCTATGGTGTCACGCTCAAACCTGTGTGTACATGTCAGGAGCAGTCATCAACAGGCAACTGTAACGGGGCGAAGGTGAAAAGGTCGTGCTAGCGTGTCAGGGTGCGTATTATCCACCCTGTTACATCCCCCCCCCGTTAAATCCGAGGCCACCGTGACTCGGGCCCCTTAACGTCAGGCGTAGCGAAAGGGACCCCCTAACTGGGGCACTACCCTCAAGGGAAAGAAGTAAATTCACCTCCCCGCGCGGAAGCGTATTCAAGGATTCGAACTTGCGACCTGAAGCCAACTCGCTTCAGAGCCCAATGCGCTATCCAATAGCGACAAGTTCCCGACATCCGAAACCATGTGTAACGGGGCGAAGGTGAAAAGGTCGTGCTAGCGTGTCAGGGTGCGTATTATCCACCCTGTTACAGCAACAGAGATGGCAGACAATAGTTAGCACTGTTGCCTGTTGGCATATTGATTGATGTCACACATCAATCAGCTTCTGCTGAGCTGCAGCTGACTTGCAATTCCCTGTGTCTTATATAAACAGTATCATTGCCTAAAAACCGCCATCAGCCTCTCTGTCAGCTGCAGCAATTTCTCGTCACTACCTCTTGGGCCCATCAAACTGAGCCCCACAGGACAGCCTTCCACCTTCACGACAGGCAAGCTGACCTGCAAAAACACAAACACAGATGCACAACGGCTTCGTTTGCGCATCAGATTGTGTCACGGGGTGACATTTCAATCCTAACTGAATGTAATTGCTAGAAAATGCAGAAATAATGCAAGATACAGCGGAGTGCTCAAGCTGGGAGTGCAACACAAGCATGCTGGAATGGACCTGTTGACAGATTTCTGGCATCACATTCATGATTGCCAACATTAGGTCCACAGCTGCTTAGCGGCTGCCTAGACCTGGCCTTCATTGGTCAATAAAGGCATGGTCAACAGTCTAGTCCTGACAAGCAGGACATGTGCCTAGCACAGTGACTAGCACAGCTATGCAGCTTCGGCTCCTGAGTGACATCAAACTCACTTGCACAGGAATGTCCAAACTGCAAGTTCTGTGCAACAACATGCTTATGGCAAAGGGCCTGACCCAGCTGTACATGATGACCTGCAAATCCTGGTTTTCATCAACAGTCATTTGCACAGAACGTCAACTTAGTCATCTCTCTGCACAAAGCGCCTACCCTTGCTATGTCTGATGAGCTGCAAATCCTGGGCACAGAGATATCATAACGGGCAATTGTGTTCAGATGCTTGTGGCACAGCATCTAGCTTAGCCATGCATGCTGAAGTTCATGACTACACTCATTCATGTTGTACCTTGCAGTATGGGGTATGGAGCCAGTTGTGACTCATCAGACATCCTGGCTGAGAGAACAGGTGTTACCATACACAAAACAGTTATTTCTGTGCCGAGTCAGCTTCTGTACCTGAGGCAGCCCACCCAGGCCAGCTATGCATGTCAGGCTCAGCAGCCGGCTTCTAAATAGGTCCAGCTCTGCTGGGGGTGTGTTGAGGACAGGGGCAGGGCCGGGGGCAGTTGGCAACATCAGCACACCATCTTTGCCTAGCAGCCCTTGCAAGTGAGCTGAAATCTGCTTCCGCTTCTCCTGTGCTGTTTGGATCTGCACAGGAGACTCAGGCTGGAACAGCATCAAGCAAAGCACATGCCAAAGAAAGTGAATTATTAAAGAAACATGGGATCAAACATTGCAAGTGCCTCTCACCACTTACATGTCTTGAGGTGTGCAGCCTAATGCCATCACTACACATCTCAAAACACAGTTGCTACACCACTCTGCTACAAAAATGCACATGAATACAGCTCTGCTGCATGCTTTTATCCAGTTGGCACGATGATGTAGTGAGCAACAGTGCAATAAATGACAGGGGGGTGAGGGGAACAGAAGAAGGAGGGGAGGGAAACGCGGGGGGGGGGGGGGGGGCATGGGTGCCATGCAAATCTGTGTGAAGTGATGCATGAGAAGTGACCTCTTCTGGGGTAAGCTTTGATGCCATCTCAAAACGCTCTTTGGTGCCAGGTCCAAACTGGGGTTTGTTGGCGGTTATCCACTCCCCCAACTCCTGCCATATTTCTGCACCCTGCATTGTGCTCAGTGCTGCACTATGTGATGAGACAAACAAGCACAGGCATGTACTACACTTGCAAGATACTTCAGCATCACCGTGACCATGTCGCACAACAATTAAGCTGTGTCAAATTGTCTTGTCAATGTTGTACAGCTTCCATAACGACTGGTTGACTCTAATAATAATGAATTCGCTTTCCAGCTCATGATGAGCTAGGGATGTGCTTTCCCTAGTCTTGTCTCTCCAAAGCAGTCTGTCGTGCACATCTCTATAAGGCTGACTCTGCTGTACTGCAATGTGGCCATGCGACTTGCATGATGCACACGCTTCTACGTCTTCTTTGCAAGGCAGACAGGTCTGATGAACAAAGTGACTGTCTCTGTCTGTCCAACCTGTGTGATTCTGAAGACCTGCCACCAATCTGAGAGTGATCCCATACCCTGCAGGCTGGCCACAGTCACCTGCTGGGGCTCCCCTAACAGCCCTGTCATCTCCTGGTGGTGCCCTTGGACCAGCTGCAGCAAAGGAAGGTATCAGAAGGACAGTAGTTCAGAAGCCAGCATGAAGCAAGATACCCATGAGTGTCGTGATGGGTAAGCAACTGGCAAACTGCAGATGCTTGCCTAACAGGAGATAATCAGACAAATGCGCACATGAACTAAAGGAAATAAAGACCCGCCGCCCATGGTGTAGGGAAGGGAAGTGAGCATGTTTGTCCTACCCAAATCACATGTCAATGTCACGTGTAACTGTCACCTGTAACTGTCACATGCAACTGTCACTTGGGACTGCTGCATGTAACTGTCACACGCAAGCAAGAAAGTGCTTCTGTCAACCTGTTCAGCCGTTTTTATCCTCACAGTGAAACATCACTCAGTGCTACAGTGTACAACAAACTGAGATCACACCCAGACATGCAGTTGAAGCAGGACGTGCAACATGCAGACATCTGCTGTTTCAAGCTCTTGCCTCATAAATGGCTTGACTGGTTGCCTTGTCAGAGTGGTCAAAGGCATCAGCAGCAGTGAGCCAGCGTGTGAGAGGAGCATCCTGCTTGGAAGATGGCTCCAGTAGCACTTCACCAACCTTCCTCAACACTTGTGCATTCCTGGCAAACCAGCCGCCTGCATGCATACCTTTCTCATTCCAAAAAGTACAGGAACTTCATGGGCTATGCGTTTTGCTGCGGAGCATCTGCAAGTTTGCACATCATCAGCAACTCTCACAATGCAGTCAAAAAGCCCTTGCTACAGTCACACAACAAGAGGCTAATGGCACAAGCTTTATGGAGGGAAAAGTGGTTCTCTATGAAGCTGATACTGTAGACAGTATGCACAGTATGCTCAGCCAGTACGTGGCCTGAGGATTCAGCTAAAAATTGACCTGGGGGTTACATAGTCCCCAATGGTACCACTCAAAACCCTTCCAACTTAGCAAAGACAACAAAGCAAAGGCAAGAAAACCCTATTGACTCAACTTCTGTAAGGGAGGCCAACATGCTGTTATAAGTAGCATGACTCCACGTGTGTGCACCAATGTGTTCATCAGTCAGCACGTGTGCTGCGTGTCCCTGCAACTAGATCACACACATGCACAATGCGCTGCAGTACAATACAGTGCAGCATTACATGTTCTTGCCAGGTACCTACTAGGTGTGCCTAAACCCTGTGAGCCAACATGCACCAACATGAGACGCAATTAGCTGGAGCGTCTATAAATTATTGTTATTATTATTACTGTTATTACATGTGTCGTAGGACCTTGCCAAAGCGCATGCGTTCTCCAGTGAGACGCGGCCATGAGTAGGCCGGATCCCCAGCACCCCACAGTAGCTGGCAGGAACCCGGATGGAACCTCCTGTGTCGCTTCCCAGACCAATGTCAACAGTGCCATCTGCTGTCACCACCTGCCATGCATGCGTTAGCTGTCAGCATGATGCATATGACAAGGTGTAACAGCTTTTGTCCATGTGTGTGTGTCACATTGTACAGCTTGAACTATCCTGATTGAGGCAGATAGGACTAGCAGTGTGAAGCGTCCGCCTCAGAAAGGGTGGCACAAGCTATGTTGCCATCAAGGTTACACAAAATCTCTCATCGTGTTGCTGCATTGCCATGTTTGTGTCCACCTGAAACTCAGGAAGACACCATGACTGCGAGACAAAAAACAGCACAGTCCACTTAGCCAATCCTGAGTTGTTGTCTATGCTGCTTTCTGTCTCTTCCTTGCACTGTTGCTTAACATGCAGTACACAGCAGGAGAAAGTACACTTTCTACTTTTGTATGGACAAAAGCCAATGCTCCCTGACAGGGTAGGGCCTTAGCCTTGGCAGGAGTGTAAATTTCTGCTGGCAACCATCGGGGTATGCCATGTACTAGGCCAATCACGTCCAAACCAAAGGTGCACCTGAGTCACACAGTGCATAGCTAAGCAGGAAGGATGCATGACTTACTGCAGAGCCTGAGGATGATCCCCCTGGGATTCGATCAGGACAGGCAGGGTTGACAGGAGTCCCATAATGGGTGTTCTCGCCATTCAATGAGTAGGCCAACTCATCAAGATGGGTCTTGCCCAACAGGTCTGCACCAGCTCCCAGCAAAGCCTGTGTTGCACGCTCTAAGTGACCAGGGCATGTTTGGCAGACACTAGGTCAAGCATTCATTTGACAGGTGTTTTCCCACGGAATCAGGTAAATGCATTGGTTGGCAGGCGTCAGTGTCAGACAGGATCGCTTCTGTGCATCTATGCATCAGGTCTTGAGGTCCTACATGTTTATGCAACAAGGGCTCTTGGGCTTACAAGCTGCAACTGGGGTCAGCTTGAGCAGTTGAAGGACAAACAGAGCCTAGGCGATGCATGAGTGCACTGTACGCTGGTGTCAAGACATGCCAGTTCTTGTTTGTGTTCAATGCACTGTGTCGCCTGCACCTCAGCTAGGGGATGCAGCTTGCTGGTACTTCACCTGAACAGCTGGTGAAGTCTTGGTTGCAGCACCGTGAGTAACTCTCCAGGTTGGCTGACCGTATCCAGTCACATGCCCTTCAACCTATGCCAACATTCACCAGGAGCGTGTGATGCAGCGTGGCCCAGAATGCAGGCACCCGACGTTGCCTTCAACAGCATGTGTAGCAAAGGTCTCAATACTGCTCACGTCAAAAAGGTCCTTTGCTGCGAATGTCAGTCCGTTCAAAGATCCTTCGCCGGAGTGCTCGATCGACAAGTCTGGGTCTAGGAAACCGTTGCTGCTGTTATCGACTGCTTTAGTTGACATGCCACCCGCTGCATGAAAGCACGCACAACGATGTTGCGAGCTCAAGCAAGTCCTCTATCATGCGTTTGAAATGTATGACACTATGATTCAGCGGCTAACGAGCAGGTCAGGAAGGAACACGCACCGAAATGCACCGTCCGGAGGAGTTGGCTTCGGGTCACATGTGGTCTCGCACCACCAATCGAGAACGAGACGGTGCGCAGTGGAACCGCGCGAAGCAGCAGCATTCACAGCCTGCTGTTGTTAAGCCCGTCGTCCGCGGCAGGTCTGCATGCCTGTGTCAACTATCAAGCCTGCCCCTCATCTCGGTAACCGAGACTCGGTTCGTGTCGTGACTGATCTCGTCTGGGGACTCCCGCGCCAATTCAATTTTCGGAAGGGCTTGAACGCTCTGTCAACTCCGTTGCTGCGGTGAGTCTATCTCCGATCCTGATGTCTGCCTTCTCTATGGCACAAGCTCAGGCTTGAGCTGTCTCTCAGCAACATCGAATTTGCAAGGTTGAAGTCAGAGTCTTCGTACTTTACAGCTGATGCTCACAGCAACAGCTGCAGTGTTCTGATAGCTATGCTATAGCAAACACATGCCTGGATTCGACACGAGGTCGTTGACAAGTCTGAGGCCTCAGAGATCAGAAGAACGGCTGTCAGATTGGCGCAGCAAGGACGCCAGCGTTGCCTCTCTGTCAGCTGTCCAGTGTTCAGATGTCGCTGGACTGAGAACAGACACTCGCCCCACAACTCGTACTCCATCCCTGGCGCATTCATACACTTCTGCATCCGCAACATCGCCTTCACCTCCTGCTTTTCCAACACCTCCTTCTTCCTTCTCCTGTGCTCCAGCTCCTTCGATCACTGCTTCTGCACAGGCCCACCCTGTACCAGCATCTCCTTGTCAGAGAGCAGCTGGCTGCCTCCAGATGGATCAGGACACAGTGTCTCATGATAATCACCAGAGCTTTGCTCCTGGCCATCCAGACAGCTTCCTGTGTCACCACGCCAACCCAACAGATGCAGACTCAAGGTGGACAGAAGGTGATGGCTACCCTGACCAGACTCGCGCACCCATCACCGTGACTCGAGAAGCTCTTCCACCACTGAATAATAAGCTGGCGAGACTTCGAGCCAAGAGTGCTTATGGTGGCCACTACATGGACTTTGCTATGAGTGATCCCCGAGGCATTTTCTGCCTTCACTCAGTCCCATGTTGCTCAGGACCATTTGATAAAGCTGGACAATGCTCATCAAGCAGCAATGGAG
>JAABUK010012651.1_pt1 | contig 10711 bp, 7 predicted proteins | sample 5559141 | NCBI WGS metagenome assembly JAABUK01 (sample SAMN10711869, study PRJNA513367) | rock metagenome | isolation source: Antarctica rocks | place: Antarctica: Victoria Land, Pudding Butte nord | collected 2016-01-03
AACCAGAGCCTGAGCCTTGCCGGCCGCGGACGCCAGTGGCGACAGCGCGTCCGGTCTCGGTTCGGCCTCGCTCTGACCCGGCAGCGCGGCGTCGCTGAGCAGCACCGTGGAGGCGCCAGCGCCGACCAGGGCATCCAGCGCCTGGCCGGTCAGGGCGCCACCCACCGGCCAGGTGAGCAGGTCGGAGGAGAAGTCGCCGTTGAGGGTCGGCGAGATGCGTGCCTGCACCTGCGGATCCAGCGCCGTGGAGAACTTCAGACCGCCCCGGGTGACGGCGTTGACGTCCGGATCCGCATAGGCGGTCAGGACGATGTCGTGCTGGGGCCGCACCTGCTTCAACCTGGCGAGCCACTGCGCGGCCAGCCTGCCGCCGGTGCCGGGAACAGTGCCGGTGCCCGAGCGCACCTTGTAGCCGGCCGGCGAAGCCATCACCGCGAGGCTGTCCAGCAGGTCAGGGTCCACCAGCAGCGTCAACCGGACCCGGCCGGCCACCAGTTCGGCCGTCTTCAGTGCCCGATCCAGCCGTCCGCCCGGGCCGACCTCGCCCGCCAGTTGCTCGTCGATGAAGACGTTCTGGTCGATCGAGCGGTGCGGGGTGTCGAGCAGCGGCCATATCCAGCTGACCTGCACTGGCTGCGGAACCTGCTGGAAGGAGGGCACCAGGACCTGGGTCCGGCCGACCTCGGCGAAGCCGGCCTCGGGGTCGCTGATCGCCCGGACCACCACCGCGTACGGGTAGACGCCGTCGTAGCACAGGCACAGGTCGCTGCTGGTGGTGCGATAGGTCAGGGTCAGGCTCTGCCGGGGCAGCAGTTGCCGCTTGAGGTCCAACGGCCCCGGCACGGGGTACTCCGTCACCGGCGGCGCAGTGATCGCGGCGTCCAGCAGCCGCTGCTGGGTGATGGGCAGGCCACGCTGCAGGCTCAGCTCGACGTCGGAGTAGGTGGTGTCGGTGTTGTTGGTGATCGTCACGGCGAAGCTGACCGGCTGGCTCGGCCTGGTCGCGTCCGGGCTACGCGGGCTGATCGAGTTCAGCACGACCGCGACCGGCGCCGCTGCCGAGGTGGCGGCTCGGGGCTTGCCCAGCGCCTGGGCGGTCGGGGCCAGCACCACGCTGAGCAGCAGGGCGGCGGCGGTGGCGAGCAGCGCCACGGCTCGGGGAAGATTCAGGCGGCGGTGCTCGCTCACGCGGTGCTGGTCAATCGCTGCGCGCCTTGCTCCTGCGTCGCTGCGATGCTCGCTCACGGGGCGTCCCGGAGCAACCGGGCCGCCTCGTCCAGCAGCCCACGTTCGTCGGAGTAGGCCAGCCGGTCGGCGATTCGCGGCAGTGGCACCCAGGCAACTTCGGTGACCTCGACGTCCTCGTCCGACAGTTCGCCGCCGATAGCGCGCATCAGGTAATGGTGGACGGTCTTGTGCACCCGGCGGCCCTCGACCACGAACCAGAAGTCGATGGTGCCCAGGCTGCCGATGATGTCGCCGGTGATGCCGGTCTCCTCGGCGACCTCGCGGACGGCGGCCTCCTCCAGGGTCTCGCCGGCCTCCAGATGGCCCTTGGGCAGGGACCACAACAGCCGTCCGCGGCGGTTCGTCCGGCCGATCAGCGCGCCCAGCGGCACCGGCCCTGACAGGTCCAGCACCAACCCGCCGGCGCTCGTCTCGTCGACCCGGGGAAACCGCGGGCGCCTGGTGGTCGACGCTCGGGACATAGGCCGAATGCTACTTGCCGGTCATGCACGGTCCGTCACCTCGGCGCTTCAGTAGGGTCTGTTCTCGTGAGCGATGCGAATGCCGGTCCGGCCCGTTGGGCGCCGGCTTCGGCAGCGCCCGGCTCGGCCACCGGTAACCCCGGTGAGCTGGTGCCGATTCCACCCGTCGCGGCCCGGCTGGGCGAGCTGTTCGCCGCCTCCGGCCATCAGTTGTTCCTGGTCGGCGGCCCGGTGCGCGACGCGCTGATGGGGCGCCCGGTGAACGACCTGGACTTCACCACCGACGCGCGGCCGGCCGAGATCCTGCGGCTGGTGTCGGACATCGCCTCCGGAACCTGGACGACCGGCATCGAGTTCGGCACCGTCGGGGCCCAGATCAACGGCCAGCCGTGTGAGATCACGACCTTCCGCGCGGACAGTTACGACCAGGTCAGCCGCAAGCCGGCCGTGGCCTTCGGCGACGACATCGCCGATGATCTGCGACGGCGCGACTTCACGATGAACGCCATGGCGGTGTCGGTCATCGACCGCGGCTTCGTCGACCCCTACGGCGGCCTGGCCGACCTGGCTCGCGGGGTGCTGCGCACGCCGACGACGCCGCAGGTGTCCTTCGGTGACGATCCACTGCGGATGTTGCGCGCCGCCCGGTTCGTGGCCCAACTCGGGGTCACCCTGGCCGAGCCGGTGACCGAGGCGCTGTCGTCGATGGCCGGCGAGCTGGCTCGGATCACCGTCGAGCGGGTACAGGCGGAGCTGAACAAGCTGATCACCGGCGTCTGCCCGCGCCGTGGCCTGCAGGTGCTGGTCGAGACCGGCCTGGCCGACGTGGTGCTGCCGGAACTGCCCGCCCTGCGGATGGCCGCCGACGAACACGGCCAGCACAAGGACGTCTACGCCCACACCCTGCAGGTGCTCGACCAGGCAATCGAGCTCGAGCAGCGGGAGCCGGGTGCCCAACCGGATCTGGTGCTGCGCTGGGCGGCTCTGCTGCATGACATCGGCAAGCCGGACACCCGGCGGTTCGTCGACGGCCCTGACGGTGTCCGGCAGGTGACCTTTCACCACCACGAGGTGGTCGGCGCCCGCCTGACCAAGGCCCGGCTCAAGGCGCTGAAGTTTCCCAAGGACCAGACGGAGGACATCGCCCGGCTGGTGTTCCTGCATCTGCGCTTCTACGGCTACGGGCGCGGCGAGTGGACCGATTCGGCGGTGCGGCGCTACGTCACCGACGCCGGCCCGCTGCTGGACCGGCTGCACAAGCTGGTGCGCTCGGACACCACCACCCGGAACAAGCGCAAGGCCGCGACGCTGGCCGCCACCTATGACGCCCTCGAGGAACGGATCGCCCGGTTGCGCGAGCGGGAGGAGCTGGACGCGATCCGTCCGGATCTCGACGGCACCGAGATCATGGCGGTGCTGGCGATTCCGCCCGGCCCGCTGGTCGGCCGCGCGTACCAGCACCTGTTGGCGCTGCGGATGGAGAACGGGCCGCTGGAGCACGATCGAGCCGTCGAGGAGCTGCGGTCCTGGTACGCCGAGCAGCGGTGAACCTCCTGTTGCCCGGTCGCTGTGAGGACGGCAGCGCTCTGAGGACGGCAGCGCTGTGAGGGCGGCAGCGCTCTGAGGACGCCAGGGCCGTGGGCTGCTCAGGTCGAAACGACCGCGGGCGGCGCGCAGTCACCGATCGGAACCGCCGCGATCGGATCGGTGTCGGGGGCCAGCAGGTACACCGCCCCGGTCACCGCGTACGCGAGCCCGATCACCACCACGGCGGTGCTCGACTTGCCGGTCTCGGGCAGCATCAGCGCGGTCAGCACCCCGGCCGCCACGAAGATCACATTGAACAGGGTGTCGTAGAGGGAGAAGACCCGGCCGCGGTAGTCGTCGGCGACCCGCTGGGCGATCAGGGTGTCGACGCAGATCTTGACTCCCTGCGCGGCCAGGCCGAGCAGCGCCGCGGCCGGCAGAAAGGCCTGCAGCCGGAACGGCAGCCCCAGCGCCAGCTCCACCACACCGGCCCCGATCAGCAGCGCCGCCGGCCACCGGGTGTAGCCCATCCGGCGAGCTGCCATCGGGGTAAGCACGGCTGCCAGGCCACCGCCGATCGCAACGGCGGCCACCACCTGGCCGAGCCCTGACAGCCCGGCCCGAAACACCCCCGCATCGGAGAAATAGTTGCGATAGAGCAGCAGCGTGCAGATCGCGCTCACCCCGTAGGCGAAGCGATGCACGCCGATCACCGCGAACGCGCGAAGCACGGACGGATGCGACCGGACGTGCCGAGCGCCGTCGGCCAGTCCGGTCAGCACGTTGCGTACCGAGTCGGAGTGGTTGCGGGTGTCGTCGTCAGGCCCCAGCTGCGTCGAGCCGAAGCCGTTCGCGCGCCAACCGGCCAGCACGTATGCCGCCGCCGCTCCCAGCGCGACACCGGCGTAGCCGAGGTTGCCCCCGCCGACCAACGCCCGGATCCCGATCGCGAGCCCACCTCCGACGGCCGCGACCACGGCACCGGCGGTGGTCGACACCGCATTGGCGGTAATCAGGCGCTCGGGCTCGACCACATGGGGTTGGGACGCCGACAGCGCCGACAGCACGAACCGGTTCACCGAGATGACCACCAGCGCGCTGAGGTAGAACGGCTGGCCGTGCAGCCCGGCCGCAATCTCGGCGGCGACCCCGCAGACCAGCAGTCCGCGGAGCAGATTCGCGCCGAACAGCACCCGCTGGCGCGACCACCGGTCCAGCAGCACGCCGGCGAACGGCCCCAGCACCGAGTACGGCAGCAGCAGCACCGCGAAGCCGGCGGCGATGTCACCGGCATGGGCCTGGCGCTCCGGGTTGAACAGGATGGTGCCGGCCAGCGACGCCTGAAAGACACCGTCGGCGAACTGGCCGAACATCCGGACCGACAGCAGTCGGCGAAAGTCCAGCCGGCCCAGCAGATGCTGGGCCGGCAGTCGGTGTTCGACAACGGGCGTCACAAGCTGTCATCGCTTTCGTTTCGAGTTCCCGCGGAGCGGTCCTCATCAAGTTCGACGCACTGGTCGGCGACGTTAGCCCCCGGCCCAGGGTATTGGTGCAGGATGTGAGGGGTGAGCGCCGAATCGAGCTGGCAGCTGACGCCTGCCGCGCACCGGTTGCTGATCGCCGCGCCGTCGCTGGCTGACCCAGAGTTCTTCCGGACTGTGGTGTTTCTCGTCGAGCACGACGACACCGGCACGGTCGGTGTGATCATCAACCGACCCTCACACACCCCGGTCGGGCACATCCTGCCCGAATGGCAGAACGTGATGAGCGAGCCGTCGGTGGTGTTCAACGGCGGGCCGGTGCAGCGCGACGGCGCCCTGGGCCTGGGCCGGCTGGCGGGCTCCACCGACGCCGGCAACGGCCTTCGGGCGGTCAGCGGCGGCCTGGCCCTGGTCGACCTGGACGCCGATGCCGGCGAGGTCGCGGTCGGCGCGCAGAGCCTTCGGGTATTCGCCGGTCACGCCGGCTGGGGCGTCGGGCAGTTGACGGCCGAGATCGAGGCCGGCGGCTGGTTCGTGGTGGCCGGGGGCCTGGACGACGTCTTCTCCGGCAGCCCCGGAACACTGTGGCGCACCGTGCTGCGCCGCCAGCCCGCGCCGCTGTCGCTGCTGTCGACGTTTCCGGTGGATGTCGGCCTGAACTAACGCCTCTGTGCCGCCGCCGCCAAACGGCCATTGTGCGGCCCGACCTCCGGTTTTGTCGCTCGATACCGGGTAGCCGGGCCGCACGATGGCCTAGCGGGAGCTACCTCAGCGCTCTACCTCGCCCCGGATGAACTGCTCCACCTTCTCGCGGGCGGTGGTGTCGTCGTACTGCTCCGGCGGGGACTTCATGAAGTACGAGGACGCCGACAGCAGGGGCCCACCGATGCCCCGGTCCTTGGCGATCTTCGCCGCGCGCAGGGCGTCGATGATAATGCCGGCAGAGTTGGGCGAGTCCCAGACCTCGAGCTTGTACTCCAGGTTCAGCGGCACCTCTCCGAACGCGCGCCCCTCGAGCCGAACATAGGCCCACTTGCGGTCACCGAGCCACTGGACGTAGTCCGACGGGCCGATGTGCACGTTGCGGGCCCCGAGGTCGTGCTTCATGTTCGAGGTGACGGCCTGGGTTTTGGAGATCTTCTTCGATTCCAGCCGGTCGCGCTCCAGCATGTTCTTGAAGTCCATATTGCCGCCGACGTTGAGCTGGTAGGTGCGGTCCAGCACCACGCCACGATCTTCGAACAGCTTGGCCAGCACCCGGTGGGTGATGGTCGCGCCGACCTGGGACTTGATGTCGTCACCGACGATCGGCACCCCGGCCTCTTCGAACTTCGCTGCCCACTCCGGCGTGCCGGCGATGAAGACCGGCAGCGCGTTGACGAAGGCCACTCCTGCATCGATCGCGCACTGGGCGTAGAACTTCGCGGCCGCTTCCGAACCCACCGGCAGGTAGCAGATCAGGACGTCGACGGCCTGGTCCTTGAGGACCTTCACCACGTCCACCGGCTCCTCGTCGGACTCGGAGATGGTCTCGCGGTAGTACTTGCCGAGGCCGTCCAGGGTGTGCCCGCGCTGCACCGGCACGTTCAGCGGTGGCACGTCGCAGAGCTTGATGGTGTTGTTCTCCGAGGCCACGATGGCCTCGGAGAGGTCGCGGCCGACCTTCTTGGCGTCGACGTCGAAGGCGGCCACGAAGTCGATGTCGCTGACGTGGTAGTCGCCGAACTTGACGTGCATCAACCCGGGCACGGCGCCCGAGGGGTCTGCGTCGCGGTAGAAGTGGACGCCCTGCACCAGCGACGCGGCACAGTTGCCGACGCCGATGATGGCCACGCGAATGCGGCCGGCGGCCGACGTTGCGTTCTCCGAACCCATCGGGTTCCTCCTTGGTGTTGTTGGTCGCCGCGACCTGCTCCGGATTGGAGGTCGTCGCGGTGACGGCAGTAGTCGTTCAGGTCCCCGAACCGGGGCCCTTGCGCTCGGTTTCGATCAGCTCGGTCAACCACCGGACCTCGCGATCCGCCGATTCGAGTCCGTGCTCCTGCAGCTGCAGGGTGTAGCGGTCCATCCGCTCCCGGGTGCGAGCCAGCGAGCTGCGCATCCCGGATCTGCAGCCGAATGTCGGAGCGGGTCTGGGCGAAGAAGGCCAGCCGGGTGCCGAAGCCCTCGTCGTCGTAGGCATCCGGCCCGACCTCGGCCAGTAGGGCCGCCAGATGTTCCTTGCCCTCCGCGGTCAGCCGGTAGACCCGCTTGCCACGCCTAGACCGGCCGGGAAAGCCCGCTGTCGGTTCCTCCAGCGGGGCCTGTTCGTCGATCCAGCCGGCCTCCTGCAACCGCCGCAAGGACGGGTACAGCGAGCCGTAGGAGAACGCCCGGAAGGCACCGAGCAGGGCGGACAACCGCTTGCGCAGCTGGTAGCCGTGCATCGGTGCCTCGTTGAGCAGGCCCAGGATCGGGATTTCGAGCACGGTGGTTGTCCTCCTTCCGGGGGCCGGCAAGCGGGAAGAGCGGTTCGATATATCCGGACGATACATCAGCGTGAGACATGCGCAGCACCGGAGCCGGCCTGTGACATGGCCGTCCAGGCGAGGCGTTGGCCATGATTCGGCAGCTATGCCGGCCCTGGCGGCACTCGGCATGGGCGCCACGCCCGTACTCTTCGAAGGTTGATGTCATTTCTCCACCCGAAGGAGTACTCCGTGCCGGGTTCCTCCGCGCCTGAGCAGTCCCGGTCCGGACCGGGCGGCCAGCTCGGCCGGCCTGCCGCCGACCAAGCCGGCTGGTGGCAACACCGCCGGACGGCGAAGAAGCGCAGGCTCGCCCGGATGAGTACCCGAAAGCGGGTGCTGCGCCGGATCGGGCTGCTACTGACCTGGCTGCTCGGGCTGCTGGCCCTGCTGGCGACCGTGCTGGCGGTCAGCGTCTACTCGGTGGTCCACGTGCCCAGCCCCCAGGAGCTGCAGACCAACCAGACCGCCACGGTGCAGTACGCCGACGGCTCGACGATGGCGACCATCGACGGCGGCGAGAACCGGACCATCGTGCCGCTCTCCAAGGTGCCGGTCCACGTCCGGGACGCCGTGCTCGCCGCCGAGGACCGAGGCTTCTATTCCGAGCCCGGCATCTCGGTCAAGGGCACCCTGCGGGCGGCCGTCAACGACGTCAAGGGCGGCTCGACCCAGGGTGGCTCCACCATCACCCAGCAGTACGTGAAGAACGCCTACCTCAGCTCCGACCAGACCCTGAGCCGCAAGCTCAAGGAGCTGGCGATCTCGCTCAAGCTCAGCCGCCAGTACTCCAAGGACCAGATCCTGGAGAGCTACCTCAACACCATCTACTTCGGCCGCGGCGCCTACGGCATCGAGGCGGCGGCCAAGGCCTACTTCGGCGTCTCGGTCGACAAGGTCAGCGTCGCGCAAGGCGCCATGCTGGCGGCGGTGATCAAGTCGCCGGAGTACTACGACCCGGCCGTCACCCCGTCGGCGGCCAGGGCCCGCTGGGGTTACGTGGTCGACGGCATGCTCAGCACCGGCAAGCTCAGCCAGGCCCAGCGCAACGCCCTGAGGTTCCCGGTGACCATCAAGACCCACAACACCAGCTCCGCACTCGACGGGCCGCTGGGTCTGGTGTGGCGCCAGGTCAAGTCCGAGTTGTCCGCCGACGGCGTCGACCCCGCGACCATCAACACCAAGGGCCTGCGGATCCAGACCACCGTCGACCGTGGTGCCCAGGTCGCCGCGCAGGACGCGATCAAGCAGACCTACTCGAACCTGACCGCCAAGCAGAAGAACCTGCGCCCGGCGCTGGCAGCGGTCAACCCAGCCACCGGTGCGGTGATCGCCTACTACGGCGGCCCCAACGGCACCGGCCTGGACTACGTCCAGTCCTGGCGGCCGCCCGGCTCCAGCTTCAAGCCCTACGTGACCGCGACCGCGCTCACCCAGAACCTCAAGGGCGTCACGCCGGCTTACACCATCCAGTCCGTCTTCGACGGCTCGTCGCCGCAGACCATCGACAACCTGCCGTTCGCCAACGACCCGACCGACCCGGACTACGGCAGCTACAGCTTGCGGCAGGCCACCACGCTGTCGCTGAACACCGTGTTCGGCAAGCTCACGTCGCTGGTCAAGCCCGAGAACGTGGTCAAGACCGCACGCGCGATGGGCATCCCGGCGACCGAGTCGGACTCCGGGCCGAACCCGGGTGCGCCGACCCTGATCCGCAACGGTGCCGCCGATGACTACGTCGGCATCGGCAACTACCCGGTGCGGATCCTGGACCAGGCCGTCGGCTACGCCACCTTGGCCAGCGGCGGCCTGGCCCGGACGTCCTACTTCGTGCAGAAGGTCACCGACTCCAACGGCAACCTGGTCTACCAGCACAAGGACAGGGCCAAGCGGGTGCTGGACCCGCGGGTGGCCAACGACACCACGCTGGCGATGGAGGACGTGGCCCGGACGTCGGAGATCCCGCTGTCCGACGGGCGTCCGGTGGCGGCCAAGACCGGCACCGTCGGCATCCAGAACTCCGGCAACTCCAGCGACGGTTGGACGGTCGGCTTCACGCCGCAGGTCAGCGCGGCGTCCTGGGTCGGCTCGGACAAGGTGGAGCCGATCTACAACGGCAACGGTGGCTCGGAGTACGGCCGCGACCTGGCCGGCAACGCCTGGAAGCGATTCATGGACGGCTACCTGGCCGGCAAGCCGGTGCAGCCGCTGGCCATCGCCCAGCAGGTGGGCCTGCCGAGCACCCCGACGCCGACCTTCAGCAGCTCGGCGCCGGTCTACACGCCACCGCCCAGCCCCACCAGCTCCGCGCCGAGCACGTCCGTCGCCCCGAGCACGTCGGTCGCGCCGAGCACGTCGGTCGCGCCGAGCACGTCGGTCGCGCCGAGCACGTCGGTCGCGCCGAGCACGTCGGCAACCCCGACCCCCACCCCCACTTCGAGCTGCGGCCTGCTCGCCTGCCCGTCGTCCTCGGCCCCGGTGTCGAGCTCCGCGACGCCGACGCCGACGCCGACTACCAAGACCAAGGCCGCCGGTCCGGTCTCGGCGACCCCCAAGCGTCCCTAGGCCGGCGTGCGAGGATCGTCGGCGTGACCGAGCTGACCAGCCACCACGGCGAGGTTCCGCTGCCCTCGCACGAGGATCCGACGGTGGCCCGGGCCAGTGCGATGGTCGGCGGTCCGCTCGGGCGCTATGCCCAGCACGGCACCAGCTGGTGGACGCCGTTGCGGGTGCTGCTCGCCCTGGCGGCCTTCACGCTGTTGCTCGGCTACGGCGAGAAGTTGCCGTGCGCCGACGGCCAGTGGGTCGCCTCCAAGCAGTACACCCATGCCTGCTACTCCGATGTCATTCCGCTCTGGGGCGCCGAGGGGCTGTCGGTCGGGGCGGTTCCCTACCGCGATCACGCCGTGGAGTACCCGGTGCTCACCGGTGGCTTCATGTGGGCGACCGGTGAGTTGACCAGGGGCTGGCACGCCCTCGCCGAGGACGGCATCGTCCCCGGCGAGAACGAGGGCGTCGTGTTCGGCGTCCTGACCTGCCTCCTGTTGGCGGTCTGCGGCCTGCTGGCGGTGGCCGCGACCGCGGCCGCCGCCGGCCGGCGCCGGCAGTGGGATGCGGCCATCTTCGCGGCCAGCCCGCTACTGGTCTTTCACGCCTTCTCCAACTGGGACCTGCTGGCGATGGCCTTCGCCTCGGCCGCGCTGTGGGCCTGGGCGCGCAACCGGCCGATCGCCGCCGGCGTGCTGATCGGCCTGGGAGCCGCCGCGAAGCTGTACCCGGCCCTGTTGTTCGTGCCACTGCTGCTGCTGGCCTACCGCACCCGGACCTGGCGTCCCGTGCTGTGGGCCGGGGCCGCGGCGGCCGGCGCCTGGCTGGCGGTCAACCTGCCGGTGGCGCTGGCGTGGACGTCGGGCTGGCAGGAGTTCTACACCTTCTCCGAGAGCAGGCCCGCCGAGGCGAGCACGTTCTGGGCGATGCTCAAGCACTA